>Ga0209208_10008358_pt1 | contig 13806 bp, 13 predicted proteins | sample S1TSphfallax_3_FD_187694 | JGI IMG/M metagenome (GOLD analysis project Ga0209208, IMG submission 187694) | Host-associated microbial communities from peat moss isolated from Minnesota, USA - S1T2_Fd - Sphagnum fallax MG (SPAdes) (version 2) | ecosystem: Host-associated > Plants > Peat moss >...
CTGGTGGTGGTGGTCTTGAGTTGTGGCCTTTGCTTGTGACGACAATATCATCATCACCATCTTCTTCTTCTGCATCCGCCGCTGCCGAGGCCTCACAGTAGTCTTCATTTCCCACCACTACGCCATCGAGAGTTGCTGCTGCAACGTGTGCCTGGTTGTTGCTGTTGATAGAGAGAAGAGCAGACGAAAATCCAGGCCTCATTCTACCTCTTACTACCACTACTACTGTTTGCAGAAGTCTTTCAGAGCGCAACAACCACATCTAGCTGCTTTTCCTTACAAGGGACCTCACACAGACAATCGATGCAAAGAGTTCAACAGCATCAAACCCTAACGTAATCTCGCTACTCTCAAAGCATTAATTGGTTTCAACATACGACATTCGTGTCTAAATAGTACGAACTTGTAGAGATTTCACACGACTACTATTATCGAATCATGGCTCAAAAGAATTATGATGTGTATAATGACGCATTGCACGCATTGCATTCGATTGCAAACATCTAATCTTTGTGCTAAGAGTTGCGCAAACAAGCGCACCAACTAAATTTCATCATGCCGAGCAACGTTTATAGATGTTTGTGGCAGGCAGTTCTTCTCCTTCTTCTTCTTCTTCGTCGTCGTCGTCGTCCTCCTCCTCCTCCCGGGGACTCCTTCCCACTGGCCAGATGCGGTTGTCGACATTTATCAACCGGATTCTTGTGTCCGCTGCAGCTAAAGTGGATACCCCACGCGTCAGCCAGTAATAGACTTGAAGAAGGGCGTCGTCGAAGTAGGAAGAATCTGTGAGACGCACACGGTATTTCACGCGAATGAGCAGAAAGGAGTGCTTTCTTCTCTCGAGCTTGGCATGACGCAGTAGATAGCGAATTTCCGACTTTCACAACACGTCGAGGAGGTAATACTTCTTCTTCTTCTTCTTCTTCTTCTCACAAGCACAACTCCGAAAGAGATATGCTTGTGAAAATCGCTTTCGGAGTTGGCCACTTCTCGCTTTCTCTTCTGATGTTTTGCATGTTGCTGAAGAAGGAAGTAGTGTACTATGTCACAACGTCGAGGAGGTAATAGCCCCTTCTTATCACAAAGCGCAACTCAGCAAAATGGATTTTGTTTCTGGATGGCCACTTTGTTGTTCGTTGCTTCCCTTCTGATGTTTTGTATGTTGCTGAAGAAGTGGTGTACCACGTCGTCAAGCGTCGCCTTGCGGCGAGCATGGAACAACTTTAGAAGAAGCTCATAGTGGTTATCAATCCCGAAGCTTTAGGATGCGAATGGATTTACCTGAAAGCATAGCACACGGGAGTGGAAAACTCTCCTGAAATTGGAGTTTTTACAAGAGAGCCTTTTTGTGTGTCAGAGGACGACCAAGGATTTGTATCTCCCATGACTCCTCAAAGGAGAAAAACATGATGAGATTCATGCTTCTTGATAGATGTTAGGTTGCAGCAATTGTGGTTGAAGAAGGCAGAAACAATTCTTAAAGTAGATCGGGATCTGCAATCTGTGCACATCTGCAAAGGAGGCAATCTAGTGCCTCTTTCTCTCTAGCAAACATCGCTGCAGTCATTCTTAAGAAGAAAAATGTCATGTAGTGAGAAACATCTTTGTGAAAAACATCACAGCAGACATTCTAGTGAGCAAGACCTTTGTAATGAAGCTCTCAGGATGCTGAGTTGCTTTCACATCTGTTTGAGAATCTTGCAGTTTGTAGATACTTCTTCGCACTTGTTTATGCTACACATTCAAACATGATGATCTCAACATTAGCAAGCCTTCAGCTACAGGAAAAACTTGGGGTTTTCAAATTTGCTTTCTCTAGACTCTGGTATTATTACTCTCATCTCCGCAAAAGGATTCTGCTACTCATCTCTTTTGTATGGTTTTTTCTGGCAGGCTTTTCACATCTGAGGAGCCCTAAAGCTTTGCCAAATCTTCAGCAATGTAAGTACTGAGCAGAATCTCAGAGTCAGTTGGTTTTTTCAAATGATGAAAAACATGGTATCATCAAGAAGGTGTTGTGATTCTGAGCTCTCTTGACTTCATAGGATTTTGAGATAACAAAACTGTTGTTTGTCACATTTTGTTCTATGAATTGTTGAGCATGGTGGACATGTTTGTTTATCCTCCTTCAGGAATGGCAGTGTTCAAGCTTACGCCAATCATTCGATCGGGCAGCAAATGCTACTTCACTTGTGCACTTGTTCATTGCGGACAAACTTTTGCTCCCAGACTTGTCACTTGATCTCAAATTCTATGCACTCAATTGCATCAGTTTCACATTTGGCGATTCCTCGAAACCTGAGCTTCAAGCAATGGAATTCGAGAGGAAGATTGCATATGATAGGCAGACACTGTAAAGAAGAAGAAGCACAGGGCAGGAAAGGAAAGTCAAGAATCACAACAAACGCAACTCATCACACAACTGAGGGTAATCAGGATTGGATGATGAAGAAGACAACAGACCCTTATAGTGTGTTGGGGATTTCTCCAGACTGCAATGATGATGACATCAAAGCTGCCTTCCGTAACCGAGTATGTTGATGTTCTTGTTTCTCCAGTCTATACAAATACTGCAACTGGGATTAACTAACCTTTGTTAGTGGATGTGACTTTGTGTGCACTTGAAGATGAATGCAACACCTGAAAGTGTCTGTGATGGTGTCACATTTTGTGTGGGACAGGTGAAGGAGTTTCATCCTGATGTATATAAAGGCCCTGGAAATGCAGATGCTATTACTCAGAGGCTGATCCATGCTTATCAGGTGACTCAAATGTGTACCATGATGTTTTTTGTATCCATTTCCTTCTTTGCATCAGCATATCACAAGGGGTATATGTGGATATATACTTTGGCAAACTTGTCACCTACAGTGAAGGATGTACAAAAGTCTTGTCAAGTTGTTTGAGACTTTGTTGGATCTGTGTGTTTGTCTCTGTATCTACAGTTGCTGACAAATGATGTGGAGCGGACTGCATATCGGAAGTATGCTTTTTCAATTCAGCACAGATTCTGCTTGTCTATTGTTTATGCTTTTCATGTTCTTGTGGCTGCTTGATTTGTGGACATCTTCTACAATTTACTGCCAAAGCATCTTGAATCATTTCAGAGCAATAGGCAAAGCTTTTGAAGCAATTTGTGGATGTATAACCCATGTTTCTAACCTTAAGAAAATCTTCCAGGAGTACAGATCCTTTTGATGACCCAGAGTGTGAGGCAGAGGATGTGTTTGTGAATGAACTAAACTGCATAGGTCAAGGTAAACATCTGTGCTTACCAGTCATTTTTCAATACAGGATTTGTCTGAAAATGCTGGATAGCCAGATGGACAATGTGAACTCAAACTCTGGATGTCTGACTTGGTTTTGGCATTTCACCGGACCTGCTGCAGGCTGTCCTTATTCATGTGTAGCAAGGGCACCAGATGTGTTTTCATTTGCTGCAAATACTGGCTGTGCTCGGGCAGTCTCTCAAGGTGAGATTTCATTTCATGTTGCTTCCTGCATTTAAAAGAGCTTGTTTTTCTTGTCCAAGGTATGATTGTCCTTCTGTTTCTGCTTCCTGCTCAATCAAAGTGGTCTTGAGGTAAACAGCAAGGCCTTGGCAAGCAATCAATGTCTGCCCTAGCTCATGTTCCTTCCATAAGACAGAATTCCTGCAGAATTCTTGCAGTCCAAGGTATGGTGATTTGCATCTACAATGATACTTTCATGGGATTTTATGAATAAACTTCAGCTATGAGTTGATGAAGGTGGATGCAATGCCTTGGGGACAGAAGGGACAGGACAGGACTATGGAGTGCAGTTAGCAGTTGGGCAATGTCCTCGCAACTGCATTCACTGGGTCACACCATTACAACGCACAGTTCTTGAAGATATCTTGGAGCGGTATGTCATCTAAAATGCCACAAAACAATTTACTTGTGTCTTTGAGTAATTGAACAACTAATGTTCACCATCATCATCATTCAGCACATATCTTTTCACTTATGATCCAGTTAAGTTGACGAATTTGTTTTGTCATCTCATGACATGTGACTTTGGCTGATATTCACTGCTATGGTGGTGGTGGTGGTGGTGGTGGTGGGTGCAGAGCCCTGCAGGGTGCAATGTATTCAACTGAAGCATTGATGCTTGAGGCACTAGTAGCCCGGGCAAAGTATGAAAATGGCAGGTATCAACCTCCAAAGCAGAAGCGGAAACCCAAAGGGAGCAATGAATGGGTTGATTGGTTCTAATAGGTTTGGCACTCTTGATTCTTTTGTTTACACAAATTTGCTGGTCAATCTTGGCGGAAGAAATTACAAGATGCTTTTGTCCTCTGATCTTTCTATGCCATTAATGGAAATTTAAGACCTATGACAAAGCTCTTCAAGATTTTTTGGCTATCCTTATTCATATCCTTGTTTAATCCATAAACATCCAAGTCAAAATTCAACAATTTACAATACAATGAAACATGACTTAGCGATTTTGATACCAGACCCATTTGTGACTGTACTTGTGATTTGAATGAATGGTACTTCACCCTAGCAATATTGTTGTTTTGAATGTGAAGATGAAGTGACTTTCTCATCAGTGGTAAAAGTTTCATTGGGTGAGAAGTTTTGATATTTTGATCTAGAAAGAAATCTCATGAAACATTTCCTATATTAACTGTTTCTGGTTTGCCGAAGGCAAAACAAAAATAAGTAATGGATGCATGGATCCCATTGTGCAGTCGCACATCATAGTCAATGAAATCACCTTATTCAACATGCATTCTAGCCTTATACAACACACTAGTTGTTTATAGATAAATGAGGCTTTGAGTCCTCCTTTGAAGCTTGGTTAGTGCCACCACTTGGATGCTGATGCAAAAAGATTATCGTGAGATTGCCTGACCTAATATTATTTTGTTCATATCCAATACAAATAATGTTGCAACTTTACAAAGGAAGCTACAATGCAAAAATACCTTAATGGAAAATTAAAGTAGATGGGAAGAAACTATTGGGAGCAGCATAGAAAAGGGACATGGAAATTACATGAGTGTGAATGTTCACCTTCTCATCACTAAAGGGAGAAATCCACAGTAAAAGTTATGAGGAAATGGAAAAAAGCCATTGTGGGTGGATCCAATACATGAGGGTGAATAGAGCTCCTTCATCTGGACTCTGTGATGGCAAAGTCAAATTCTAAACCAAAAAAATTTTAATTCACAGAACATTTGCTGTGATACATGTCTATCATCACAAGAAAGAGGATCCCATATGGATATTGTGAAGCAAATTATGGGCAATGGTGTCACGGGATTGTATTGCAGAGAGAGAAACATTTCCTTGCTCAGGTAGCATCTCATAATCAACGAGGTCAAACATAAGCACTGGATCGAAGCATTCATGGTGCATTTCACAGACATTGTGAAGCACACAACATGCCCCCAAGACTGCAGGAAGCTCTTGTAACTTGACCTCGGTCCTACGCTGCAAGAATCGCCAGCGACCTTTCAAGCGGCAGAATGCACTTTTAGCTACTCGTAACACCTCCGCAACTTTCTCATTGAAAGCATGTTGGGCCCATGTCAGATTGTGTTGGACATAAGGAACTAGAAGCCAGTCCAAAAGTGGATAGCCTTGTCCACCCACTACAAACATACCCTGAAGGTCTCCACTTGTCCCTCTCTGGAATAATGATGATTTCTCGAGCACTCCTTCATCAGCCATGGAGCCAGGACGCCCAATGCACACATCAGTAAAAGAGCCATGGATATCCACCATAACTTGTAAGGTGATGGAGTAAGATGTCTTGTGATTGTGCTCTGTGTGTTGCTTGTTGAAGTAAGATGCAACATTGATTTTAGGAGCAATGATCAGAATGTGAGTTGTGTAAAGTGCACCCAAAACATTATGGATCCCTGAAATGGCTTCATACTCCTGCATCACTTGTTGCAGTTGTTCATCTGTTGGCCATTGCACATACTTTGGAAGAAGCACATCATTGATAGCAGCACAGACCTCAAGCACCATCTTGTGACATGTTGAGATTCCCAGTCCAAATCGTTTTGACACAAGACGCAGTGGCTCTCCTGTTGCTAATCACCATATGCACACTGCAACTCTTTGTTGTACAGGTATGGCGGCCCTGAGCATTGTGTCTTCCTTGGCCATGCTACCGCAAGCTGCTCACAGATGCAATCAAATGTAGGGCGAGACATCCGAAATGCACGATGAAATTCATTGTCTGGAAACCCTGGATGGTTGCATTGAGCCCACCATGCCTGTGACCTATTCTTCACCCATAGCCTGCACTGCACACTCTGTTGGGTGGACACAGCTGCTCCTAAGGCAGCTGCTGCCACATGAGCTTGTAATAGCCTACAGCTTTCAAGCACATTAAGGTCAGCATACAGAGACTGCAGCTGGCCATAATATTGTTGCAACCATGCTCTACGCTGAAAATGTTGTTGTTGCCATTGCACGTAAGCGAGGGCTTGCTGTTGATCTTTCTGATGCTGTTGTCTATCTTCTTCCTCATCTAGTAGCAACAGCAACTGCCACTTCCAACTCTTGTAAACGCGGGTGTGATCACTGCCAGGTGCTGCCATCATCATTTATGACACATTACCCTGTATGCTTTGCAACAACCCTTTCCTCCACCCAAACCTCCCGTCCCAAGCATGTAGAATGGAAAGAAGTAGCCGATCCACCTTCTACCCCCGACTCCCGCAAGTCTCTGAATTCTGCAGAGGAATTACACTTTTTCTTATGCAAAACTGTAGAAGGATTCTCTCCAAAGCGATGAAACTCATAAGCATGCAATTGGCCACAACACCAGAAAACTGATCATAACAAGAAACGAGGGATGACGAACAATTTTCTACAGCTACAATAGAAATCTACCCGCAAGAAACAGTACACAAAATCACATTGACCCAAGAACCTACCAGCAAGAAACAATACAGAAACCACAGAAGTTGGTATGATCTTTCTCCCTCTCTCTCTCTCTCTCTCTCTCTCTCTCTCTCTCTCTCTCTCTCTCTCTCTCTCTCTCTCCAAACAGAGAAGACAAAGCGAAGTCCAAAGTGCTCTAATGTACATGTGGAAATGGTCGTCGAATTGGCAAACTCACCTGAGTCCGGGGAAGAAGGAGGAGAAGAAGAAATCCGCGTCACTGACGAAGACATCGAGACTACTGGTGATCTCGGATTTGGCCCACGTAGCAAAATGCTTGCCAAAAACTGGAGAGATGATGATGACGACAGAAGAATAAGAAGAAGAAGCTTTGGATCGTTGTCTCCATATATGTTCTCTGTTTCTATTCCTTCTTCTTCTTCTTCAGCTCTCGCTCGCTTGTTTGCGTGCGCCAACAGGCCAGCCAGCTGCTGCTGCATGAAAACTTGGACGACGACTCCACTTTTCCACAACAATCCAACAACAAAACACCATTCGCACAACATACAATCTTCAGACTCCCATCAGAAAACAAAAATCCGGTAAGTACTATGGTTCGTATGCGAATAATAGAAAGAAAGGCGGAGGAGGAGGAGCATCGAAGAGACCCAAGAAAGAAAATACGGGAACCAAAGTCTCTTAATTCCGAGCCTGGTTTTGCACCACGTTCGTTGTTTTTTTTCTTCTGCCGGAACGGATCGCAGCAGAAGCGCGGAAAGACCTAACAGTCCTTCAACCTAACCCTAGATTGGTACCGATCTTTGTAGTGAAGTTTTCCATCATACCCATGTTATGTTTCTCTTCCGATCTCTAGTGTTGGGTCGTGCGTGATTGCTGCTTGCTTTCGTGGTAGACTGTGTCTGCTTCCGTTTGCAGGAGACGGTTTTGTTGTTGTTGCTTGTTGGTCGGTCTTGTGTGCGTGCGTGTTTGAGAGAGTGAGACAGAGACAGAGAGAAAGAGGGTTTCTTTTGTTGCGAAACATGTCTCGGCGATATGATAGCAGGACGACGATCTTCTCGCCGGAGGGTAGATTGTACCAAGTAGAGTACGCCATGGAAGCGATCAGCAATGCAGGAGCAGCGATAGGAGTGTTGGCGAAGGATGGAGTGGTATTGGCAGCCGAGAAACGAGTGACCTCCAAGCTACTAGCAACCACCAAATCCACAGAGAAGATGTACAAAATCGATGATCATGTGGCATGCGCCGTGGCAGGAATCATGGCGGATGCCAACATACTCATCAACACTGCCAGATTGCAAGCACAACGCTACACTCTGGCTTACCAGGAGCCCATGCCAGTGGAACAATTGGTGCAATCGTTGTGTGACACAAAGCAAGGATATACACAATTCGGAGGTCTGCGTCCTTTTGGAGTCTCCTTCCTTTTTGCAGGTTACGACAGCAACTTCGGTTTCCAGCTTTACATGAGTGATCCTAGTGGCAATTATGGAGGCTGGAAGGCGGCAGCAATAGGTGCAAACAACCAAGCTGCACAATCCATGCTGAAGCAAGACTACAAGGATGACATCACCAGAGAGGAGGCGTTGCAACTGGCTCTCAAAGTCCTAAGTAAGACCATGGACAGCACCACTCTCTCTGCAGAGAAACTGGAGCTTGCAGAGATTAGTCTAAGTCCTCAGGGAGGAGTCAAGTATAAGGTATGGTCTGCAGATGATCTGAACAAGATGCTCCTCACATTCGGTATCACTCAGCCAGTAGAGGAATCGTAAAATGCCCATTCTTGCAGATCAGATTCAGAGCTTGCATGTGGCAGGATCAGATTCAGAGCTTTCATGTGGCAGCATCAGATTCAGAGCTTTCATGTGGCAGCATCAGATTCAGAGCTTTCATGTGGCAGCATCAGATTCAGAGCTTGCATATCGTAGCATCAGATTCAGAGCTTTCATGTGGCAGCATCAGATTCAGAGCTTTCATTTGGCAGGGTTTCTAGCTTGTATTCTCTTTGCCTTTCAGTGATCATCATCAAGTAGTAACAAATGACGATTTTGTCAGTGAAGTCAGAGATGGAAACTGCAAGAAGAGTCTGGTAGTAGTATGTAAGCAGTGGATCCATTTCCAGATTCTTCTATAAGATCAGGATTTTTCAATGTGTTTCAGATTCTAGTACTGTTTTCCTTGTACAGAGCGCAAGCTGTAAATTGAAATGGAGCTTGCCATCACATCTGAGCTTGATCAAGGATATTGTTGTATGATTGAATTAGCTATGGAACTTGAGTGCTGGCTGATTATCATGACTGCACCTTTCTCTTTGATTCCAGAAATGCAACTGAAAATGCTCAGGAGGCCAGAGTTTCGTATCATTTGTTGTTTTGCTGGAGATTTTTTGCAGATTATTGTATACTTATCTACACCCACTTTTCTTTGGGAGTTGAAGGCAACGAAGTCCATGTTGGCACAGGAGTAATTGCAGCTAGTCACTGCCAAGCTGATGAAGCCCATGTCAGTGTGGGAGTAATCGCAGCTAGTCACCACCATTCATGATGAAGGTGATGGAATGTGATATTTTGTGAGTGGGACTCACAGAGTTATGACCATGCTCATTACTCTTGTTGTGTTTGTATTTTGGTCAGCCAGAACTGTCATGCCTCTTGAACTCCCTCTTGAATACCAGATAACATGATGACTGAATCTTCTTGTTGTTTTGAGAATGCCATGGAAACCTAGGACAAAGATTTTTGTATATTTTTCTTGCCAAAAGTTTTGAGCAAATCCTTGTATTCCTATTTGTACCCACAGTTGGGAGTTTGATCAAGTCAGGTGGGAATAATGGCAGCGTGTCTGCCATTTCATGATGAAGGTTGTGGGTGATCTGATACCTTTGTGCAGCAATAGGCAACAGAAATGTTCCTATTGGTTTGGGTATGTTCAAAGCAATTTCGTACATCTTCAACAGAGAGTGGCACTGAATGGACTTATCAGTAGACAACAAAATTTGAATGTGGCACTGAGGAATATCTGAGGAAAAAGTTGAGACTGTCTTGAAAGATTTAAGCTGATATTCTGCTGTCATGACTTGTGGAATGTTGTAGCATTTCTTAACAAAATGACGAAAATTGATAGATAACAATTCAGGCAAGAGTTGCAAGGAAGTCAGATGGGATTCAACCAGCAACTAGTTTTTGCAATCATTGTGCATGCAATGTGTCATTTTCTCTATGGTTTTGTCAAATCATCATATTGGTAAGAATTCTCCTGAATGTGGTAATGGATATCAGTCAGAGACCTAAAGAAAATCTTACAAAACTGGTGCAAATGCAACTTCTTTGTAAGTCTTCACAACGCTGCTTGGACCTCTTCATGTGGATGTTGTACTTTGTAATCAACAAGAAATTGCAATTGCACTACTTCTATCCAAAACAAAGAATTTCTCATTGACTTTTGTGTGTTACAATGCACGGTCTCTCCAAGAGGGTCGCAATTCAGGCACTTCATCTTCAAAGTCTCATCTTTCATTCTAATGCGGTGGCAATCTGACTGAAAGGTTCTCAAACAGTTGTGTATCTCCCGTTTGTCAATGTCCTGTTGCTTCACTGGTGTGGGCAGGCACTTGATATTGATGAGGTCTACTTTCACATGTGTTATGTATGCATGTTGTGATGTAATGAAGGTCAGATCCAGGCTTGCCTAATGAGATGGAAGCTTGGTTTGATTAATGAACAGCTTGATCTGCGTGAACTGAAGCTCATGCAGATACAGAAACATGGGTTTAGCAATCCAGCACCCTGCATGGAGGCAGTATGTGCAACCTGATTGGATGGAGGCAGTATGTGCAACCTGGCTGCATAGAGGCAATATGTGCAACCTGACTGCATGGAGGCAGTACGTGCAACCTGACCTCTGTGCTTCTGGCCATAGCCATGGAGGTTTCTGCCTGTTCAATATGATTCCCACTTCTGGAGATTTCTCTTGAGTCTCAATAAGACAAGGAAGTCCTACAGCTAAGTTCTCTGTGGCACCTGCCAGTGTTAACAAGGCTCTTGCAGCTCAACAGTTCTCATACACTACAGCCCAAATCCATGATGAAAACATGAAATTTGGAGCAGACACACTTGTGGGGAGCTCATCTTTGACTTTTGATCAAAATGTGAAATTTTGGAGCAGAAGCCCTTCTAGGGAGCTCTCATCAAAAACAGAGTACACAAGAAGGGAGCTCAATTCAAAGTAAAGTTCAAACAGGGTACAGTGCACAAGACATGATTCACCAAGGACTCCAATTTACAAGCAGACAGACAGTGAGGAGCCTTCAGGGACGAGGTGTAAAAGTGTGTATCATCACCAATGCCCGGCTTTTTCAGTGTATGTTTTCTTTAAACCCAGTTTTTGTTGCTGTTTTTTTTCCATCGGGTTGTCATCAAATACCATGTCCATCAGGTTGCTATGTTTTTATGTAGTCAGATTGCGAAAAGTCAGGAATCGATCAATGCTCTCCAGAAGACGGCTGTAGGTGGCTGTTCACCCAAAGGTGGAGTTAGCAAGCAAGCTCTCCCCTATGCCAAGACCAGACTGGTCTATTAAAGCATGCAAAAAGACTTTGAGATTTCAATTAGAGCATGCAAAGACTTTGGGTCCCCAAGGGTTCAAATGCTCACAAGGTAGTTGTGATTGGAGACACTGGTGGGGATCCATTGTAAGTTACATGAGGACCTTCACTCAATATCTTAATCCAGTTGATGGTTGTGCAGTCTTTAGCATTTGCTCCATTTTTTATTGTCAATGCATGGAAGGTGGTTGTTTTGGTTGTAGTTTTCTCCTTGTCTCATCTTTAAATTAATCTCTTTATTGTTTGAATGTTGATATGTCTCACCCATGGGATGTTGTTAGATAGGAGAAACAAAGCAATTTTAATATTCAAACCTCTTCCACCATGACCAATAACTATATCTTTTAATGTCTATCTAAAAATATGTTCAATCATGTACATATGTTCATTTTAATCTAGACAAAGGTTTTTGTAGCATAAGAACGTAGCATAAATTTGTGCTTCTCTCGCAAGAAGATTTTATCCTTACTGAAAATATTTTCTTCCAAATACATTTGTGTTAATTGATTCATTTGACGCATTGTAAATTACACTTACATATAGGAATTGCGACATGGAAAAATCAGAGTATGGAAAAGCTAAATATTGACATTGAACATAAAATCATTCCATCTCACTCATATTGTTGCCTCCATTTTTTATCCATCTAGTTTAATCAAAAAGTTAAAACCCGATGTGTTCAAGATCAAAGCTTACATAAGCTTACAACTTACGTCACTACATTAGTAGCACTAACCTTGTCGAATCTCTTCAATGTTTTCTTGCAAGTTGTTTGAGATTGAAACTTTTTATGTTGCTATTGTTGCTTGGTCTTGAAATTGTCCTAGTTGGAACTTCATCCAAGCATTGTTGCATGAACAAACTTGTCTTCTTTTGGATCCACATCAAGTCATCTCTTGTCATTTTAGGCAAACCCGAAAAAAAAAGTGAAGTCCCCCCCCCAACATATTAGGACATCCAACAACACATGAGACCTAAGAGATCAATTTTCTTATGAGTTGCCCCAACGTTAGTGTTCGACTATGCATGTCCCCACCTCTTGTCAATTGCATCAACTACCAAGCGCACATTTAAGAGAAGCTCCTCAAATAAGGTGTAAATTGTGTTCAATTTTAAAATAATAATTTGAAAGTGTTTGTAATTCATGGTATTCTATTAGATGGTAGTGAACCATGTGTCCTTCCTTACACATAAGTGAGCACTAAGGACTAAGTGAGTCTAAAGATGACGAAATGATTGGTGTGTTAAGATTCTTGCCTAGAAATCTCTTTTGGGTTTTCAAATTGTGAGGTTTTCATTATGTTTCACATTGCAAAAGGGGCACGTTGCTTTCGATGGGTTGGAATTATGTATATATTTGAAGGGGGGGGGGTGGGCACGTTGGGATTGACCTAGTTTAAATTTTTGTATGTCTTTGAATTGAAAACTACAACCAAAGAATTGAATCTTTGTTCAATTTTAAAGATTGACTTGGTCCATCTATGTTTGAATGTGTGTATTTGACGGCATGTTATGTTCGTTTGAAGGTCCATCTTTGTCCATTTGAAAGTCTTAAAAAAAAAAGAAGAAGAAGAAGAAGAGAGAGTCTCAGATTGAAGGGCAGCTTTGTCTTTGAAGGTTTGTTGATTTGAGTGAAAAGTCAAGCCTATTGCAAGTGACTTTTCCATGCAAAAAAAAAACAAAAAACATTAACTTGTTGAGTTTAATTCAAGGAGCCAGGATGTCTTAAAGAACCTTTCCGGGTATTAGTCAGGGTATTTGTTAAAGACCCAAAAACATATACCTACCGGCCTTTTAAATATATTCAACCCCTGGCCCTAACTCAGACTGGCTCGTCACTCGGATTTTAGAACTCGGACTCAGCTTGTTCGTTCTTTGAAATTTCCCATTTTTCATCTATTAATTTTAAGTGCATTCACACTTGATGTTAAGTCAGTGTTAAGTGAAAAAAAATCTAGGTGGCATCCTAGGTGGCATTGAATGTCAAATGGGTAAAATAAGAAATTAAAGCTTAATGATAAAGTGAATGTTAGCTTAAGAGAAAATGTTCATGGTAAGTAGATTTAGGTCCTCAATGACAAGCTTGGTGTTAGGGGAGAAAACACTAGAGTCCTTTACATCAAGTGTGAAGGCACATTTTCGCAAGGGGAAATATGAAGGAATAGGGTCGTGTGACCCCACTAGAAAGTGTGAAGAGATTGTCAAAAGTTTTGGTTCGCATCTATCGTGTGTTGTTTATATGGTGACGACTTGCACTTTGTGAACTCCATGTGCATCATTTCAAGTAGGTGTGTACACCAACCAAAAGGTCAAATA
>Ga0209208_10008359_pt1 | contig 13806 bp, 10 predicted proteins | sample S1TSphfallax_3_FD_187694 | JGI IMG/M metagenome (GOLD analysis project Ga0209208, IMG submission 187694) | Host-associated microbial communities from peat moss isolated from Minnesota, USA - S1T2_Fd - Sphagnum fallax MG (SPAdes) (version 2) | ecosystem: Host-associated > Plants > Peat moss >...
GAAGAGATGGCTAGAGACCTCAGCAACTCCTCTTTAGATTGAAGCTCTGATTCCTTTTGGCATCTCATGAAGGATCCATTACCAATAATTGAAGTTATGTTGTGTTGAAATCTATATCTGACAGTGGTGTGTTGAGGCTGCTGATAGTGTGTGTATAGGGATTACTCCACTGCATTTCAACAAGAAGCAGTGAGTATATTTTGAAATTTTTCTTGTTTTAGCCAGAAGCCAATGAAGCCAAGGTAATCGTCACTGCCAGCTTTATGTTTTTCTCATCAAAAAATGCTGAATTTAGCGCTTCAAAAGCCAGCAGCTTGACCCTAGGGTTCAAGACTAGATTGACACAGATTTCAGGCCCAGAAAGGAGACCTGCAGTCTTTAACTTGTCATGTTCAGCATCAGAATATGTGGAGTTTCGCAGATTTTTCTCCCATGAGTGTTTTCATTCTTGTGTTTTGAATGGCGTTTCTGCTGCTCCAGTTTGGCCATACCCACCACAACTCTGGCTGTTTTATGACTACACGAAGTTACATGCTCAGTATCATTGATGTTGTGATGCTATTTGTTGACCCATCCCTTGCCCCTTCCAGTGTGCATATTATAAAGGGATTATATACCTACTCTTCTCAGTTTCTTTGGAAAGAAAAAAGCTAGCAAGCTTCCCTGATCCATGAGCTCCAAATGAAACTCATGGATCCTTAGTATATGAATAGAAATGGCTCCAAGATGGGGTAGTCATCCAATCTGCATGACAACAAGAATTGGCTCATGTTTCTATCCTGAAGCTTGTAAATTTACTTTCAAGCAGATGCAGGGTGGAATCCATGGTGGATCAGGATACCTCGTATGTCATTCAGCTGCTATACAACCTTGAGATAAATGAATTCTGATGCTTGTCAGATTCCCAAACCAGGTAATGAATTCTGATGCTAATTGGATTTTTCCACAAGGTAATGAATTCCGGTGCCAATTGGATTTTCAAGGATATGGTTCTTGTATCGTATACACACAAACTTATAGAGACTTGAATCTGAATTGCCTCTAGCCTAGTTAGTTACATACACTCCATGATAAGCCATGTAAATGGTGAACTCTTAGAATTTTCATAGCATCCTCTTAGAATTTTCATAGTGTATTCTAGGAACACCTGTAATGTTACAGCATAGAAAGCGAGGGCATCTTACATTTCAGGGTGGGCTTTTAGGTTTTGTAATGGTCTACCCTTTTTCTTTATGCAATGTTCAAGATCCTGACCATTAAATGTGGACAGATAATTTCAACAACTCATTATGCGTGGTAATGCTTATCATGAAAAGTCTTATAAGCCTTGTCCATGGGGAACATTACACCTCAAGCATCCATAGAGAGATAGATTTTAGAAGGTTTCAAAGAGTGTTGGGCAGTTCTCAAATGGGGACCCAGTTCAACCCAGTTCTCAGTCCGGTTCTCAGACTGAAAATTGATGGGTATCAGAATTACTGATATCTGAGTAGAAAACTGACCCATCAGTTCTCACCCATGCGAGAACCAGTGATGAGAACTTGACTCTAGTTATTATTAAAAATATGAAAACTGGCTGGGTTTTCTCATAAAACCCAGATCCAGTTCTCAATTTTATAGTATATAGCTGTTAGTTTAGGTTAGGTAATTAGATTTAGGTTAGTGATTAGGTTAGTTGTTAGATTTGCGGCACCTCCAAGAATAGAAGTGTAAAGAGCCTTAGAGCTTTTTCTTCATTTATTGTTCATTTTGTTTTGAGAAAGGTTTAATGAGAGATTAGTAGCTTAGTTGCTTTGAGGTTTCTTTTGTTTGAGATTTGTTTTGCATTGTGCTTGTTTGGCGCCATTGCTATTGTTCGTGCTTCTTTTATGGTCATGGTCATTTGGTGCCATCATTACTATTATTGCACTTGCTTCTTTTGTGTTTGTGCTCACCTAGTGCTATCATTGTTACTCTTGTTTCCTTCATTGTCGTGGTCACTTGGTGCCACTATTGCTTCTATTGTTGCTTGTGTTTTTTGTGTGGTCATGGTCACCTAATGCCACTGCGACTTCTACTTGTGCTTCCTTTGTGGTAATGGTCAACTAGCACCATCAGTGATTTGTTTTAAGGTACCTTTACATTTAAACATTACAAAAAAAGTTTGAAAAAGAGGTGAACAGTATAGTAAAATTTTAAAAATTGGAAAAAAAAAGTGCCAAAAAAAGACCTAATATATCTGGAATTACAATTTTTAAGTTTTTTTATTGTAGAGATCTTTTCAAAAAAATGTTATGAGCAAAAATAGTTGGTGGAAGGGTTGGTTGAAGTGTTTTAATTTGCATTAATGTCGAAAAGTTGTTTTACCTTCTAGAAAACAATTTTCAAAAAAGCTTTTACTTGAGTTGGTGGGAAAAATTAAGCAATTATGTCTTACCATGTTTGGAAGAGTGTTTTTCAGCAACATTAAGTTTTGATCTTTGGATGTCAAAAGGAACCATGGACATTTTTGGCCAAGGATCTAATTGAATTGTTATGAAAACATAATTTGAGGAAAAAAATAATTGTACTTATGTAAAAGATGAAAGATTTAACTTTTAACATTATGATTAAAACTCGTAAGTTTGTTGTAAATTGTAATTTTTAGGATTATTGCAAAATTTTGATCATGCATTTTTTAATGCTTGTTAGTATGCAACAAAAAATGAAAATGTTTGTAAGGGATTGAAGTATGTATCTATCAAATTAACACAATTTGATTTGCAAAAATGTATAACATGGCCTAAGAAGTCAGGCAAAGGTAAACAAGAATGGAACAAACCTTGTGTTAGACTCAAATTTTCCCAAAAGAAAATTGAATATTCCAATAAAAACAAAATAATCCATTATTTCAATTGTAATTTTTTAAGAAGCATTTCATTTCATTTTCTTTTCGAAACGTTATAATTTTTTTTTAATTATAACTTTTTTTTAAATTCTGCAAATATGCTAGCAATGTAATTCTTTTTTAGAAAGCTCTACAATTCAAGGACATTATCATGCTCTATTATAATAGACAAAGTTTAATGAGGCTAACTACCCAAATGCCACCTCCTTTGATTTGGCACATTTGCCAAATTATTGTCAATTCTTTCTCCCCAATTGTAACTTCTTGTGTTTTAAATCAATTTAGGGATCACTAATTATGAAGTGATACATTTAGTTCTACCATAACATTAATTTGAAATTAAAAACAAAACTTGAAAATGCACATTCTTTTCAAACCATAATGGAAGAGGATTCTAGTGTGGCTTTTAAGTTGATTTGCTTGGCTTGCAACATCATAAAAGAGGTTTGTATTGTGTTAGATTCTTTTTTTTCATTCGTGAAAAGATGTGAAAAAAAAATATCATAATATGTTATCCTTCATGTTGGATCCAAAGTTCAAAAGCTTTCATTTAATGTCCTCTTTCATTGTTTGTGAACAAAGAATAGAAATTGTTGAAGAATATGATGAAAGGTTTTTATATCCTATGCCCTTGAAATTTTATCCTCATTTGCATCTAGTGATAAAATCTAAAAGTGAATTTGTTGACCAAACAATGGATGCAAATTACAATTTGGATATCTTTGCAATGGTAGCATGAACAAGTGAATTAGCTAAAAAGATTATCAAAAGATATATTTTAATTTTGAGGCATTATCAAGTGGTTATTAAAAAGATTACTTGCATTTTTAAATGGTGGGAGAAACATGAAATTATGTTTCCCACAATTAGATTTCCAACCCAACAAATTTTAGGAATTGTAAGTTCACAAATTGAGACTAAAAATGGTCAAAATGCACTTAAAGGAGCCACAAGCATTACTTCACATTAGGATTGCATGTCCTATTTTCCCAAAATAACTTTTTCATTTGAATGAATTTTTTAATTTTTTTTTTACAACTTGTTATGAAAAATGATTTAAATTGCTGAAATAGGTTTTAAATAATCTCAATCACTTTTTAATAAATATTGATTTGTAAAAATGTATAGATTCCTTGTAAATTTTATGTTTCATTTTGAAAAATGATGATAATTTGAAATCATACCAATAAATATCTTAATCTTTTAAAGTTGAATTTAATGTTATATAAACTACAAAAGTTTTCAATACATCATGTACATTATACCCCATTTACATGTGGTTAAACACTCTTGAAATTTTGAATTTTTCAAGTGTACATATTTTGAATTTTCAAATTCCACATTTTTGAAATTGTGAATGTTTTTGTAATGTGTGTATTAAGTTATTATAATCTCACATTCTTGACCATCAACTTACTTCTATATTATGAGTCCCTTGTAAAAATGTCCTTTTTTATCAACACATTTTTTCACTTTTAAAAGCTCTTTAATTAAACCAAAACCTAAACTAAGATCAAATGGATTTTTAATTTGAGTTTCTTCACATTCATATGTGTTAAAAAGGCATAATGTGCCATGATTACCATGGTTTCAAATGGAAAATCTAAATTAATAAATCTTTATTTTTTTATGATATAATTTAGCATATGATGCCTTTTGTGACTCCTTTGAATGTGTTTTGACCCAAAAGGATATTTTCCTTAGCTAGGATATTTATTAATTTAAAAAGATGTCACATACAATCAAGTAACTTTGATAATTTAGCAAAATTAATTTTTGTTCACAAAAATTGGCCCAGTGACCCTAAAGTTGGTTGTAAATCCCTTTCTAGATTGATAAAACTCATTGTGATAGATGCAGATTTAGAAAAATAGTTAGAACAATTTGAAAGAGTTTTGAAAAAAATCAAATTATGAATATATAAAAAATTGCATAATTCAACTTATTTTTTGCATTTTTCCAATTTACAAATGTGTTTTTTTTTTAAAAAATTTTTTTTTACTAATTTACAATTTTGATATCCAAGTTGTGAGAACTAATTTTAAAAATTGGTTGTTATCGGGTTTATGAAAATTGTTGCCTTACGGATTTGGTGACTTTTTTTCAAAAAGAAATCTTAATCAATTCTTTTAGACCCCTTTTTTTAATTATCATAAAAAATAAAACAATTTTCATATAACATTCACAATAACCAAAATCAATTATTTGCCCAAAAAGGTGAGAATTGCCCAACATTGGTTTTAAACATTCAAAGCATACAATTTAAGCATGGGTTTTTTAATAGAACCATTGTATCATTTCATTATGCAAAGCAACAAATCATTGATGTTTAGTTGTGATATTGCTTGTTATACCCTATTCATCATGGTCTTTTTTATTGTAATTGTCTCTTTTGGTTATGTAATCAATTGAGCAATCCTATTGTTATGTTTTGTCTTTTGGTCATATTTTGTTTATTTTTGTACACCTCACCAACTTCTTCAATTTTTTCTTCTAGTTGCATTTGTCCTCTTTAAGTTTGATGGTTGTTTTTTAATCATGTACCTAATCAAAGTAAATTATGGCCCACTTTTTGTGTTTTGGTCTTATGGTCATGTTTGTCTTTTTCTAGTAATGATGGTCATCCTTTAGTCATGTACCTAATCAAGGAATCTACCACTACCCCACTTCAATGTTTTGTTTTCTAATGTTTTATGTGCCCCCCATCAAGGTTTTTTTGGGGTGTTGACCATCTCTTTCAACCATGCACCTAATCAACCAACCCCCCGAGTCAATATCCTTTTGTGGTTTTGGTTGTTTTTTCTACTCACATACCAAATCAAATAGGGCACCCTTCCCATTGGTCAAATTCCTCTCCTAGGTTTGACTATCTTTTCTACTTGTTTACTTAATCAAACAATCTCCTATTCAAGTTCCTTTTGTGTCAATCATCTCTTGTGTTGTTGATCATATCTTTTGTTGACATATCTAATCATGTCACCCCCTTGTTCAAGTTTCTCTTATGATTTTAATTATTTCTTGTAGTGTTGATCATCTTTTCTATTTGCATGATACCTATTCAAACCACCCCCCTTGTTCAAATTCCTCTTGTGGTCTTAATTGTCTCTTGTAGTCCTGATTGTCTCATTTGCCTGCATATTTGATTAATTCACCCACCCTCCCCCCAATTTGAGTTCCTCTTGTGGTTTCATTCATCACTTTTATTTGCATACCTAATTAAGCCCCCTCCCTTCACTTGAAAGTCAAATTCTTCTTTGTGGTTTTAATCACATTTTTTTGTGTTGATGATTTTTTCAATTTGCATGCCTAATCAATTCGTCCCCCTATTCAAGTTTCTCTTTAGGTCATGTATTTAATTAGATTGCTCCCCCCCACCCCTACCCCCAAAACGCCATTCTCTTTTGCTCCTTGCAACTAAGGGTACAATATTCAAACCTTACCACAAAATGTTCCTTTGTAAGCATCCAAGATTTCATCCATGTTCTAGCCTCTTTCTAGCTTTCAACCAAAGTGGCTTGTCTTTCTTGTTGGGTCAAACCTTGTAACTAGCTTCGATGTTATGATGAAAGTTTTCCATTGTTTCCTTGATTACTATTGTAGACCAAGCTTTATTGAAATGCATTTTTGCTTGCCTTTCAATAAGCCTTTTTATTGTTGGTTCTATCACATTAGTTATTTATACTTCTCGTCTTGTCATTTATTATTATTTTTTGTTTCTGCTAGCCTTTCTAACTTGTTTTGCAATTTCTTTTTCCATCACTTTTCATTATAAAGTTTTCAAGTATTCATTAGATGTTATGCCATGAAGTTTGCCAATATCAACCAATGTTTCTAACCCTTTGATTCCTTGTAAGCAAGCTTAACAATGATAGCAAGTGGGCAAGACACAATGTTTTTGGAATAGAATTTTTTTGAATTGAAGATTTGAACTATAAATTTTGGAGTAGAATTAACTAGGTTTATAGCAAGTTCATTATCATATGTAATTTCTGCTTCTTGAATAGTCACTTGATGTGGGTTGTGGCACATAGGACCGAGGTCCTTGTTGTTACTCCATGTTTAGTTGTATTTACCATGTTCATTAAGCTCATAACAATTCCATCCTCCTCCCATTCTAGACTATCATTTGTTGCACCATTTAAATCCCCATATCTTGATTTGAACTATAGGCCTTTGATGCTACTGTATACACATCACTGGGCTCGGCTTTCTTGTCACAACACCAAAATGTGCCTTTCATGATTAAGACATTCTATGACTATGACTTCTACTCATGTAGTTGCATTATGTTAATTGTTTAATTTGTAATTACATGACTATATTTCAACTTGCAATTACATGATTACATGTCAATTATTATTATGGATTAACAATCTATTGATTATGCACTTTTTATCTTAATTTAGAAGAAAGGAATTGTTTTCTTTTCTATTTGAAATCCTTAATAACCTTGAAAGGCATAATTAGTGCAAATGTAATACCTTGCCAATTTTGTCACAACTTGTTTTACATGTTTAAAAAAAACTTAAGAACATGTCTTAAAAATTTCATTTTGATGATAAAATATTCATAAAATTTTAATAATTAATTTCACATAATTTAATTTTTAATTTTAATAATTAAAAAAAATGATTAGTTTCCAAGAGGTTGCCAATATTTACCAACATTATTTCGTTCAAGAAATTTGGCCTAGAAAAATTGCAAATTAATTTTTTTTCACGTGAAATCATATTGGAGGGTTTCTAAGTGTGGAGGAAAATAAAATAAAATAAATAAATATTTTCCTTATTTCTATACTTGGTTTTAAATATGTAGCCATGATTATAAAACGTTCATTATTATTTTTACTTCATATTTAATTTATAGTTAAATTTAGCTAAATTTATAAATAGGGGTGATTTTCCCTTTTCAACTACATAAATAAATCTTACAAAACGCATTTGTTTCTAATGACATGTACTATGAAAACTATGAATCCTTTAAAAAATTCCATAAAATTATGAATTCAAATTATTTGATATGTTATAAATTAAAGCTTGAAATTTTGAGTCATATTGTACGTCATAAGTAAATCATTGATATTAAATATATTTATTAAATATTTATTAAACATATAATATTTATGATTTATTATAGATCAAAAAATTTATAATATATATTTTAAATCAAATTTTTATATTAATATGTGGGAGATATGTCATTTATTTATTATTATGTCAAAAATAAACAAATGTGTTTATAAATCATGTACTTAGGGTTTTTGGTTATTAAAATCTTGTTAAACAACAAAATTTACGTGTTCTTTTGTTCAAATAAGTTAGATATATATATCATTGAAAAAATAAATTAAATGGACTTTTATTTTTTCATTGAAAAAAATAAATAAAATATTAAATAATAAAATTGGCACTTGTGCAACATTTTGAGTGAAGAATAAGTTAAATAAAATGAACTGCATCATGTTTTCATAACAAATAAGGTAGTTTGTTGATAAAAAAATTGATCTCCATCCTTATGGTCCAAAGATTAATTTTCACAAATGTTAAAATATCTAAATGTGAAGTTTAATTCACATATCTTACCCTCACAAGTACATGCAAGTAAAATTATCATGTCAAAGTTGCATTATTGCACCAAGTTTATTATTTTTATAAATACATGTGAAACATGTCCATCTAAGGTTAGTAAATGGCATTTGGATGGAAATATGTTACTCTAGGAATTCACGTCATAAAAAACAAGAAAACAAATTTGAATAAAAAAAGTTATCCATGTTTACAATTTGTAAGTAATCATTTTTTTAAAATTCACTTTTGAAGATGTAGAATATCAACAAACACCTTATTACAGTGTTGATGACACAACCAATTGTCAACCATTCCTTAGACTTGGGAATGGTGTTGTACACCTATTGCAAACCTCTTCTAGCCAACACTCCAAGTTCATGATTGATGTCCAACTTGGATGCATGTTTCATTAAAATTCCAAATGTGATCTATATAATAATTGTGCTAGATGTACAAAGTTGTTAGGTTTTGATAAAAGGACTTGCATGTTTTGTTTATTAAACAATGTGTTTTACAAACCTCAAGTCCATTTACAAGTTTAATGGTTAATCTTGGATGTGTATATTTAAATTGATACCACCATGAGTTCATTGGCATTCCATCTTTGAATTGTGTGCCTTACGTTTGGGTAAATTTCGCTACCTTTAATTTTAGCTATTATAATGTGATTGATAGCCCACATTTTTGCATACCAAATGTTCAATTGACAATAATTATTATTTTTATATATGTCAACACACCCAATGTGCCTTGTTTTTTGGACCTGGTCTTGTCATTGAAGTGATTTGATAGTGATGTAAAAGTTGTTGTCCATTTATTTTTTTGACTTATAGTCGTTTTCTTGTTTACCTTTATTGACTTATGACTTTTATTTTCTGGAGGTGGCATAGTCCTTTTGTTAGTTGATTAATCTACCAAACAATTCCTCCTATAAGACACATTGACATTCAGGGTTGATTTGATCATCCTACACTAAATTGGGGGTTCACATTTGAACCTCACTACACATGTACCCTTGTTTTTCCCGAAATCAAACCAAGACCAAAAGAATCCAATCAAGTGAAGATATTTTTCAATAGGATGTGCCTTGCCACATAAAATTTCAGAAATGAGTTTTCAAAATTCTTCAAAATCTTTGCACATTAAATTTTCATCTACAGTTGTTATGCAAGTTATTAGTGTGAATTTCAAATTGTGGTTTGTTTGAACTTGACAAAACCTACAAGACCCCATTTTTTTAACACTTGTGATTACTCGTGGAATAACCATGTGTATAGCTACCCAATGATAGTATATGAATTTTTGTATTTCTCATTGTGAATTTTATATATGGTAGCAATGCAATTATTAGCTTTGTTTTCTTGTTTCTTGACTTGATCTCTTTTAATTTTGTTCTTTTCACTATTGTAATAAATTATTCTTCCATGCTATCTTTTGCCTTTCATCTACACAATTTTGCACTAGGTCTAGATTGATGCTTTCTATTCACCTTGTTGTTATCTTATTATTTTGATTATATCATTCCTATAGTAAGCAATAAAAGCTACCTTTGGAGATCCTTTTCAACATAATCTAAAAGTTTAAACATACTTGAAAAGAAAGCAAAACTTGCAAAATGTGAATGAAATAAGTTATTTTAGAATTGAGATTGTCATGTTAAACTTTTTGACGAGAAAGGTAAGGAATAAAGGTTAATTTCAACTTGTTTTATAAGCTAGGTATCCCAAGTCCATACTTCTTTTTTCATCAAAGACCTGTAAGGCTTTATTAAGAAACACATTGTAGATTAGGGAAATGTACAAAGGAATAAAATAAAATAAAGGGAGAAGTGGCAAGACGTCAAGTTGACTCAAAATAGTTGTGAAAATCTCTCTATGATCATAACCGACCACCTATGGAAAGTTAACCATATTTATATGTTAAAAACCAATGGCTTGCAATAGATCACCCATGGTGATGGGAGGTGTGTCTTGAAAAGGTGGAAGTTGAAAAGTAACTAAGCCTACAACTATTGCCCAACTTAAAATGGAAGATGTTTGCATCCTTTGTAATGTGATTTTAAAAATTTTAATCTTTAATCTTCACATGGTTCACAAATCATCTTTTCATTAAATAGCTTTGGTCCCATGATGGGGCCCAAATCTGCAAGTTTGCCCAAGATCACTCCTTTAAACCAAAATGTAAAGTTCCATGCATATAGATTTGAGGAAATTTCCCTATGATCAAAAAATTACTCCAATATTGGTGGGTGATAATGTTATAAATACACAACTTTTTAAAATGACCAACGTATTACCCACACCCATTTCCAAACAAAACTATTCTTACATAAATGGGGTGTTAATTTTATAAAAGTTAAAAAAAAAGGGGGGTATAACTCACCTCATTTCCAAACACAACTATTCCAATTTTGGTGGGGTCAGTTCTTATAAAAGGACAAATATTTTTTTGTAGTGGTGGGTATAGTCACCCCATTTGCAAACACAACTATTCCAATACTAGTGGGGCCATTTTTTTATAATAAAAACATAGTTTTTTTCCCAAGGAGGGTATGGCCACCCCCATTTCCAAACACAAACTATTCCAATATGAATGGGACTTTTTTTTATAAAACGATCATTTTTTTCTCTAGGTCGGTGTAGCCACCCACTTTTCCAAACAAATCTCCTCCAATATTGGTGGGGCCACTTTCTATAAAAGGATTTTTTTTTCTAGTGGTTGGTGTAGCCCATCCCCATTTCCAAACACAACAATTCCAATACAAGTGGGGCTCGGTTTCTATGAAAGGAACGTTTGGTGATAGAGGTGACCCTTAGGTTTAGGGTTTGAGGTTTAGGGGGGATGCTGACCCACTTTGATCACAAGGGGATTGGCTGAACCAAATGGGTGTTTGGTAAATGGGTGTTTCTACCTGCCTTAGGCCAAGGGTCTTGATGGGTCCTTACAAAATATGTAATAGATAGGTAGGGTATCTGTACTACTCTTAATGAAACTCAGACCCTATAAGCCATCTATGAATAACCTATTGTTGGACCACTTATAACTGCCCAACTTTGATTAGTATATGGCTAACTGTTGGTGGTTAGCTATGGGACAAGAATCCAATTTGGAAGCAACCTCTAGTTAAAGGAAAATGCTAGGTAAGCTTAAATATACTTGTAATTTACATGTGATTGTTTACATGCATAAGGTTTATTAGTTGCCCTGGCAATGGACCTTAGGACTAATTGTCCATGCTTATCTAGCCTTGGGTCATTGAAATTTTGTGAGGCCAAAACATATTAGTACAACACATGTCAGAAGCCTGAGGTTTGATGTCAAAAGCCCAGGCCCAAGTCCAAGAGGCCTGGCTTCACAAAAAAATGCAAATAAAAAGATCTCAAACATCTCAAATGGAGATTGCAAACACAAAGACTTCTAATGAAAATTGGTAACACCCAATTGGAAATCTGATCAAAACTGTTCTTGAGTTTTCAGACATCTCTTTGTAAAAACCTACTTGGTAAAGCTAGTAAAGTGGAGGTTGGGCCTCCTGGGCCTGGGCCCCCAGCCTTTGACATGTGTTGTACTGGGTATGCATGGGCCTCACTCCAAAATCAATGACCCAGGTCTAGATATGCATGGTTAATGAGACCATTAGTCAAATGGGGCAATTTGTAAACCCCATGTGTGTGAACAACCACATATAAATACAAAGAAATTTCATTTCACCTAGCAATTTTTTTCAGATTTAGAGGTCAGTTGCTTTCGGATACTAGATTCTTAGTGGACAAACATGAATGGGCCAGGGCTTAGCACAAATGGCCTTTTTTCTATTGGTGGGTGAAAATGTGTCTTCCTTGTTCACATACCATCCATTCAAACATGGTGTGCTGGTGGGTGTTGATGCACTTTGGGCCCATGATTTGGCCTTATATCACCCTTTGCCAGCTTCAAACACAAAAGTCTCAAGATACTTACCCCTTCAATTCAAGTTGAAGAAGAAGCCAAATGATGACACAAATGTCAATTGAATTTCATCATGACTGACTCCTAGGATCTTGTTGCCCAATGAGACTGAAATCCCAAAAGTGCCCACCATTAAAACTTTTACAATGGCCTGATATGTGTACTGGCTCTTTACTTTTATGAAGAACCTCCAGTTTCTGTTCTAAAAAAGTTTCTGAACAGTTTTGATTCCAGTCCCAGTTCCAGTTCCACACATAAATGGAACCTGGAATCTGGTCTGGGTCTGGTACTTCAAAAAAAAAGTTTGATTTCTGTTTTGGTTCCAGTTCTGAAAAATCAGAGCTAGTCCCAGTCTGATACCAGAAAACCCAAACTGGAACTAGTGATTGATTGCTGGTTATCCTGATCCATTTCCCTCACTTCTAGTGATTAAACCTTGCAAAACTTTATTAATAAACACACTTGAAGATTAGGAAAATGTACAAAGGAATAAGAAAAAGGGAGAAGTTCAAGGATGTCAAGTTAGCTCAAACTTCATGTCAAAAACTAACCTCTTGTAGTAGGTTGGTCGAATTTTTCCATGTCAAAAAATCATTACTTGCACTAGGTTGGATGTGGTGATGGGAGGTGTGTCCTAAAAGGGCGGAAGTTGGGAAGTAACTAAGCTTATGACTATTGCTTGATTTAAGATGGAGGACATTAGAATCCTTTGAAATACCACCAAAAGTTATTAGGAAAAAGACTTGTTTATTGGTTAGAGGTCTTTTTAAACTATCAAAAGATTTTGAATACAAGAGACACCTAAACATTGAAAGAGGGGATTTTTTTTTTTTTAATTATAAAAATGAAAAAAAGAAGTGTGTATCATAAGAGATACTATGGCCATTGCATGAAATAATGAATTAGAATTCCAAAAGCTATTTAAACATCACTTCATTTTGTGAAGAAAATTCAAATGTCAAACATCCTTTGACAAAACATCTTTAACGAAATATGACATAAATGATAGATGCCCAACGGAACTTCAAAACTTTAATTCTTTTTAATAAGGTAATACATTAGGATGAAACGTTGAAATCAACCAACAAATTAAAAGATGACCATGTTACACATTTATGAGGTTGAATAAAAAAACCTTTTTTTCAAAAAAATTGATTCAACTTCCAATTCCTATTTCATACATAAGTAAAACTGGGAACCTCATTCTGAGAACCTAGTTCTTAAAAGGGAACCAATTTAAATTCCAGTTCCAAAACCTTTTCCGAAACTCAGACCCAATTCTGGTCCAGACTTCACTCCCAGGAACAAACAAACTGGGGTACACGTATGTAATATGTACCTTTCTTCCAGAAGCCACTTTTCATCAACTGACCCTCTCGAGCAAAAAGCCACTTTGGCAAACTTCCTATGACGGCCCAGCAGCTT
>Ga0209208_10008360_pt1 | contig 13804 bp, 15 predicted proteins | sample S1TSphfallax_3_FD_187694 | JGI IMG/M metagenome (GOLD analysis project Ga0209208, IMG submission 187694) | Host-associated microbial communities from peat moss isolated from Minnesota, USA - S1T2_Fd - Sphagnum fallax MG (SPAdes) (version 2) | ecosystem: Host-associated > Plants > Peat moss >...
ACCAACTTTGTTGTAAACCAAGAAGCACCCCCTTGTTCAAACTCCTACCAATTGCAAATTTGAAAACAAACCAAAATGCACACTTCACAAAACACAACTTCATTACATTTATCACTAACACATTCTTCTGTAAAACATGACCAAAACAACAAATCAATGCCTAAACAAGTTGAACTTACCTACAACACAACACAACTAGATCAAATTTTTCACCATTCAAAAAAACAACTCACTTGCAATACATAAGAATCCAAACCCAAAAAACACAAACATGACAATATGCAAACAAGAAATGTGCATCAAAACATATGAAAAAACTTGCATAACCAATTTGTGTGTCTTGGAGTTTCAAATCACCAAAAGTGATTTGAGACGCATACAACTTTGGATTATGTTCCACACACCAAATAACTTGAATCAATTTCAAAATAAAAACATAATTGATTACTTTAAAGCAATTTATCCTAATCAACTAAGACCTAACTAGTTTAACTAAATTAAAACACTTGACATTAGTGTTAAATTATAACATGTTAAAACTATTGTTATCAAATATCCTTTTTAGAGTATATTATAATATATATAATGTTAAAAAGTCCACCTTGTCTTTATTTGAAAAGTTGCGTTATATTTTGATAATTACCAAATGTGAAAAAATGTTTGCACATTTGCAATATTAAAATAACCTCATTGCAATGTGAAAAATAGATTAATGTTCATATTTTAAATATAAATAAAAAATCTTTTACAACTTTAACACAACTAACAACTTTACATTTACAAACAACCATTTGAATACAAAATAAGGCGTTTTGTTTTAAGTTTGTGTGCATTTTGTTTCAAGTTTATCTTCCATTATGTAATTTGGACATTGTCTTGCAATTCATCTTGCATTTTTTTTTGGATTTTGGTTTTACTTTTCAAACATTGTATCCAATGTCATTTTCCACCTTTTTGAGGTGTTTTTTATTTTTTGAAAACATTTTACAAATCTAGTGAGTTGAGTCTTGAATGTCCAATCATAATGTATTGTGTGTGGTATTGTGAAATCAGACCTATCCTTATCGTAACCATGGAAGTGAGCCCAAACAAAAAAAAAAGGTAACTCCTATTATAGTTTGGGGGCTTTCTAATATTTGGCAAATGATGAGTGAAGGATGTTTTGAGGGGTATGTAGTGAACAGATGTGGTTCATATGATGTGCCAAGGAGTGGGTATAAATATATACATTGTGATTTGATAAATTGTGAAAGTTATATGATAATGACATTGACTACTAGGTCATATTTTGCAACTTCATTTTCTCTTTGTCTTAATATTGGGGGTTTTGTTCACATTACTAATTTTGGTGTCACATTTCATAATAAATTTGAAAGAGGTGATTGGGGTTTGGTGATTAGGGTTGGAGTTAGCACAATAATTAAATATATAGACCCCTTTCTTATATTATTGCATTTTGTTCCTACATGCACCATACATGAATTCATTCAAAACGAAAACTTAAAGGGTCTGGGGACCATAAGAATTGTTGTCATTAGTATTTATGGTAGATCAGCAAAATCTATCAGTTTGGTTGTATCAAGTGGGTTGGGTGATGATGATGCACAAACAATTGCTTTTTATCCACAATTTTATTTTCAATATGTGTACGTAGTTGGTGAAGGTATATAAAACTAGAGAGTCTTCCACAACTTTAATAAAAAATGTGGGGAGTGTTGTTTATGGTGAACAAAAATTGGTCACAAATTTTTCATCTATGTTTGTAATACCTACACCCCTTGTTGCTAATGATGCATAAGCACTTGAACCTCTTATAACAATGCACACAAAAAAACTACAAAAGAAGATTTCACTAATAAAATTGAAGTACTTTGATATTTTTATTTTTCCTTTTTACACAAATCATTGAATCATGTTGCATTAAACTTACAATCACTTGTTTGATGTAGGTTGTGGGGACGTCGAGTATCACAATTGGGCATCTTGCTTTGAAATAGTCTATGCAAAATGCCAACTACCATCTTTAGCTAGTAGAGAGGTCAAACACTATTGTTATGTATGCAAATGCATGGTTGAGACCCATAATGAACCTTGCATCTCTTGCAAAATAAAGTAAGAAAGTGGTGAGGAATTTGATTGCACCTTATGCAAGCTTTGGATCAAAGTGTTGCTTAAACACAGTTTGGAAACTCAAGAGAATTTTAAAGCAAAGCAAGGGCTTTTCCTTTGTTTGTTTTAAGAGAAAAAACTTATAGGAAAATTTGTTTTAAGCCCAACTATAAAGTTGGTTGGTTACATTTTTTTTTGGAAGGAAGATAGGTTTGAATCTTGAGTCCAAAATCACAATAAGTCAAAAACCCAACAATCAAAGGAATTAGTACTAATTGAAGGGGAAGGTGAAAATAGTTGCACGAAGTGAGTAGCCTATTCCATTCAAAGTTTGCATGTGCAATACATGAAAGGATATAAAATTTCTGTAAGATTTGAATTCCTTTAGATTTTTTGAATTTTTGGATTTTGAACTTTGGATTGTGCAGTTTGGACTTTGAATTCTAGATTTTGAACTTTGGATTTGGATTTTGAATTGTGAATTTTGGATCATTGGGTATAATGGGAATTTTTATGGCTAGGGGTGAATTTGATGGGTTATTGTTTATATTTGAATTGTGTATGTATGAAAATTTGAATAAGTTTCCTTTCATTGTCAATCAATTTTGATATTCAAAGTCTAAACCTTAAATTGTAATTTGCAACCTTGATTAGAATTTTGATTTAAAATCCTAATTGTATATTGTATTGAAACCTTACTTTTAAACTATAATTCTAAAGCTTTTTTTTAATCCTAATTTTAGACCTTTATTTAAAACCCTAAACCAATAACCTAATTTTGATATCTTAATTTTAATTCTAAGCCTTTAATTAAAATTTTAATTATATACTTTCAATTGAAAACTTTAATTTGGAACCCTAACTATAAACCTTAATCTAAAACTCGAATTTTAATTTTAATTTAGAACTTTCCATTGAAAATTTTAATTTTAAGCTCTATTTTCAAACTTTAACTTTAAGCCTTAATTTAAAACCCTAATTTTAATCTTAGTTGTAAATTTCTGATCTAAACCTTAAACTTAAGCCCAAACTTGACATCCTAATTTTAATCTTGTTTGTAACTTATAATTTGAAATTATATTCTTAGACGTTCAATTTAAACCTTAATTCTAAGCTTTTGATTTAAACTTAAATTTGAAACCCCGACTTGAAACCCAAATTTAAACCTTATTCCTAAACTTTCAATCTAAACCATAATTTTAAACTTTCATTTTCAACCTTAACTGGAAAAAAATTAACTTTAAACCTTCAATTTAAACCTTACTTTCAAACTTTCAAATCAAACCATAGTTGGAAACTTTAATTCTAAACCTTAATTTGAGATTTTAATTCTAATCATAATTTTAAACCCTAATTTGAACCCTAATTGTAAACCTTCATTTTAAGTCAAAAACATAATTACAAGTTGAACTTTTTTATTATACATCGAAAATTAAATTTAAAGTAAAGACTAAATTAAAATTTTCAGCCTTTAATTTCGAAATTTAATTTGAAAATATTCAAGTTCAAATCTTTAGAAAGAATTGAAAATGGGTATAGAAAACATAGATGTAGAATTGGCAAAATTTGGATTAAAAAGAGTTGTCAAGTTTTTTTTACAATGTTGGTCATCATTTGTTTGATGCAATTGCACATTTGTTAAAGTGTAATGAAACTTCAAACTCAATTCAAAAAAAAAAAAAATGTTATATTTAAATATTTTTGAAGTATTGAAACACCTTAAGCTATAGAATGTCATAGAAGATAATTGACTTTTGAATACTTGTCTAATTATCATGGTGAATAAATAAATGATGAAGATTCTTACATAACAAAAATGTCCATGTCAGCATGTGATGGTGGATTATGGGGAGACTTTACAACAATTTTTTGGTTATCTCAATATTTACAACATCTAATATATGTTTGCAATAAAACACATGCATAACTAATGATGAAAGTTGGGAATGATTATGTGATTTAAATATTGAACACAATATATGTTGATAGTCATTTTGAACTTGCTAAATATTGTTTCCAAATAGTAATAAACAAAAAAAAATTCAAAAAAAATAAATTATGTGGAAAGTGAATAAATAATAATAATAATGAAATTAATTTTAAACACAAAAGGTTTAGATGGAATTTTGAATTAAACAATGATTTATTAAAAATGATAGAAATGCATCCTAATTGGTTGCCACAAAAAATTGCGTTAACATTTATCAAAATGTATCCAAACTTAAATATTATTTCATCACAAGTTAAGAGACATTTGAAATATCTCAAATTTAAACAAAATAAAATTGATCCCAGAGAATATTTGAATAATATAAATAATAGTTTGAAATATACAAATGATTTCAAATTTCTTTTTTTTTTAAAGAATGACTTTTTAATTTGTGTGGTTCAAAACAATGATGATTTTTTTTTTCCATAAAAGATATTTAAAAAAATCAAAACATGTAGATTTGGATTGTGTTTCTTCACACAATTCAATTTCAAGAAAAGAAGATTCCTTTGATGATTCTATTGAATTATCAAAGAATAATTAAATTAAAAAACTCATATTACTATGAAAATTTTGGAAGTAAGAAATAAAGGAAAGAAACAAAAAAATGAACAATTTGCACATGCAATAGAAACACCAATCCAAACAATAAAAATAGAGCAAATGAAAGAAGTTCTAACAATAAAAGAAAGTGCAAAAAAGGTGAAAACATCATACATGATTTAGAAAAAAAATTAAACTTAGGATTAATGGACCCAATTCAAGATTTAAACAACACGTCTATTAATTTTGATGATATATATATATTTTTTTAAATGATAAATCTTTTAATTTACCAAGAAAAAATTCATTTGCAAAAGATAAAAAAAGAAAAATTACTGAAAAAAATAATGATTATTACTTTTTTAAATTAAAAAAAAAGACATTGAAACATTGCAAAATTGTATGTATGTTCTTTTTACGAAACATATGTTTTGGATTTCAAATTCGTTCTGTGTCAAAATTATGTTTGAAAACAATTCCTAATGATCTTAAGTTTAAGAAAAAATATTAGATCATATGTCTATAAGTAATTCTTATTGAAATTAAATAAATTGTGGGAAACTGATCAACATGGTTTTACATGATCATATTACGAATAATGCATTAAATTTATAAATTGTATTAATATTAAACAAAATGGAAGAACATTTGATTCCACCTTGTTTGGCTTTTGCACAAATATTCCAATTAAAAGGAGATGGACAATATAAAATGCATAGTAGTATTGTTAATGTTCCTACAAATTTAAATTTGGTGCAAACTGTGTTACCTTGATTACCATATGATGATGGTTTAGTTATAATTTTTTTAAAGAATATTATAATATAAATCTACATACATGTCATGTTATGTTCATTCAAACATGGTGATGAAAGCATTACAAGGATTTTGTCAAACTCCATTGTATAAAATTGTTAAAATTTCAATTAGACAAAATTGACAAGATTTGATGCAATTAACTAATGTAAGTGAAAGTGTGGATTTGAAAGAAAGTGTCATTGATGAAAGTATATAAGAAAAGAATCTAAATACATATGAAGAAATATGTGATGAAGATTGCATAAGCACATTAGTGCAAAATATTTGAAATGTTGAACAAATTGTTGATGATAATGATAAATCAATAACAATAGCACCTAGAGAAGGTTTTCAACTTCTTGGATTATTTCATGCTATACATTCGGAAGAATATAATTTTCCAATGTTATTTTTTGGTCATTCAAGAGCATCACTTGGATTTATTTACCAAAAAATAATACAAGCAAAATTAACTAGTTTAAATAGAAAATTTACATACCACATAAGTGATATATATTTTAAAACTATCACGATTTTAATTCATTTCATTTTATCTTATGCATGGATTCATATTTGTAAATAAAACTATTGGATTGTGTTTTAACAGTTAGGGATGTTTTAAATAATGTGAATTTAAACGAGATATCAAAATCAAATTTAGGTTATAAAGAATTAAGTTGTCTAAAAACATTTACGGATTGTTTAGATTGTATTCATAGAGATGTGTTTGCAATGACTAAACAACTTGGACCATCAACAATTTTTGTGATATTTGCAACTGGTGTTAATAATTGGCCAATTTTAGTAAAACATTAAAAGAATTATATGATGATTACATTTATAAAAATGTAGGCTTAAAAAATGACAAATCATTGGACATTAAAGAACTTGTCAGAAATGACCCTATCATGTGCCCATGTTGTTATGAACATAGAATGAATAATTTTCGTAAACTTATTTTAAATACTAATTTGAGATTTGGTCAAGTGAAAGATTATTTTTTCATAATTGAATCAAGAGGTTTACCTCATGATCATGATTTATTATGGATAGAGAATGCTACAAGATATGGTGTTTTTCAAAATGAAAAAAATGAATGTCTTGTGGATAAATATTTAGCAACTAATTAAATAATGTTTAAACACAAAATTTGTAATAAACAAATACATCAACATAAACGAACGTGTAGAAAAACAATGTCAAGCAATTTGTTGATTTCAATATTTGAAACCATCGATGAACCACACAAAAAAATATTACTTTTAAAATAAGAAAATTGTATATCAAAACACCATGACATTAATATTAAGATATGTAAAAATATATATTGATAGGGGATTGGGTGAAGATATGTCTTTTGAACAATTTTTATTAAATTGACAAATAGATGAAGAATCATACATTTTGGGATTATGATATATTATACAAAAGCCAACTTATTTTTAAAACAAAAACCAAATGATATCTAAACAAATGTATTTGGCATATATGTAAAAAATTTATGGGAAGCAAATACTAATGCCCAATACATTTTGGATCCATATGTAGATGCATAATATTATGCATTTTATTTAACATCAATAAAAAAGTCTATAACTCAATTAAATGAAAATTATATTGGAAAAAATTACATATGAACAAACTAAAACATTTGAATGGATCAAAAAATTAAGAAATGCATTTTTAAATGCACAACAAATGTTTATACAACTAACTATTCATATATTTTAATTTATACCATTATATCATTCAATAAGGTCATTTCAATTTGTAAACACTTGTGAACGACAAAATATAACATTTGTATTGTTACCACAAAAAATATTACAATAATTACCTCCAAATTCCACATAAATCCATTGCAAATCATTGGTTGATAAATACATCAATCGACATGAAAGGCTAAATGATTTGTGTTTAGCAAAATTTGTAACTAATTTATGATACAAAATTAAGCAAAAAACACACTAAAAGAAAAACTATTTGTTGCATGTCATTTAATCAACACAAAGATCCAAAAAATCATTATAGAGAATTATTACTTTTATTTAAGCCTTTTATAATATCAAAATTCAATTTGCAAGGAACCCATGATTCTTGGAAAAAATCTTACATTAAACAAAAGAATAATATGGAAAAAAATCCAAAAACAATTTGTGTATAATTTTGACCCATCAAACGATCATGATGATGAATGTGACAATTTATAATCACATCTTTAAAAAATGTGAAAGTTCATGAAACAAATGTATTAGATAATTTATTTTCCAATGAAATAGTTGATGATGCAAGTAATCCAAATAAATATATATAATTCACAAATGTTGAAAATATTGAACCATATGATATATCATATGAAAATCTTATTATATCAAATAATAATAAAATAATAATATTAATACATAATGTTTCAAAATGAATAGATGAATTCATGGCATGTAAAGAATTTCATTTACATATGAGACTAAAAGTCTCATTATGTACAAAAAACTATTGTTGATGATATTGTATACAAAAAAAATGAAAAACCAAGCAAAACCATTTCATATTTTTTTAACAAGGGGTTTTAGCACATGAAAAACTTTCATTCTCAAGTGTATTATACAAAACATGTTATGATATTATATTAATCAAATTATAAATGCTAACCCTTTAAAATCAAAAGTTATGAAATTAACATATATTTAAAAAACAACATTTAACATTAATGGCACAACAATACAATCCACATTTGCAATTCCATTAAACAAAAAATCAACTAACATATACAACACTTTCTAAAATTTGTTCCAAATAAATTTGTATTTACTTTCCCCATTATTAAGTAAGAACTTTCAAATATATAATTTCATTTAAGAAGAAATGTTACAATTAAGAACCCATGTGCAATATAAAATTACTATTGTGTCTTTATAATCCAACCATTCAAAATTTATGGTTATACAACCTCTAAATACTCATTCTTTGGTATCACATTTTGAAGATGTTTTTGTAGATCCAAATTTGTTAACATCTTTTTTTTTTTTTTGTTTAATGAGACAAAAGTGAAAAAACCTTGATATAAATTCAAAAAATTATAATGTTTATCACAAAAATTCCAAATATTATCGTGCTATAATGAACATGGCATAACGATATTTTATGATGATAATGTTTCATTAACATACAACATAACAATAACACATTTAGGAGCTGCACTTTTTAATAACAACACACATGATGCATGATATGTAATTGCAGTATATAAACCATCAAAAATGCAACTCTCACATTTTAATTCTATGTTAAAAACATTTATACACTCCAACTATGATAATTGGAGATTTTAACATAGATTTGCTAACAAATACAATTCATTTAACAACTTTACAAGCATTTATGAAAAAACACAATTTAAAACCCACCTATTTTGAAAGCACTACTATTAATGACACACAAATAAATCACAAATGAACATATGCACTAACACAACAATGTTATTCTAGATCAACATAAGCATATTGGATAGATCATCAACCTAAATATATCTTGGTTTTGTATTCCCTAATTATGTCCCCCAATTTGTATTACCACAAGGAAAAGAAAACTATTTATTGGATATTTTAATCATTTTCACAAACATATTTAATTTAAAATTAACTATGAGATTTCAATGCAAAGTAACCACCAAACAACAATTAATAGATGTGATGAGAAAATGGTTCAATTTATTTCTAAATCAAAACCATTCTCAAATAATGAAGTCATATAAGTGTGTTGAAAAAATTAAAAATTCAACATATGTTTGCAAGGTTTTTTCTATTTATTTATTGTTAGTTTTAAAAATATATATTATTTAAAATATTAAGTTTTTGTCCCCATTTTCCTAATGAAAACTTTCCTACCTCTCTGTTAATTATAAATGATTACTGGTGGGGAGACACATTTTTTATTGAAATTCTTGTTCTTGTCTATATTGGTTTTTAACATAGAATTCAAATATGATAAAAATTTCTTGAGTGCTTTTTATATACATATACATGTACCCATGTAGACTTATATATGAAAACATATATATACATTCATATATACATAAACATAGATACATACATATATAAACACATCCATGCACACAAACATATGTATTTCTATAAACATGTTATAAATACATCTAAAAGATATCATCTATAGGCAGGGCTTGCGTGTTTGTGATGCCTTCTTAGTTTCAATAATGTTGGATGTTGTTTTAGTAATGCATGACAATGGAGGCCAAGACCCAATTTATAATAATAATAAATAGTGATAACCCAAGGAGTACAAATCATCCAAACCAATCTTTCCTTTAGAGATGCCATTAGCTACACTTGATTATATGATTTGATATCTGTAAAAGGAAGCTGCATACTTGCAACATCTCATACCCATGTAGAACTTACATTACTTACATTCAGAAGTCACCACACACCAACAAGTTCAGCAATTCCAAAGTCCAGAGAATCCTTGAAATAGCAAGTTGACAAAACATTGTGGTAGTCCACAATCTGGGGAATTATGCAATGTAGGTCCCATCTAATGAAGCTGTGCTCCATTCGATAAAAGGTTGAAATGTACATATTCTACTCTAGTTTGCCATCCCTCAAACCTGAGGATAGTGTCTGGAAGTAACCTAAAGCACTCTCAGATTCTCTCTTTTCAAGGGAATGTCAAGAGTACCAAGACTTACACACACACACACACACACAGCTCGTTCTGTTTGTCCAATATTTGGGTTCCATGCCACACAAGATAAGGCAGATAATAAAACAAGAATTTAAAAGCTGGGTTATGCTCTTGTGTATGCAGATTGGCTTCTTTATAAATGGCACTTTAATTGTACAACCTGGAATTTATTCTTTTGGGCTAGTGGGTTGCCCATCCTCACAAAAGTTGTATTTCTTAAAGTAGGCTAATGAAGTTGAGCAAGTGCATACTTTTGTTTGTGAGTGCTGCTATTTGCAATTGAAAATTTGAAGTAAGTCATGCATTTGTTTGATGAAGGGGAGGAGACCAAATGCAACTTGCCCATGAACCAAACACAAAGCCAGTAAGTGTAAGGTCATGCCCGAGGAGTGGGGTGTTTCCAAACTAGCACCTGCCCAAGTTGAAGGCCGAGGTGGTGCTTTATTTCAGGAATGCCTTGCCCAGAAAGTGATACCTGGTGTAAAGATCTATGAGAACTTCATTAAACATCTTTTTGTTCCATGATATTCACCAGATTCACGTGAAAAAAAGAAAAAAAGAGGGCAGGCATTTTGAAAAACAAAAGGTGCATGGAGCATGGATTTCTCGTTTTGAGAAACACACCTTAAAATACACTTGAAAGAGCCAAAGGTACACACACTCCTTTACCTCCAATACACTTCAATTTTGTTTCCTCATTGGTCTTTCTGTTGGCAAGAGAGGTTGACATGCTTTTCATATTGACATTATCCAGCACATTTAAGTTTCACTATCTGATGTAGCTTTTCAGTCGAGAACCACACATTTCAGAGAGCTCCTTTCCATTTGAGGAGAGGATACTTGTTGATTGCATGCTCATAGCCAAAGAAAGTTATAATGGCTAAGTAACTTGCAGCACACTATTTTGGATGTAGTAGACACTTGTAGAGGTGCACACAATGGGTGTGGGTGGATCCACTAGGTTTAAGTGTGGAGAGTAAAGGTAACAGAGGAGGGGACAGAGGGTGGTCTTCCTTTACATATTGCATGTAATATCACAACATGAGATCTACATCCTTTGCATCATCTTCTTTTCATGCTTTTTTTTGTTTTTGTTTTTTGGGCATTTCCAACATATTATTGTCCATGTCTCTTCTTTTGTCATCATTTTCTCGTCATGTATCGAGCATGGAAATGTTGCTGAAAGAGAAAAGAGATACACAAATTCAATGGAAATGGAGAACACATATAATCTTGATGAAAAGGACATAGGAATCTTGTTTTGTGAAAACTATCCTAACACAAATACAAACAACAAGTATCTTATCTATCATTTTAGCCTTTAAAGTAGCCTTTAAAGTACCTTTGTGATCCACAATGCTTCCGCCCACACTTCACTCCTCTCCTCTTCTTTTTTTCAAAATTGAAAAAGGGTTTTTGTCCACTAATGTCCAATTTTTATTTGTCAAAAGTGTAAAACAAAAAATTGCCATTAAAATCCATTATCTCCACCCCGCAATTTCAGCCCATGCTCCACAGGCCTGCTTAAAAAGGTTGATTTTTGAACCAACAAATACTCATTGCACAAATATTGTCAATAAAGGGAATTCAAAATACATAGGAAAAAGAAATCACAAAAATTCTCATCATAAAGAAAAAGGAGCAACTAAAACTTCCTTGTTTAGAAAAATTAAATATATGAACCACCCATCAACACCACTTTACTTGGTACTCAAAACCAAATAATATATAAATCCCCATGAAATTTTGGGAGAAGATTACTTGCAAATTCAGCAAAGTGCAATAATTTTGTGGAAAGAGGATTTTCCAAACAAAACGCCATTGTAAAACTATATCGAGTCTCTTGTTAAAAATTGATGATTAGGAATCCATTGATGCACTTTTCATAATCGAGATTAGAATTGGATAATTGACACTTTTTTGCCAAAACAATCTGGTAGTGGGAAAAAGGGGCCTAACATCCCAAGTTTGGATATATTGCAAATTTCAACATACTGAAAATAAATTGAAAAAGTTCATCATGGGTACCGCATAAATGTATTGGCCAAAGTACAAAGGTATAAGCTCTCCTGATCAAAAAGAAAAAAAAAAAAAAAAAGGAAAATTTGACAAAGCAAACTTCAAAGTTGCCAACTCATCTTCTTCCAAAATTACACAAAAGTTTAGTCTTTTTTCTTGCCCATTCAGCGCACCTCACAAAAAGGCACACTTGAAAAAATGCATTTCTGGGTGTCCAAATACATAAAACAAGGGGTGTGTCACACTGCGGCCTTGCCATTCACATTCACAAGTATGTTAAGGCAAAAGAAGAAGAATTATGGAAACTCAAATATTTCACCATGCAAAAATAATATAATCTTCAAAAGAAAATTCTCTAAAAGAAACCAAAACCCTTCAAGATATTATTTTAACTCTATAACTAATCTCAAGTTTCAACACAACTTAGCCAAAATATCATGTTTCAAAAATCCTCATATAAAAAATAGACCTATTATTATTACCTAGGGGCCTATAAAAATCCCTTATGAAGCTACTATACTCTATAATGAATCTAAACACAACAATATCCTTGCCTTCTTCGGTAGGCAAGGCCAATCAAATAGGGTTTTAGTATGCATCACTGCTGACTGACCTGCTCAAAGAAAGGTTTAGTTGTGTGCAGTACCGACAAAGCCTGAAAGGACCAAAGTAACCCTTGTTCTAGTACCTATAATCTGGTCCTTGCCCAGGAGGCTGTTTACAAACTTGATGACAAAGGAAAGTCATGTTATAAACAAAAAACAAGTTTAAAGGACTTTTTTGTTTAAAAGCAAGTAAAAAAAAGTTTGTCGGTGCAATGAGGCAACCTCATACAGAATAATCCAGGTTGCACACTTTGCTTTTATAGTAGAGATATCTTGAAACTCACCCATCCTTCTTCATCCTATTTTTGGTCTTTCTTTCACCTTCAAACCCCTCTTTCAGTGGTATTCGCAAAATAATAAAATTTTATTAAATCTGGGTATGAAACACTGAAACTCAGCATTTTTTAATGCACAAAGTTTCGATAGTAATCATCATAGTAGCTGGACAGGTGGGAGCAGTGAAACTATAGGTGTATAGCAACTGTGGAGGCGCTCAGGAAAAAGGAAAGACAGGATGAAACTCAGTTTACCACCAAAATTGATGGTTTTGTTGTGAGTTTTCCACGCTCAGGAAAAAGGAAAGACAGGATGAAACTCAGTTTACCACCAAAATTGATGGTTTTGTTGTCAGTTTTCCGCGCTCAGGAAAAAGGAAAGACAGGCTGAAACTTAGTTTACCACCAAAATTGATGGTTTTGTTGTGAGTTTTCCTCCACACCCCTTGAAATGCTAATGAACATTTTTCAGGTTTTCAAAAAGTATGTCCCCATTGTGACCAAACTCAGGGTTCTAGTGCTGTCTTTGCCTTACTTTACACGGATATCTCTAGTGTGTAGTGGGGTGGGGAGAGGGAGGTGGGGTTGTCGTTTTCCAGTAGGCTCTTCTGTTTTTGCTCAATTTCCGCCATGGCTATGGGCATGTATCATGTGACAACAACTAGTCATCATTCATTACAGGTTCATGAAACTTTGTTGGTATTTTGACTTTGCCTGTAACAAGGGCAGAAACACGCGCACCGGGCTGCCCCACATGAGGACTAGCC
>Ga0209208_10008361_pt1 | contig 13803 bp, 7 predicted proteins | sample S1TSphfallax_3_FD_187694 | JGI IMG/M metagenome (GOLD analysis project Ga0209208, IMG submission 187694) | Host-associated microbial communities from peat moss isolated from Minnesota, USA - S1T2_Fd - Sphagnum fallax MG (SPAdes) (version 2) | ecosystem: Host-associated > Plants > Peat moss >...
TGCTCCAAATTTGGGAAGACCTCCAACAAGTTTTTGTTTCTCCATGAGCTTAAGACGTTGGAGATTAACATGGCCAACTCGCTTGTGCCAAATTCCAATGTCTCCAGCTCCTTTTCCATGTGTGAATAACATGGAATTCACCTCAGGCATGTTCACATCCAAGGTGAACATTCGTCCATTCCTTTCCCCTTTTGCAATCAATTTGCCTTGGTTCTTCATGTCTTCCACAAAACATCCATTTGGGTTGAATGTCACCTGTAAACCTTGTTCCACCATCTGGCCTACGGAGACCAAATTTTTTGTTATGGTTGGAACATGAAGTACATCTTTCAGGTACTTTGTTTGCCCATCTTCCATGGACAATGGCACCTTGCCAATTTGTGTGATGGGATGTGTAGTGTCATCACCAGTTTCCACAAACCCTGGTGTCTTCAAATTCTTTGCGTCTCTAAACCATTCTCCATGGCTAGTCATGTGGTTTGAAGCTCCAGAATCCACATACTAGACATTGTTGTCTGATACACCTCCTATCATTGAATTTGCCATGTGCTGCATCACAAACAGTTGCTCATCATCTTGATTGCTAGTTAAGGCATAATTCCCTTGTTACAGCTTTTCATTTTGTGCATCATGTTCCCTTTAATAACAGTTCTTTGCCATGTGCCCAAGTTTCCCGCAGTAGTAGCAATTTGAATCGCTATTTGGTTGTTAACCTCGATGACTTCCACCACGACCTCCACAACTTCCTCGACTTCCTCTTCCTCCAAAGTCTCCTCGTCCACCTCCATGAGCTTGACCTTCATGTTGTTGATGTCCACCATGCGAGCTTTCGGGTCGACCTCGAAATGAGGTTTTACCACCTATGCCTCTACCTCTATTGGTATTTGAGTAGAAAGCACTTTTTTGTGATCCTCCATTGGATGAAGTACCAACAATTCTCATCTCTTCACTTATAAGTAGTGTTATTAAATCTTGGAAGTTGGGAAATGTTTCTCGAACTACAATTGAAGTACGAAACTGACTATAGTCTTTTCCAAGTCCATTTAAGGTCACGGCCACTAAATCTTCATCATCTACAGGGGCTCCTATAGATGCAAGAGCATCTGCAAGGTTTTTCACCTTTGTAGAATAATCATTGATGTTCATCTTGTTTTTCTGTAGATTATGCAACTCTTGCTTGAGCTACATTTTGTGGGCTTGTGTATTGGTGTTGTACATCTTCACCAATGTATCCCAAGCTTGCTTGGGTGATTTTGCATCTTGAATATGCACAATCATGGAATCGAACACACTCACAAAAAGTCAATACAAGACTTTCTTTGCTTTTTCATGCCAAGATTTATTGGCTTGAATTTGTTGTTGTGTGGGGTTTTCTGGGAGAGGAGATTCTTTCTCATCACCAGTTATGAATTCCCAGTAGCTTTTCCCCATCAAGAAATTCATAATCCTAAATTTCCACACTTGGAAATTGTTCTTATCTAATTTCTCAATTGCAATTTGAGAAAGACCGTCCGCCATCTCTCAAGGCACCACTCAATGTCTTCTTGGGATTTCAAAATGATTTTAATTCCTTCCTTGGTTTCTAGGGTTAGGGTTAGGGTTTTCCTTCCTTAGGTTCCTAGGATTAGGGTTAGGGTTAGGGCTGAACAAGATACACCTTGCATATGTATGTATGTCTTGGGTATTATACAAAATTTTATACTATACATAGGTTTTACGTATAGGTACGTATCTCGTATAATATTTCGTATGGTATTAAGTACATGATTACATACCACACTTTTGTACGAAGGTCTTGATAATGTATTTGCGCCTCCCAATCTTCAAACTCCTTCCTTCAAGTTCTCCCAAGTTGTATTTGCTCCACTTCAAAACTTTACTTTGATGTCTTCTCAAAACAAACTTCTGTCACAGCAACTTTGCAAAGCTACTCCACACACATATGACCTTGGATCGATCTAAAATTTTGGTGAAACATAGAACCCTATGTCTACTACCTTCGCTCAAAATTTCAACTCATTTAACTTCATAAAATGAGAGATCTTATTACTTCCTTGAAGTCACCTCAAACTGGGACCTAAACACAAAATGACTTACAACTCGCTCTCAGCAACTCCAAAATCCTTGAGATTTTGGGAGACACATAAGGTATATGTCTTCTATATCTGCTCAAAATTTCAACTCTATTAATGATGACTACAAAGAGATATCACTTTCAAAAGAAACTGACCTCAAAACTAAGACTGAAACTTCAGATGCTTGGATCTCTCTCAATACAGATCCAAATGACATGAAATTTGTCTCACACATATATTCATATATGATCTATATGATCCTAAAGCTGCAGATCCAAAAAAGCTCAAACAAAGGAGATATGACCAAAAAACCAGATCTGGCACAGAGTTTTCAAAAGCTCGTAACTCTCACAAAACATATCCTTTTCTTTTGAAAATTTGAGAATAGAAGCGTCCTATAGTCTTCTACAACCTCTTCAAGTTTCACTCCAAGATCTTTTCACAGTAGCTCTAGATCTAGCTTTAAAGATCTGACTTCCACAACTTTGATATGTTGATCTCCTCTCACCTCTTTTCTTTTCTTTTCTTTCTCTTCACATTCTTTCCTTTCCCCGTTTCTCTTTTGCACTTGACAAACTCCTATGATATTACTAGAGACTCTCAAGCTCTAGTTCTAGAGACTTTCTAGCTCTAGATCTCTTTCAACTTTCTCACCAAACAACCTAAGCTCTGATACCATGTTAACAAATAGGAGATCTACTCAAGTGCAAACATAAATCTTTATTGAAAGGAAACTACAACATAATACTCACAACACAAAACACAACATCAAGAACTCTCCAAGGTTCTTGTCACGAGAAATACACAAACTTGTGTAATGAAGAAAAGAGAGGCAAACCATCAACACCAAGGTATTTAACTAAAAGACCAAACCACAAATAACCAAACTAAAATAAGTAACGAAAGTAATTCAACCTTGTGAAAGTAACCTAGTTACTTTCCTACTCCAGTAACTAATGAAACCTAACTAGTTGAGCTTGAATTCTCAACAATATATGGACTTGAATTTGTGATGTGATCCAATTAATGTGCTCCTTCCACCTCATAGTTTTGCAAAATGGCAATGTGGGAGTTGAAAGATGACAACAATATAGATTTTATATGTACAACAAACTCCAAAATGCACACACTTCAAATGTTTGGAGCTATGTAGACCAATATATCTTAAACTAATGTTTGCATATTATGCTAATTTGGTATTGTGTTAACAAACATTCATTTCGCCAACACTAATAACATTTTTTAACCAGAAAAAAAATTATAAAGATATTAGGTACAATCATACAAATTTTTTTGCAAGCTCATAATTCTATTTATGATAGTAAGTTTAATTTTACAACATGTTACATGATTCACACAAAAGCTTTCTATTCCTAGTGATTTTACGCTACACTTCAAAACCACAATGACAATGATAATAGATCTAGTTTTGAGAAGGAAACAAATGTAGATGATGGTATAGGTTGATATTTTGATACATGCGTTTGTTCATTGTGTTCAATTAAACTTGCATGTGCATGGAGTTGAACTTGTGATGTTTGTGTTGTAGTGCCCCCTCCCAATGTAACATATGCAAAAAATGACAATTCAAAAATTCATAGTTTGAATGATGGGTTTAGGGTTTAAACCTTAAACCTTTTGTTAAAAACTCCAAAATGCATTCATGAATTTTACATGGAACTATATGTTATGTTGTTAAATTTAGGAATAGAAGTTGGTGTTATACACTACTATACTACACATACACAATAACTTTTAGTTTTCCAAATCATAAGATTTTGCAAGACATATTATTGTTGCACACACAAGAAAATTGGAAAAAATAAATCTTTAACTTCCGATGTTTATCATGTGTCATGCTTCAATTTCATTATGTTCGAGGAAATTGATAAATTATGCATTTAAATGTATTTTGGCCTTTGTCACATGTCGTGCAACCTTTTATTACTATCCATGCACATGTGCTACTTATATGGGTGCAAACTCTTTGGATACAATAGGGAAAATGTTGAGCATAGTTTGGGGTATATAATGTGGCCTATATAAAAATCTTGTGTACCATATATGTACTATATTTTATAACTTTTACATATTGCATAGATTGAACCATAGAACATTTCCCCATGGTGTTATCACATGTCATTTTTCTATATCATGGCATACCACACATTATAATTAAAATGATGTTTTTTTAGTGGCAAAAAATCACCAAATTTTGACTTGAATTTGGGTCTTGCTACCACACTATTAAACATTTTCCTTCTTTTTCATTATATTCGATTATAGTATAACTTCTCGTAACATAATTTGAATTTTTTTGTGTTTTTGTAGTTTAAATAGTTATGTTGGCATTATATTTGGCTTTTGACTACCCATCAGAATGTCATCATTGAAGCAACTTTATATAATCTTTTATAAAAAAATCCTTGAACTAAAAGGCTCACAAGGGCCATTAGGCATGGTTAGAGAAGCAAATGGAATTTTTAAGGGGGGGTGGGAGGGTTTGGTGGCCCAATGAACATTATCTATAAAGGTGTTGTAAAGTGTTCTAATAAAAAAATCCATCAAATGTGTAGTTGCATAACATTTACAACATGTATGATTCAAGGCCAATTTATCTTTTGTGTATTCGGTGGGAAATAGATTTGGTTTTTGTTTTCATTATTTAATGAACATTAATTCATCCTCCATTCCAATAAATTTTTGTTGCAATTAATGCTTATAAATTAGAAAAATATGTGATATGTGATATATTAAACTTTGTGCAAGTGTGAAACTTCAATAAAATTTGCTAAAAATGTCCCAAATATTTGTTAATTACAATTTAACCACAATTCAGCACAATAACATACTTCAAAAAATTCATGCCATACATCATTGTGATAGTGTTCCTTTTGGCAACACAAGCTTAGTTGTTATTTGGTTGCAATAAAAGGTTTTTCTTGATTTATTTTATGATAAGGCTTTAGTCGTTTTATACATAATTATATTAAATATTTATTTAATGGTATAAAATTTCAATTTCACAAGTATATTTTATCCTTTTTCTCCAAACTATTTTCTATTTCCCTAAAAGAAAATTTTGTTTTCTATAATCAATGTCTTCCCAAAAAATGATTGTCCATATGAACCATGGTTACTTGGAAATGAAGAACAAATATGCCAATGGCTAGTTTATTATGCACAAACAAGATTTGAAAGTCATTGAAATATTTGTCCAAATATCCACAAGTTTGGGTCCCATCATCTAAAGCATGTTTGGATTGTGGCAAACTATTTGTCATTATTTCAAAAACAAATATTGTTATTGTGATTTTTATCAAGTGGTTATAGGTAATTGTCTAAAAGTTCAAACTTTATGTTCTATTACATGGCCTTATGGCCTCCAACCTTTTGCCCAAAAGAATTGTTCAAAGCCTTGGACAAGGCAAGAAAAATTTCTTACAATTCAATTCCAATTTGTCAAGATATGTATCTTCAAAACGTGTGTTTTTGGGTAAGAAAGATGTGACACATGAAAACAACGTTAAAGTTTTTGGACAAACTTTACATGTTACAAAACCTACAACTTGTGTTCAACAATATTTAAGTCCTAAGAAGGCCAACTTAAAAAATATAAAAAAACTACAACAATTTTTTGAAAGTCTAGGAAAATAAAATTGAATGCAAAATCTATAAAAAAAATTGAAACTTACTAGTAGATTCAACCTATTTATTTGTTGAAACAATTATAACAAACAAAAAACAAATAATACAAAACTTAAAATATAGTGATTTTAAAGGTCTGTAGTCACGATAATTGAGAAAAAAAAGTGTAACAAATCCCCAAATCTCTTTTATTTGGTTTAGATTTTGTAGCCAAAAATATAAAGGAATGTTTTTTAAAAAATTATGATTTAAATTCAAATTTGATTATGTCCTTAGTAATGGTTGCCATTTTTTTATGTATGATTACCATTGTGGTTATGAACCAAACATCTTTGAAAAAAATACCATGAGCAGATTCAACTTACTTAGATATTGTTGTTTGAAATTTTGAAATTTTTGGATTGGGGCGATTAGACTTTTTTTCTTCCAAAAAATAGTTATTTCCTACGTAATTTGCTAACCATGGGTAGTAGGCATGATATGCAAGTGGGGAACACACAAAAACAACACAAGGAACATGTGCAAAATCATGTGGGAAAAAAATATCAACCTCATTTCACTCTAGGAAGGTCCAATTCATGGTTTCAAATATTTGTGTTTGTCACAAAAAAACCATTCACGATTGTCCCAAAAAACTCGTAATTCAAAAGGTTTTTTTTTGTTGGTAAAATTTGATATATATTGGACAATATAAAATGCCAAAAACAACTTTTCAGGGTGTGTCATATGCCACGGGAATTGAAACTTATGGTTTTGCCAGAGAAATTGTGGACATTAACATCTACATAGGTTTCCTAGAGGTGTTCACATGTCACGAGAATTGAATGTTGTGGTATTTTTGATATAAAATTTGGACTATAACATCTAGGTACAAACTTTGTATCTAGGTTGTTATAGCTATTTGGTGGATTGATTTGTAGTTGGCTATTTCATTATTCTCCTTCTTGGAGCCCAAGTTGTGTAGGCAATGCATTTTCTTTTGGTAGTCATAATAATAAAGGGATTTTAATTTGTGGATTAATGTGTAAACATTAGTTTTTTTTTCTTGGGTCAATTCCAATTCATGCATAATAAGGTGTAAGCATTAGATTGGGGGGGGGTAGTTCAGCAGTGGTCCTCTTAACTAAGCCCTTCCACCTAACTACCAAACTAACTTACATCTTGACCCTACCTACCAACTTGATCAACCAACCCCATTCCTACCCACCCACCCACACTACTACCTACCTACCTTTGTTTGTTTCTCGACAAAAGCTATATGTATTATTGGTTAAATCTCTACCTCTTGGTGAAACCTCTACATCCGGGACTAGTTAAAGTTAATCATTTACCCCTTAACAAAACCTCTTTTCATCACAAAACCACTATCTTAATCAAGTATGAAATAATGATATTCTTAAATCTCATTGTTTAGTATGTTGATAATTAAATTATTCATGTGAATATTGATATTGATCGATTATTAAACAAATTAATATTCGATAATATGTTTCAAATATATAAACATAGTTGAATATATTGAACATTCAATAGTTAAATGTTATAAAATAACTCAATACTTAATATAAATCAATATAATATTACTGAAAAACTTAAAAATATTGAAGAAATATTGATATATCATTATTGAATGTTTAATATAGTTATTATCATATTCGTACAATGTGGAGAAAAATAAAAAGGTTTAAGTTTAAAACACATATGCATGTTATGTTATCAAGTTTTCTTTGATTGTAGTACATGGGTAGTTTCAACACATGTAAAATAATTAATAAGTTTAGGTCAAAAAATAAAAATCAAAGGACCAATTCCAATTGTTTTTAGAGTCTCAAATAAATGACAATTTTCTTAAAAGATCCATCGTAGAAAGCCATTGATGAAAGGGGTGGGTTTTTAGACAATTTCATTTTTTTTTCAAAAAAAAACCAATGGTCTACGCAAAAATTGATTATTTTGTGTTTGCACCCCCGCCAAGAAAGTGGGCATATACCCAGTTTGAATTGTTAATGGGTCTGCATTAAGAAAGTAATTAGACTAACCATTATTGTTAGCAAGGGAACTATAACCCAATATGTTGCAACCTTAGCCTTGGGCTCATGACCAAGGCAAGGGCTTGCAAGGGTGTGGGCCAAGAGGGAAGCCCAAGAGTGACATCTCATGCTCTTGGGAGTGTAAGAAAGTGTGAGGGAATGAACCCTCACACTCCAAAGGAAGCTCCCTCTTTGGGAGTTATAGTCCCGATGGACACCCAAATCTTTAAAGAGAAATTACAAGGGCCAAACCCATTGGATTAAGGAGTTCTTTATATCATTTGAAATCTTTTAGAATGTGAATGTTTACAATGGGCTCACATGACTCACTAAGACACTTAAAACACAAGTTATTGCCAAAAGAAGGGCCAGTAGTCAAATTGGCAATTTGACTCTCGACCACTAAAAGTCAATAATCACCCCAATTTCCTTGCGTGCAAGTAACGTGCCACATACCGTTGGAAAGCTCTTGATAAGGGCTATAATTTTTCTTTAGACCTCATTTTCAATCGAAGGTCTGCACAGAAAGGTGGTGGCTTCCCCTAAGTCCGTGCTGTGGTGAGTTTTGTGAGTCCATGTTTGTTCATGGCTCGTCCGTGCACCAAAGTGTTTTAACTACGCACTAACCAATTTATTGTTTGGTTTGTGCAGGTCCATGTGAATGATTAAATTTCTTGTCAATCATCCTATTCCCATCCTGGAACTTTAGCATGCCCTTCTACCCCTGAAGTGTTGTGAGCAAAGGAATGCACCCCAACTCTGTTGTCTTCACTTTTGGACTCACAATTGAGTCCATCAAGGAGCTTGGGGTTGCGTCATAATAGAAATTTGTTATTTGACCACTTAACATCCATCCTTCACCGTAAAACCACCCAACATTAAAATCAGATGTTTTGTTGCATCGAGAAGGGGTTCAAAAGGACAAGATTTCTTATTGTGGGAGGAAGGAAGGAATTTCACTCAAAAATCTCTCTTGGTTTCATTGGATTTTTTCAATTTTCTTGAACATGTTAAATGTAAGGAAATATATATAAGTTAGCTATGGAACCCTTATGGACCTACCCTACCTTGAACAACAAGAATTGAAGGATAATGAAATAGGTGGTGTTTTCAACATATTTGTTCAACTCCAAAAAAATGGGATTTCAATGTTGCTTTGGGATTAGTTTAACCATTTTTTGATGGATGCCTATTTGATTCACAAAATCGTCCAAAACTTCAAAGCTACCCCTATCATAGGATGAAAATGGACCCAAATTTATTACAAATCCCCCCTTTGACCCACAAGTCATACATCTAAATTGATGGGGGTGAACACATACGCTCAAAATCCATATGATGTTATAAAGGTGATACCATGGGCCTTAAAGGTTGGGAACCACCCGGTTTAATGCCAATTTGGATGAGGATCCAAGGCTCAATGAAATAGAACAAACCAATTGGTCAAGAGCTAGAAATTGGACTTGAGGGCTTTAGATGAAGGTCCAACAACCAAAAAGTGACAATTTGAGGTTAAACCTACATGGCACCTCTTGTGGAGGGAAAATCAATTAGTTCAGACTAAAGAACATAGTTCAAAGGGAATTAATGATTTCAAGAATCGAGAATCATGTTAGGGTTCGAGGTAGGGTCCAACTCAACGATTCAATTTGCTTCAAATGGGTCCAAATTAATATATGTGAATTTGGACCTTAGACCTTGGGATGGCTTAAGCACCCAAGTGTCACACCCACAAGCTACCACGTTTGCAATATGCAACCTATCCCACCTTGGTTTCTTTGTGGATGAAAAAAAAAAGTTGCATAACATGTTTATTGAATTCAAAGCATGGGTAGTTTTGGGCCTTGGGGGAGGTTTTGCTCCTATGTTGGGTGGATAAATTGATATTGATATGTCAGTTGGTAAGTGTATTCAAGTTTCAATTTTTAAAAAAACAAGTTAAAGATAAATGTAAATTCTCCACCTTTGACATGTTCCCAAGCTCTTTAATGGACTCAAATGTGAGTCTAAATTAAAAACAATGGAAGAGCAAGGAGTCGGGGCACGCTCCCTGGCTCGCAACACTTTGGGGGTAAAGGGGCATGCTGGAGTTCTAGGATGGGATTACGAAAAGTGAAAAGCATCAACTACTCACACAGACTTGCACAAAACCAAACACAGGGTGGTTAATGCATGGTTGGAGCACTTTTGGTGCTAAGAACAGCCATGGGCAAACTTAGACTTGCCTCACCACAACTCAAAGTTGGGGGAAGCCACCACTTTCCCCCTTATAGTATACTCTATGCCTCTCCAAGAGGCCCACATCCAAATGGCATTTTGTCCTAGGACTCCCAAATGAGAGTGTCGAAATTCCCAAAGTTGGGACTCCCGTGACTTTGGGGCCCCATAACTTTGTGTGTAGACCTCCGATTAAGATGAGGTTTGAAGCAAAGTTATAGCCCTCATCGAGAGCTTTTCAAAAATATTTCACACTTCACCGACACGCAAGGAAATTGGGTTGATTCTTAACTTTTAGTGGTTGGGAATCAAACTGTCAATTTGACTCCTTGCCATTCTTTTGGCCATAACTTGTGTTTTAGATGTCTAAATGGGTCATGGGAGCCCATTTTAGACATCTACGTTTCAATAGATTTTCAATGGTATAATTAACTTTTTAATCCATTGGGTTTTGACTTCTACAATTATTTTCTAAACATTCAAGAGTCCACCAGGACTCCAACTCCCAAGGTGGGAACTCCTTTGGGAGTGTGAGGGTTCATTCCCTCACACTTCCTTTCACTCCCGAACTTCTTTTCTTAGCCCGCAACCTTGCAAGCTCTTGCTTTGGTCGTGAGCCCAAGGCTAGGGTTGCGACAACCTTTAACACAAAAAAAATCCTAAGGTCACATGTGTGAAACATCTCGATCACGAAGGGAAAATTTTATTGTTATACCATAGTACCTTGGTTTAAATTAAAAAAATTTGACTCAATAATTGGTATTTTTTATTTTATAAAATTTGGCATGAAATATTAAATATAATATAACATTGGCCATATGCTAATAGTCACCTTTGGTTTTGTGGTTAATTAACTCATGTGAACTTTATGTGAACTTGTCATGAGATCAAGTTTAGTATAATTTAATTTTTGAAAATTTTCATCACACATGCTTGGATAATTTCTCAAATTTTTGGCAAATTAATAAATATATTGCCGAAGTTGCCAAGGTATTATGATACTAGTTTAATTTAATGATTAATATCTTCCTACTCCCACCCATAATTTCTCAAAAATACAACTTTAAAATTAATGTACCGTTTGTTGTTTTACATTTGTGCCAATAAAAAATCCCAATGAATCTAAAACAATGAGTTTATTTGCAAAGGTTAAATATTATTATATCGTAAAAGACACTTTCATCAATTAATAAGGGGTTTTACATCATTAATGACCATGTTGTTCATATTTTACATTAAAATGTTTGTGAGGTACTTGTAAGGTGGAAATGGTCCAAGATAATTTGAATATGTATATAATGTTTATAAGGAAGGTGCATCAACAAGTGGGGAATCACAAATGTTTAATCATAGAATTGACATTGCAAACATGAACATATCACATTAACACGTTTGAAAGGAATATTTTATTAATGTCATGTAAATAGATCACCTTTAGTTATATATTCAAGGTATTCTATACTATCAACTAATAACACAATTCCAAAGGGGTGAAAGCCTATTCCAAAGGTGTATGTTAATATGGTAGAATTTCGGCCAATTCAACAATTATTATATTATTTTCAAAAATATTTTTTCTTAAGGAAAATAAAACATTGATGGGATATTTGGGAATCTATCGTTCGTGGAAATGAAATCCTTGAAATAAATAAATTATTCAACATTAAGTTATTGAGCTTTTTTATAAATAAAGCTTTCATGTTAAAAGGTTGTTTCATGATAAAAATAATTTTTATTCCCCTTTATTTGCAAGTAAAATTTGGGGGTTGGTGTCAAAGAGCACCCAACCCACGCCAAATGAAAAGAAGGAAAAGAAAAGACTTTTGAAGATGAGAGAATTCCCAAATGGATGAGGATCGATGTTTTCAATTTTTAATCTTAGGTTTGGGTTTTGGGAGTCAAGGTTGAGTCTTTCTCAATGAACAACTTTAATTGCCCAAATTTTCTCTTCTCCAAGGACATGGTTTCACATATCTTCAAGATTTGGTATTATCTATTGACCAAACTATTCCAATTTTTGAAAAAAAACAACAATCCAATCATCAGTTAATAAGTTCCATGAAAGACATATAATCTTAATAACCCTTGGAACTTAAAACATAGGGGGAGAAGGAAAGTTATGAACTTGGGGGGGGGAGGGGGGTGAATGGGGTGAGAGGTACTTGATGGGTCAAAAGTTGAAAGAGTTATTATGAAAGCCCATTAATGGGTCTTGTCAAAATGCAAGATATGAACAAAACCCACCAAGTTATGCCTATTCATTGCCTTGCCAAAAGTTAAATACTTACATAATGCCACTATATTCTATGATTGTCATATTATTTACTATTCTGTTTCCAAAGCACATCATCATTTCCAAGGTGTTTTTTTCTCTTCTTTTTTTTCTCCTTTGCCAAAGTTACCAACTAGAATTGTCCATAGGATTATGTATATATATAATTTTCCTTCATTTTCCTCGTGCACATTTACAATGAATGTTTCCTTTTAAGATTTATAAACAATGTAACATAAGTGGCAATCATCCATAAGAGGATATAGAAACAAATTAATACAATCACATATTTAAGAAGGTTTAACCAAAGCTATATTTTTATATATTTGTGGCAAATCATCCATTTGTGTGCATCTACCTCTAAAGGGTTAGGGGTGTGAGCCATGGATTATAGCTCAACAAATAGTTAAGCTTTAGTTCCTTAAATTTCCTTAGTACTAATGATTTGAATGCTTATAAACCTTCAAGTAGTGATTATTAATAGTTGAATTAGCTTTTGTGATATTTCTAGGCATAGAATACTTCTTTATTTCAGTTGATGTAACGCTTAATTAGGTTAGGACCTAGTAAACCTTTAAAAGTGCATTATCCTTTTTTATGTTGTAGAGAAGGGAAAAGGGGTGTAGAATTAGATGGGTTTTATTAATATATTGGGAATACAAGCCCATAATTAACAATAATATTTCATCATGACAATGTTAAGTTAGTATGTAGAGTGATCTTCAAGCACTAATGGTGTATTTGTAAGATTTTAGGATGTAGTCCTATTACATCTTTATTTATTTCTCACTCTATCATATTCTTAAGTAGAATTAAAATCAAGCTTAAGTATTAACATTTCCGCCTGAGTAGGCCCAGGTGAATTACAACTGAATAACTGACTTAAAGGATAGATCACAATTGTAAAAAACCTAGGATGCGACGAATGGTGCGAGCAAGGTACTCGGCTCGATGCTCCATGGAAAGGGGGTTAATTGGGCCTCGTAGCCAACGGTAATGGCCATCACCGGGAATCCACGTTCGACAATGGAGACGGACATCATCATCTTCGCATTGACACTCTTCAAAGCTTTTTGGCGTAGCTCCTCGAACAGGAACAAACTTTAAATAAATTGCTAAAGCGTGTGGGTTAGGAGACAATCGACGATCCCAGACCGAACGATCAACTCGAGTGCGCACCACTCTCCTGGGCAATTCTTCTTCGCGCGGCCGTTGAAAAACATTCAAGGCGAACGGTGCTTCTTCAAGCTCTTCTTGTTGTACGGGTGCAACTGGAGGATTTGAAGGCGTAGCGTCATTGTCCGCCATGACTAGTTGCACCTGCATCAACAAAAACCAAGAAGGTAGTACAAACAAGGTGGTACTTGCGTTCAAAAGGGGTCGAGGCCTTTTTATTTAACAAATTAGGGTAGGTGTAAGGTGTGGGAGTGACGGCGGAACCTCATGAAAACTCGAACACCCTAGATTTAATGGATTCATCAAACCCTAAATTCAACGGTGGATCTAGAAGTATGTGGAAGTTATTTCTATGATGCAAATTGTAATTCCAATTTACTATGTG
>Ga0209208_10008362_pt1 | contig 13803 bp, 13 predicted proteins | sample S1TSphfallax_3_FD_187694 | JGI IMG/M metagenome (GOLD analysis project Ga0209208, IMG submission 187694) | Host-associated microbial communities from peat moss isolated from Minnesota, USA - S1T2_Fd - Sphagnum fallax MG (SPAdes) (version 2) | ecosystem: Host-associated > Plants > Peat moss >...
GGGGGGGGGGGGGGGGGGGGGGTTGCTATTTCAGTGAAGTGACCTGGGAGTTTTTCCAATGGAGCATGGAGAAATATTGGTGAAGTTTTGGGTGAAGAACACAGGGATGAACCTTGTTGTTTGTTGGTTTTGCCAGGTAACACTGGCTTCTTGTTGAAAGGAAACAGATTACCAGGAAGACACCACTGGGTTCTGTACAAAATTCAATGAGGGAGCAAGGTAAATTTCCATTCTGACATTTCCATCATGGCTGTTCCTACTGGAATTTATACTAATTGTCTCTGATATTCTGGAGAAATTGTGGCAGGTGTATTGAGTCACGATGGAAAGGGTGAAGCCACAGACAGAAACAAACAAAGAGTGGGTTCAACGGAGAAAATAGATCAAATCATTTTACACCTTGTTCATTCAAACAGTACTCTCTTGGTCCATCTGGAATTACAACAATTTTGTGATGACTTCGTAGATCCCTGAGTCCTGTATCAAATGATTGAGCCAGGCCCTGCAGTTTTCTGAGCACATTGAATGCACGGACTAATGGAGGGTCCAGAAAGTTCAAGGTTCTTTCTCAATCAGGTAAAACTTCGTTGTTCATGTTGTGTTGTGTTGATGAATCCAATTTCACCAGATTGCAGCAGAGTGGTAGGAATTACAAAATGTGTTTTGCCAACAGAAGGGCAATTGATAGACACAAGGGAAAACCCCCCTCCCTCAATCATGCTTGCCAGGCTTCTCTCTGGTGGTTAACCTATCTCAGAATGGGGTCATCTGGTACAGCAGTGTGGGAGCCTAGATGGATGAAGGCATTGCTTGATTCAACAGATATACTGTTGTAGTAGCTCTGGGGGTGAAGAGATGTGGTATTGTTGGCCACACACATCATTTTTCTGTTTGTTCATCTGAGGGTTCTAGGGTTAATAGACAGGCCTGAAGACCAGTTCAAATGTCCATGCTTATATGAAGAAGAGCAGGACTCAAGGCTTCTTATCTTAGTGGTGTTTTGCTGACCCAACAATGACATCATTCAACTTGGGACTACTGGCAAACTCACCATGTGATTTTGTTGATCATTGATTTTTTTGGAGCATATGTGAACTTGCAATGTTTGTGTGGCTACATATATACCAAGTTTGTTGTGAGTGTAAAATACCAGTGTTGCTGACTTATGGTCTCTGTCATTGGCTCGGAACTGCATGAGCTTTTGAACAAAAGTTTGTTTACACCCAGAAAGCAGTTCCAATTGTGACAAGCTTTGCCTTTTGCTTTGGAAACACTTGCTCTCTTTCTGCTCACAATGTAAGCTTCTGTGAACCATAATGCATCCTAGTTTGGCAACATGTTATTGAAAGGTTTGTCTCTGACAGCTATGGCGATCACACATTTTAGAGAACTCCACTTCCCCATGCTGTCTTTATTCCATGCTTCAAATCTGGTGCCAATAGCCATTTTGCTCACAATGCTGAACACCTCCTAGTATAGTTAGCTACAATGAGTTGCATTTGCCCACAGCTGATCTCCTGTCATTTGTAACAAGGGGGTCAGAATCTGTCCTGGGTACAAATTGCTGTTGCTCATCACAACATGGGCCATTCACAATCTTCAACCTCAAGATCTGTGTGATGACCAGTTTAAGAAACTTTGGGTCACACCAATTTTCCATTTGGAAGTGGTGGTGCTGTTTTTGTATCCTTGTGCATTTGGGTGTGGAAATGTGAAGGAATGCTGTTGTAATTTTTTTCAGTTTTGCTTGTCTCTTTCAAGGGTTTAGCACAATCCTGTAAGCCAACAGCTAGGGACCCCACCTCTGATTTAGCTTGTGATCTGCAGTAGACCCAAGGAAGAAGCTCTCTTTTACACAACTTGTGGCCTACAGACACCTCAATCTGCCTCAATTCATCCTTAGTGATTGCATTAGGTGATGATAGCAGTCAGTTTGGGAATATTTCTTGTGTCTCCATCCACATTGCTGCAAAGACTAGCCCTACTTCTCTTGGATTGTTGTATGTGCACTCATACATTTCCAATGTCTGCACTACTTGTTTTCAAGCAGTTTGAATGCTTCATTAGCTTTGGCAAGGGCATCAACAACAAGTGGAGTGGGTGCATCTTCACCCTGCAGCTCAATGTTGCGCTTCACAATCACATCTGAGATGTTGCCCAGCTTCACCAGCACCTGCTTCAAATTATCCTTCACAATCTGCTTCATCTTTCCATCCACAAATGGTGCCCTCCCTTTTCTCCTCTTTGGTAGTGCCTTAGATCCAGACCCCACCTCTGAGGGTGAATTTTCATCCTTCTTTTTCAACTTTGACATTCCTTGCTGCACGCTGATTTCTGAACTCCAACGGTGTCTATAAGGCTCACATAATGCTGCTTTGAAATTGTTGGGGATTTGCTGTCTGGAGATGGCATGGAATGTATTAGCCTCTATTGCATCTATCCATGCAATCAACAAATTTCAACAGTTATACTCAACTCTACACAATCTCTATTGTAGTTACCAGATTGAGTCTCTTCCTATCTCCCCCACCTGCTGGCCCTTTCATCCATAGTCTTAGTGGGCCCCCTTTATTCTGTTGTTTTTCTAATGGCATAGATTCCAGTTTTAACTCTCACTAGGCTCACTCCCCAATCTCCATGTTAGATGATTATCCAGTCGAACCCATCCATCCAATGACAAACAAGAGTCTGTTGTGTGTGTATTCATGAATCAAATAGACAGCAGATCGCAGTTTTGAGTTCTGAAAGGCGCAACTTCAAGTCCTTGTTTGTGCCTCAATTTTGGCTGAGACTGAGTCTAGATATGCTAAAATGGTGGTTCTGAGTTCTAAACCTGGCCCAACTGGGGGACTTTGTTGACACCCAAAGGTAATCCAGAATGGCCACAATGTAGAGCATCACATAACTTAATCTGGAGATTTCCCAGAGGTGACAATTTTTGTATCCAAAATGGCCATGATGTCGAGCATCACATAACTTGATCGGGAGATTTCCCAGAGGTAATGATTTATGTATCCAAAATGGCCATGATGCACAGCATCACATAACTTGATCCAGAGATTTCCTAGAGACATTTTTTCTTTAGGCAATCTTGGAGTACTGAAGAAGGATGGTGGAAAGAAGGGTTGTCAAGCCAGGAATTAGGTCAGTGTTTGCTTGAAGCATATAAGCCCACTTTCAAAGCTGTCACTGTGGTAGCAATAAGGTTCTGCATAAGCTTGCTCTTACATACAAAAGGCTGAAGAACATGGGTAAAGAAGGGGGTGCTGCAGCAATGAGTTCTAGATGGTGGGTGTGAAGGGGATGACTTGGAGCATAAGCTGGAACACCTCCAGACATTTGATGCAGGCCAAAATCAAACCTCAAGGTTACTGATAACTTTGAACACAAAACAGATGCATGGAGCAAGATGAGATCTTGATGCTTTTCTGTGAAGACAGCCAGGACAGTGCTAATTCTGGATTCAATCTCCAATTTGGTTATTGCATCAAGTTGGTGCCCTTCTCAAAAGCAAAGGAAAACCTACAAGTGTGCAGATCTTTGTTTGTGATTATTTGAAGGCTGAAATCCAAGTCTAAAGCTTCTGTGGGCTGTAATTTATGGATGATTCATGCATACATTATCAATGCCCGACCTCAATCTGCTACAGGGATTGGTGGTGTGCAGGAGGAATGTGTATCACCTACAAGTACATGAGCACAAGTCTGTTCAAATGATATGCTGTTGAATTTTGATATGGTTTCAGAGAATTGTTATGCTTTTTCCACATGCCCATATGATCATTTAAGAGGGCCTTAAGTCCCCTGACTCTCTATAGATTTCAACCGGACCAGATTTAGTAGATGCTGGAGCATAATCTACACAAGACTGAGCAGGAACTCCTCTTTTGAATTTGCTGTTTGTAAAAAATGAGCGCCAGACACAATGTTCTGATTTTATGATCAAAGTCAACATAACCACTGACTTGGCTAGAAACTTCAAATCAGATAACATATTATAAAACTCTGAAACCTTCAAAGACAGTTTATAAATGCTGCTAAACAGCAAGTAAGGCATGTTTGAACTAGAGAAGAACCAGACTGACTATTTGCTACAATTTCTTGAACCAATGCCGACACCCAGTCTTCAACAAGATCCTTAAGAAGAGATTCTGGCAGATGTTCATCAACACCTTGGTCATAGATAAATGAGGATCCTCCCCAAAGCAATAACAACATTCCAGCCACAGAATCAATTGCAAAAACTTATTTGCCTTTGGAAGATGATCACAAATAACATACTATGGAATGGTCAAGCCCCCTGTCCATTATGTTGGGTAAGGCACCAGGTGAGCCTGTTGGGGTGAGCTTAGTGACACACCCAACATAATGGGCAAGGGAGAGACCATTCCATGACATTAGGATCTGGGGTGGCAGATTCAACAATTTACAACAAAATTCATGTTCAACAGACACATTTGGTCACTATTTTGAGTGTATGCTAATCACCAGAAGATTATTTCATATAATGTGGTCAAGAAAAATGACATAATCTGCCACCCCAGACCTTAGTTGCTACCAGAAGCACCATCACATGATTCAAGAATTTATGTTCATGTTGGCCAAGCAGTGAAAATTTTTGTGGCAAAAGCTTCTCTGTTTGATGTAGCACTTGTATGTTCTGTGTCAGCTAGAGTCTCAATTTTGAGATTCCATTGAGAATTTGTTTCACGGTATCAGCTGCATGTGCTACATTTGATTTCTTGATATCTGAGTTGTTTTTGTCACTCAAGAATTCAGTGTTCAATGTGCTGCAGGGCTTTACTTCAAGCAAGCATTATGATTTAGTAAAAAGCTGAAACGTGACATGCAAGTAATGGTTGAGAATTTTGTATAACACCCATGTTCCAAAAGGTTGCAGGTTGATATTAGAACATGATTTACTACATTTTAAAACACTTCGCAAGGAGCCAATAGTGGTGTTCAAAATTGAACAATTCAGAGAAGATGACCAGTCATCCCAAAACCAGTTATTGCAATGGTAGGTGTCAAAACAGGAGAAGCTCCACACTGCAAAAGCCTGACATCTTGAAGGAAAAATGATATGTTAGGGTGGGAACCAAAGGTTATTGCTATGAGAGATGATCTCACACAAATTGTAAAGAATGTTCATAACCAAAATTTTCATTGATTGCAAAGGGTTGTGAAACAGCAGCATGGTATTTGACTCAATATTTGGTGCCTGAGGCAAAACCTCCTGGTTGGTCTGCCATCCCTTTAAAGAAAAAACAAGGGACCAAGCAGAAATGACAGAAGTTCCTTTTTATTGCATGCCACAATGATTTGCTCCTGGCCTTTGTAGAGGTGCAAGAATACAATGTTGGAATAAACAGCTACCTTTTCTGGTACACCCTCAATTGTTGCTTACTGGCATAGTGTCCAGCAGAAGTCTAGGAACTATCAGGATGCCTGCACCCAAGCATATGCAAATCTTCCATTGGGATTCAATTCACAAGGAAATAGCCTTTACTCTGAAGCTAACAATTTACTATTGATATAACCTCTCTTTAAGGATGGCCTGGCATATATAGAGCTGGGTAAGAGCCAGCAAACAGAGTTTGTAATCTACTTCCAAGCCAATAAATGGGGATTTTCTGACTGCAAACTTCATTTCAACAGTAGCATTCAAACTCAAAAAGAGGAACAACATACAAGCAGGCCAGTAACAAACACCCACCATCCACGGTAGAGTCACTGATGCTCATCCCGTTTTGTTTCCCTTCAATGCAAGAGAGCAGGATGCCAGCTTGTTAGACAATGTATGAAGTCAAATTCAGTGCTGTGTGTGCAGATATTGCCACACCTATGCAGAAAACAGACAGGAAGCAACAACATCAAAATAAAATTTGAAAAGAAAACATGCAGATGTGCAGTGTCTTTCTGCAATAGTACCAAATAAAAAGGACACACATTGTACACAGTTCTGCAAGAATTTTTTTTCTTTAAGTTCCACAGATTGGTCACTGTCAGAGTAGAGAAAAGCCCTTCAGGGCAAGAAGTGTATGCAGGGTCACAATCATGTTTGAAGGCTTTAATGCACATTTTACCTCCCCATACAGCACTGTCATGTCAGGAGACCATTTCAACCCAAAATTGATCACAATGCAGCAGACCAACAATGTACACCCCGTCAGCAACTTATTGGCTTTGTGACTCTTTCAATTGGCCAATATTGTGAAACAAGCTCCATCTTGCCCTCACCACAGGGGGAACATAACAGAAGAAGAAATCTAGGACAGTCTCAATTTCCATACATATTTCTTCTGCAACTTCCAATTTGCCTGGAAAAACTGGAAGTACTGCTGGAGCATGTTAGATCATCCATTTCACCTTCCTAACTAACAAGGAGCAGCTTATCAAAAGTATTAAGCCAAAACTTGCTGACTGAACTGGCTGTGTAAAAATTCAATGTCATTTACCTGCAGTAAATGCCTGTGCTTTGGAGTTTTGTCACACATGAGCTTGTGACTGAAGATCCAAGCCTGAAGGCAATGAAATTTGAAGGTGCCAAACAAATATCAAGTCCGCAGATATTCACCAGTGTTATTCTTCCTGTTCCAAGAGAGATAAGACGGGTCGCCAAGGGGTCTTGGATTTCTAAGATGGATGACAAAGAAGACAAAAGCCAGAAAAATGCAGATGAGACCCATAGTAAGATATGCCGTGCCCAAAAACACATTCTTGCCACCCAACCAGCTTGTTGTAGATAATATCAGTTTCTTCTTCCCTCCAAAGCTGTAGGTGTTATACTGGTTTTGAACTGTCACAGAAATGTTGGTACCAGGCTGAAACTCTTGTTCAATTCTCCCCCAGAGTTTGCGAAAAGTGGGCAAGGCTGCTGTCCGCATCCACACTATGAGATCCTCATCCATGTCTAAAGACACGTTGGTATCCAGTGCTGCACCTCCAATCAGTCCAGCCCCTGCACTTCCATTGTTGTTGGGAAAATTCTGTGGAAACACAGAACTACCAAACTTTTTGTCAACATCACTTTTCCATGCAATTCCAGTTTTGTTCACAGTGAGATTCTGGGCTGCAATGCTAAATGCATAAGTATCATTGAACAAACTCCATGCAATCAAGCCACAGGGGGTAATTGGAAGCCCATTCACACGGTCTTCAGGTTTGCAGGCAGATAGATCTGTCACGTTTTGTCCTCGGAGTTGTTGATCATTCCTGCTCTTCACATACCTTCGATGATTCTGGTAGAAATTGTCCAACTCGTAGTACACATACACAGGACTTTTCATGTATTTCACGACATTGAGAATGACAGTGAATTTCTTAGCCGTGCTAGGGTTTTGGATGTAGCTAACTTGCGCATCCTTCGTGGTGAGATTAGCTGGCAAGCAAGTATCATCATATCGCTGCACAATTTGCACCACACTGTTGGACGCCAACAGGGTGACAACTCCGATTGGTACAAAGATGACCCCTACCGTCAAGAAGATTGCGATCACCCACCCCGGCGTCAACAACGGCTTGCACGCTGGCAGCTCCTGTTGCGTAAACTTGGTGTACTTGGGCCTCCTCGACTCCTTCTTCAAAATCGATACGGGCCCTCCCGTCTCCGATGTACTCGCCCCATTCATCTTCCCCCTTTCAAGCCCTCCCTTTGCAGCAACCGAAAAACACCAGGAAAAGCTATCGAGCTTGGGGGGAAAACGACGAAAACTTGGGAGCTATCTCCAAGATCTCAGAGGACGCAAAGGGAAGAGAAGAAAGAAAAAGTAAAACCAGATGCGCAGGCGACATCAATGAAAAGAGATGATGAGACGAGTCTCTGAAAGTCCCACCCCCCACAAACCTGTCAAAGCTCATCAGAACTAGGGTTTCCAAAATTTAACAAAACCTAAGAAGGAAAGTCAGCTAGCCGGTACAAAGAAAAAACCCCATGAAGCCAAAAAAATAAAAATAATAATAGCAACAATTAAATTAAAAAATCGAGGCTCTTGCAATTTCTGAACCCCTCTCGAAAGATTGTAAGAGATAAAAGGGAGGAAGAGTAGAACGCGATGAAAAGAGGCACAGGAGCTTATCCAGTAGATGTGGGGAGATTGAGCAACAACAGTTTGAATACCTACCAGACAGAAGCAGCAGAGAGAAGGAGAGAAGGAAAGACGGGAGGAAGAGGGGCGGCGATGTGTGCCGCAGTTGCTGCGCGGCAAGAGAAGGCGCGCGAAAAAGAAGGCCAAAGAATGGCAGCCAGCGCAATGACGACGCTATTTTTCCCCTTGAGACGCTTCCGGGCTACATCGATTGCCGTGTTCTCTCGCTCGGTGATCGCGTACAATAAAGCTCCTCGTTCATCGAGCTATAGTGCTTGGAGCATTGGATTTCATCCGCCCTCCATCCAGCCTACAAGGGGGTGTCCGTCATCAGCCAGCCTGGTTATCATCCACCATCGTTCCTACCCCAATAAAGAAGAAGAAGAAGAAGAATTGAGGGCTCAAACAATCGGGTCACTGATGGCCCATATTCTGCAATGGTTCTTTCCAGGGGTTTTTTTTTTTCTCAATTTTGTGATGTCAAGTTGCTATCATCCATAAGAAGTAGAAACATTAAAGAAATTTTTATTTTGGCTACCTACTGCAACCTGTTGTAGAAATCTGGCGATTTTTTAAATTCTTCTTCGAAATCTTGCAAATTAGGTTAGGACCATTTCTTTTCACAAAAATCCTGAAAAACTGCACCTAGGAATGCACCTGAGAGCGATAGAGGGTGAGCTGCGGTTCCATTAGGTAGTAATGGAAGTTCCTATAAAAATATGAAATCGGTCTTAATGGAACCGCAGCTCACCCTACCGCGCGAGCAGGTGCGTCCCTAGGTGGAACGGTCCCCATCCGCTGGCTATGGCCTCTTGGAGTAGCGTCAGGTGCAACCTCATTAGGCGAGTGAGGCCAGTGAGCGTGCATCTGGCAAAATCCAACGGCTCCTTCTCCAGTATGTCAGGTATTTGATTTTCTAAGCTTCAATGGAAGCTCCTTAACGTATAACCCCACGTATAATACTGAAACTGGGATAGCAGATAGGTGGGGGACTACTAATAGCAAATCACCTGTTCCAATCATTATGATAAGCCGATGAGAAATACTGAGCAGCAGTCAGATCATATTTGTTACACTCTTTTGTGCAGGTGCACAACGTTGCTGCTCCTTTACTCAGACACCGGCAATTATGCTGAGCCAAAACAATTTTCCCGAGCCAAGCCGGCATATCTTGACTTGTCTTCATCCAATTTTACTATGTAGGAGCATATACTGAGCACCGCTGGAGATGCTCTAAGCATGAACCGGCCAGTTCTTTATTGCGTCAGACACTTTACCTACTAGAGAACTGTGCCCATTCTGGTGCTCAAACTTATGGGGACCTTAATTTAGGCATCCTAGAGGCCCTTCCATGTTATGAGGTGCCTAGGCACGATGGTGATAACCCCAGTGCTGGGAACCTCAAAAAATGAAAGGGTCTTGTCTTGAGGGCTCCACTTCTCTTGTAAAGCACTCCCTTATCATTATCTTTTTAAATTATTTTTTGGTTCCTTTTTGTAGTAGGCTATGTATCCTACCCCTTTCCACTGTCAATTATTCTCTCGTTTTCCTGAAGCTTTAAGAGATTTGTTGTCTTTTTTCTAACAGGTTGCACATGATGTGCTCAAAGGATAAAGAAATCTTTGAAATATAAGGAGATTGCTGATTGGAAAGAAAAGTTCAAATTGACTGTCCACTAGCAGAAAAAATCTTTCAACATGTATATTGAAATATTCTCATGAAGTATTATGCTCAACAATAAAGATATCCATAAAGTTATGCCTTGTTAATCCCCATTCGATCCCTATGTATCATTTCATGCCTAATTAGTGATTATCCTTAAGTCACCCCAACTAAGGGTCAATTTGGAATTTGGGGAGTAGAATTGGAGCCCTGGGAGGAAAAAAAGGAGTTTCCTTTCTTCTTCAACATGCAATGTAACAGACAATCTGCCACTTCCTGTTTTTGGATCAGAACAAGGGGAATGAAACAAATCAATGAACAACTGACCACTCTTTATGCCTCAAACTTGAAAAGAAACCCATGAAAAACAAAACATCAACACTAGTTTTTTTAACTGCTCTCCTCCACTTCCCAACCAATTTTCAACTAAATCTTTCTCACAAAACACACACAATAGCAACATCATGGTGCAAACAATGCTCCTTTCTTAATATGAGAGTCTAAATAAGGTAGGCAAGTAGGTGAACATGTGAGCCCTTTGAGCATTATGATGAACAACACAACAATGGTTGCAAATTTGCAACCAAATGAATCAACCAAATCCAAAACAAAAAAAAAAACTCACATTGTAATCATATATGCCATTTTTCATGCCCTCTCTCACTCTCTAACATTTCAAACATATAATTTTTTACAACACCTTAAACATCATGAGATGCATTGTGCAATGCCTCTTTGTATTCATCTTCATATTTCATGCACTCTGTTGAACCCTTCACATCACTCAACCTCCAAACTACTAGTTATTTGTGCATCTTTCAACATGATTGGTTAGTCCAAGGCTGAAACCATCTGAAACGAACCCAACTAACACCTTAGACTCATTAACAAAACTACAATTTAGTCTAACGTGGAGTTGTTTCAAGAATGCCTTCTCATTCCAAGAATTCATTCCAAGAATTCTTTTTAGGGACCAACATTTAGGTTGCCCCATCAGGAAAAGTTAACTTGGAACGACACCAAATGTTGTATCAGGGCAACCCTCATGATTGCCTTGAAAATTTTTATTGTAAAACACCCAAGTGTTGCCATTGGACAACCTCCAATTGTCCCAAAAGTTTTAGTATGGCAACACCAAGTGTCGACCCTAGACAACCTTTAGTCAATTGTTTGAAGCTTTTAGTGGGGCAACACCTTAGGTTCAACTCGAGTTGTCCCATTGCCTTAGCTTTCACTTATTTGCCTTGGCCTCGTGAACACATGGGCCCAAGTTGTATTTGGAGACTTGGGGAATTGAACCCCACAACCCCCATTTTGGTTTAAGCCTATCATGCCACCATGGTGGTCATGGCACAAAGCCCATCCTACTTGGGCTAACCCAAACGAAAGGGCATTTCATTCACCCCCACCTTTAAAAGGTTTTACATCCTTGTAAATGTTTTTGACATGTTGCAATGTCATGATGAGTCTATGTCTTGTAACCCCTCACCACACATCTTTCCCTAGACTAACTAATTAATTTGAAGTTAATTTATTTTAAATATGTTATCTTCAAACACAAAAGGAACCTTAGACATATTTTGTGTTCATTTGCATCGACTTTTCTCATGATTTAACACCCATTTGATGTCATTCCCGAGTGTTATTCACCCCTTTCATTTAAGCTCCCACAATTGCTTGTGGGGTTTTAATTTCATGTTTAAGCTTGTTCTCTTGATGATACTAGCCATCACACTAAGGTTAGGTTATTAAATGTGTTAATAAATAGTTCCAAATTGACTTTAACCAACCCAAACCTCCTTTACCTTTCTAAAACATAGTTCGCAATGCTATGCACAAAAAACTTACCATCCACAAACTTATCTTTTTGTTTGAAAATATGTCATTTAATGCATGTGCAGCATTGCCTTGATCTTGCATGATTGAGCCCATTCAAAGTATCATTTACAAGTTTAATTCCTCATTTCCATTGGTTGCCATTGTTTCATTTCAACCTTCCACTTACTTCATCCACGAACTGGCCCTTCATACATTTCAACCTTCAAATTTATGCAATTTTTTTTTCTTATGTTAAGTTTGAAAATGTATGTCCTACCTACTAATTATGCATAAAACACCTTGGGGAGTTTCAACTTTCACTTTATTTTTGGAAGTTGATGTTTTCATCAACAACTTTATGTTAAGACTTTGACTTTAATTATGAGTTTTCCCTTTTTCCATTTTGTGTTTATGTCCCCATTTGAACTCACCCACTATTTTAAATAAATGATCCAAGTGGTGTGATTCCTTTAGATGGCATCGTTTCCATTTCACCATGCATTATTTGCCAATGTGTTTGGTGTGCCTTACAACCTTGATGCAATCCACTTCCATAAATTTATGTTCAATGAAGTTGAATCCGAGTGGTAAGCATGTTTCCTATCCTTCTTTTTATTCTCATTAAAAGGTGTTAACTATGAAACATGGAATGTAAAATAAGCCACCAAAGTTGTTGGCAACAACAAGATACAAATGTCTAGATGTGGTTTATGCAAGACCTTATAAGGGCTTGCTTATTTTGATATGAATCGACTTGCTATAGTCTTGAACATCTTGAAGTTCTAAATGTTCAACCACACTAGATCACCAATTTCAAACTCAATATGCCTACATGACTTGTTGACTTGTATCTCATAATTAGCTTGCACCTTTTCTAATGGCCTATGATTTCTTTTTTTCACATTCTTTGGCCAATTCCTCCACATCCTTGTCCCCCTTGCAATGGGTCCCTTTGACTTTAATAACACTAGAAAAAGCCCCAAATTTTACAACCCAATTTTCAATTATAGAAGACACATATGATTATATTCCATGGGGTCATTATGGATGAGTCGAAAAGGACATATAGTCATTTTGGACATTACGTGGCAAATATCATCTTACATTCATAAAGGATAGTCCCACACCCAATATGCCATGTATTACTTGCATGGCGTTTAAAATTTGACAACAATATGACTATTGGTTGACATGTGTCATTCTTTATGATGATTTCAATATGACTACAACTCCATTTCATGTTTTTATAGATGGTGGCAATGAATAGGTCCACATGTTGTTACATGTAAATATACCATGTGTCTATATATGATTGTTGGGTGTGAAAAAATAGTCAAAAAATCCAATCATTTAATAGTCATTTTGTGTGTCATTCTAGTAATATAATTCATTAAGTGTGCCAATTAACGACACATATTTTGCACATGTGGAATTCTGAAAAATGACATGTGGAACAATAATCATATTATTAAATATCAATTTTTTATTTGGACCACGTGTGACGTGAAGACCAAAGAAGTAGTCATACATTGGTGATTGTAGAGTTAAGATTTAATGGTGGATTCACCATGTTTTACTACCCGTAGTGATGTTTTTATCCTTGCACTTTTTGAAAATGCAATTAATTAAATTTCCCACTATCAATGAGAGCCAATTTTTTGGGCTTTTGCACAACCCCTTGTTAATTTATTTTTGATCCCACAATTTGTTTTTCCTACAATAAAATAATGGAAGGAAACTTTAAAATATTATACATGAGATTTGCTCCATTTGAAATTTTCTTGCATGGGGATGATATAATTTTGTTATTACATGAACTTGAACCTTATTTCAATATACATATGTCTCCATGCATATTATATTTTGTATAAATGCATGCCATAATTGATCATGGAAAATTCAACAATTTCAAATTTGATAAATAAATCAATTTTTTGAGAAGACAAATTATTGGTTTTGTCAATGTGGAAACTAACTGTAGGCTAGGATATTTTGAATCTTAAGAAAATAGTTCAATAACTTCCAAATAATTTGTTAATTGCTAGCAACCTATAATTGTTGTTGGGGGGGGGGGGGGGGTGTTTTCATCTTTTTAAGGTATTTATTCATCCTTTTGTTTAATTAGATGGGTGTTTCCTCCCAAGTTCCCCCCACGCCTCTCCCCACCTTTTTCTTCACAACATGCCATTTTCATTGGTGGAACAAAAAAACAAAACCAAAACATTTTTTAAGTTTTC
>Ga0209208_10008363_pt1 | contig 13802 bp, 12 predicted proteins | sample S1TSphfallax_3_FD_187694 | JGI IMG/M metagenome (GOLD analysis project Ga0209208, IMG submission 187694) | Host-associated microbial communities from peat moss isolated from Minnesota, USA - S1T2_Fd - Sphagnum fallax MG (SPAdes) (version 2) | ecosystem: Host-associated > Plants > Peat moss >...
GAATTTTTGAGAAACTTTTGGGTTTGGGTCCATTAAAATGCCCCAAGGCCCTTTTAATCCATTAGCAGGTGGCTCTCCCCATTTCTAGTGGGGGTATAGGGTTTATTTCCTTAGAGTTCATTGTTTTAGCTATTTATCTAGGGAGTTGGGCCTTAATTACCCTTGTCATAGCTTCTAAGTTTTTGTTGGATTCTCATTCATTTTTGTTGGAGGTAATTGGTGTAAGCAACTTATGGCCATTCCCTTTCTAGGCGCATTTGAAATTAACACAAGAGCTTGGGGCTACAACATGTGTCCCTTCTTTAAAACAATTGGTCAAAAGAAGCACATATCACCTTTAGGAGAATTTTCAAAGAGATTACATGACCATTCCTTTACTAGCATCTTCTTTTATTTACCTTTTAATTTGCATCAAACATGCTTAAAGTTGTGTGTGGGGCTGGGAGTTGGCGCTTAGTTGTTAGCCCACCTAGTCATTCCTCTCTTCCACTTGCCTTTAAATGTTTTCTCCATTACATTACACATTAGGTTGGGCCTTTCCCATCCTTTAGTCCTTGGGGTGTCATATTACATTTGTAACCAACCTTTAAATCTTATGGGGATCCACCTTCTTTGCTATGCACATGGTGGGGAAAGGATGGCCTTGCATGATGTTATATGAAATTTTTTTGTGGCCATTGCGAAAGATGTGGGATTTCATATTTCATGAAAACAGACCCATGTCCTTTTGCCCCCTACTTTACAATTTTTGCGTCGTTAATTCAAAATTGTGTTATTAGTCAATGGTGTCCACACATTGGCAAATGTTGTCATCATCAACACCATTCGAATTGATTTGGTGTCGCAAATTGCTCTTTCTTGTGGGGTTGCGATGACAATCACAGCTTAGGTGAAAGATGGTCTTTATTGCGATTAGTTCTCAGTGAACATGTTTTTCCTTCTAGCTATAGAGGTCTTTGGATGTCTACACCAACAAGTAGATGAGTTTTTTCATCGATGTGCCAACATGGCATGGGGAGTGAAAGGGCATTGGAAGCATGCCTTTCTTAATTTTGCACACATTTTATAGGCAAAAGGGTCAATGGTGTTATAACATGCCCAAGCAATTTCTATTTTGAGATGTGTTATTGTAATAAGTTAAGGTTCTTCTATGGTAGGTGTCCTTTCAAGAGGTCCTGCACTTTCCTTATTTGATATGCTTTTTGCAACAAGAGGAAGCTCAAGAACTTGATGTTCCCTAGTGGTTTGCCCTCTTTTGGTGGTTCTTTTTTGTCTTCTTGGATATGGGTGCTTCCATTTTGTTCCTTGTATTCCCCCTTTTTTTGGTGCTTTGATTTATTTATGATTGGTAGGGTTTCATCAATAAAAAGCCTATGAAAGATCATAAAAAACCACCTTTATACCAATTCCCTTGAAATTCTTGTCATTGGAATGTAATTATTAAAACCCCATGGTCAAGAAAAAAATCTTTAGATTGTACTCTAAAAGTTAAATTAAATTTCTAATAGTTAACTAAATCTTTAAAATTCTAAATTTAAACTAAAAGGGAAGATTTCCAAGGGTATGTGAGAAAGAGGTTAAAATAGTGGTAAAGGAGGTGGAGATTTTGAAAGAGTTTGAAAAATTTATGGACTATATAAGTGAAAGACCTAATTAATAATTGTAATTACTAAAACATAATTGCATCTTACTTTTCAATAAAGGATTACCAATTGTAAAAAATCAATATATCTTACCACTTAATATGGACACAAAGAGCTCCATAATCTAGGTGCAAAAAAGACTCTTCTAGTTTCTATTTAGTGGATTGGATGTAAAATAGGCAGAGCAAGATTGACTTTGATTAGCTACCCAAAAACAGCAGGAAGATGAACATAAAATGTTAGAAAGCGGGTATCAATGTTTGGGTAGCAAAAGGGTATTAGCTTTTTTTGTAACATTTTGTGTTGGAATGGTACCAACTTTTTACTGTTAAACATGACAACTCCCCCGCAAGGTTCAGAAAATAACCAACCTAGAAATAGTAGAGGCCAATAGAGGGTCTGCCAAGACTGTCAAATTTCATCTGCCTTGGAACTCAATCATCCTCACCATGTTTCATCCACCTAGGTATCCCCTGAATGATGATGTTCCTGGATGTATGGATGCATGGGATGATGATCATACATTCTCTCCTTGGCAGTTTCTTCTTCTCCTGGAGGGTCAGGTCGAAGGGAGCCAACAAGACACAGAAAGAATTTAGATTTCTGTTGCATATGAATTTTGTGATTAGGTGATGAGTATTTGAAACAAAATAGGATTTGAAATACAGAAAAGCTATAATGACAATCTTTTAGTCGATTTGTATGACTTGTTTTTCAACAGGTGCAGCACCAAGTTGAAATTCCCTTCAATATGATATCATATTGCTCATGGAGATAGGTTTGGGTTCATGGAAATGGCAGCAGCAGCAGCCGCCAAGGAGCAGACAGGAACACTAGTGGATGGTATATTAATAGAGGAATTGGGGAAGCAGTTGCCAAAGCAAACAGCAGCCATGCTTGATTTACCTCATGTTACAGAAACAGTTGTTGGATTCGTTCATGCAGTGAGTTGGACAGAGCCATGGTTGATGTGCCTCATTGTATTTCATACCTCATTACTGGTGTTGTCTATTGTCAGCAGGAAACACAGCAATCTGCAGATGGGTCTCTTCTTCCTTGTGCTCTTGGGTGTATTTTCCACAGAGAGGCTCAACTCATTCCTTCAAAGACACTGGAGACGCTTTGCGTACCGACCCTACTTTGACTCCCATGGTATGTTCCTCTCAGCAGTGTGGTCTGGCCCCTTGCTGGTGGTGTCAAGCCTAATTCTTGTCAACAGCTTGATCACATTTTCAACTCTTGTGCTCAAGTGGAAGAGGGCTGAGCTCAAACATCGAATTTATACAGCCCAAGAGAAGATAGACTAGGTCATGGTCTAAAGGAGCTTCTTCTTGAGTCCTCATTTAACTGCTCTAATCACCAGCAAGGAGAAGCACATGACAGAAGCCTCAGGATTTCCCCCATTATGCTATTGCCATTCAGTTTTGTGTATTGGTGAGCAGAATAAAGATTAGGGTACAGATGAACATATCTAACTATGTGACAAGTTACAATCTTGGATGACGTACAGAACAATGCAAGATAATGGCAAATAAATGATAAAATTACCTTACAACATTGAATCCGATTTCCTTGGACTGCTTGCAAACTTGTTTGTTGCCATGCTGTTGGTGCATTCCTATCTCAGATTGTCATCAAGTAGCAATCATTAGGTCCCAGAATTGAGGTCATCCCCTGATGGCATTTGTCATTGATCATCCAGACAGGTTGTTAGCATCTGCAGTCACCACTTGCATTGCACAAAGATAGAGGCTAAACTATTGTGATAGAAACTTATTGACCTGTATCTAGTTGTTACTGATCTTAAAGCAAAAAAGTTGGGGTAAAATTTTTGAATGACAATCCTCAAAGGATTTTGGAGGTTTACTAGGGTTAAGGAAACACTGATGGGCAGGTGTGGCTACTTCCTCCAGTTTTTTCATTTCACTTCTTAGTGGTGAGATAGAAGAGTGCTTGACTTTACTCAGTGAGCTCCTCCCATGCCTGAACAAGAAACTTAGACCACCTTTGAATTGAGAATGAAATACCTAATAATAGAAGGTTACCAGGCTTGTAAAGAATAGATTCATGTATGCATATAAAACAGGAACTGATGACAGCTGCTTTAAAAAATGATCTGTGTTCTGCATACCATCTTCTCTCCTAGTACACTACTTTGCTAAATTTTGTACACCAAACCAAGCCATAAACTGAGTTGCACCAAATGTGGCTGCGAGTTGCAGCTTGGTTTCAGGCAAAGAAGTTGTCAACATCATCATTGAGAATGTCCTCCAAATCATCTGCATGATCCCAGCCTGCTAGCTTTGCAGCTGTTGCTGTGTTGTTTTTATCTGGGACTGCTAGGACTTGTGAATATGTTTTCTCAGGTGCATTTGCAGGTTCTTTGCAGATTTTCTCTGAAGGTGCTGTGACTGGCAGTATATCCTGCTGAAACTGACCTGCAACATGCATGCTGTGGTCAGGTAAGCAGACATTGCTAATGAGCAAGAGTTGATACTCGTATACACAAGATTACACCCAGTAACGTGAGAAGAACTTCACAACAGGTTTTCAAATAGTCTGAATCCTCTTAATGAGAACAGGTGCAAAATAAAAATGGGAAACTGACATACTCCACATGTTAAATCGATTGGTGTCGCTCACTCTTTGTTGCGTTGGTAGACTCATCTCCACACCAAGAACCTTCATGAAAAATTGGATCAAGCAAGTCAACTCCAACAGTCACCCTCAAAAGGAAGCAATGCAATGTCAGCAAGCTTGCCTGATACAATGAGTAGTTGCAGACTGTGATTGAGGAGTCCGAACCTTCACAACATTGTTAATCGTGACATTGAGGTAATGGGCTGAAGGGCTTGGTCTGAAGATGGCCACCTACACAAGTATACATGTTAGGCCACTGAATCCTTGTTCCTCCAAAGGGGGCAATGTCATAAAGATCAGCCTTATTTTTTGGTGAAAGGAACAAAACATGAAACATCACTCAAGAGAAAACTATTCTGTCCTGGATGTGCTTTTTTGATTTATAGGAATGTGATACAAATCCACCTACGCAAACCTGCAAGACACTTGTGCAAAAAAGATGGAGGTTAAAATGTTTTTGCATGCAAAGAGTGTGGTCTGTAAATGGAGGTTTGTACAGGTCTGCTTGCCAACACCTTCATCAGTATGATGACAGCTCCTGGTCCTATATTGCTGCCAAATTTCAAGTCTGAAAGGACTTTATGGGAGATGCAGCCTTGAATTGTGCCAGTTGGATCCTGTATAACATCACCGACATGCCAATTGAGTTTCAGTGCATTTTCCACAGGAACAAACGAAAAAAATTGTACGCAATGATCCCAATAAAAAGACAAAGAAAAAGCTTCAAATTCATCAAACTGTTGAGAGGAGTTTTACCTTCAGTAGAACTGATGCATCTCCATAATCATTTCGCCTCAACTCTTTGATGACAGCCACAAACTTCATAATCAACAGAAAACAATAGATTTAGTCAGCAAGGGCAAGACTTGTAGTAGCATTCCAAGACATTCAAAAAGAATGAAATCAGGTGCAGACAAACTAGAGAATAGCAAAACAGTTTTATTTTGAGAGCATCTGAATTCTTCTTCTTTCACAAACCCTTGCAGAAACAAGTCATAAGAGTTACCTTGACATACATACATTGGGGACTTGAGCTTGTGAGGGTGAAGCCTTGATGGTACTAACAGTTGACTTGAGCACAGGGTACCGTACTGCAACAAGAAAACATGGCATGAACTTTTGCAAAAAATTCTGAAATGAGTCACTGCCTCTGAGAATAACCAGAAACTTAATCTCAGGAGAATAAGCTGTACAAAAACTGAAAGAAACCCATGTGTGAGCACTGTAGAAAATTGCAAAACATGAAGCTATCTTGAGCTCACTTTTGGAAGATGACTGATGGGGAAGACAATGTAACCCATCTATGAGCTCAACAGGCTTGGGATAGAGAGACACGAGTACCAGGATCAAAAGTCTGGGATTGAGAAAATACCAGGATCGAATTCTGCAACATCAAGAGCTTTCAATGCAGCAAGCCATGGACCTCTCTTGAACTCATCATCACAAGAATGCTTCCCTTTCTTCGAAGGCGATGATGGAATGCCACCTCCACCTTTGTCCACCGTTGTCCCCCGTCTCAGATCACCTGCTGGTCCTGGTATTTTGGAGGACCTCTTCAGCTCTCCTCTTACTGCAACCCCACCTGAAGTGTTTCCGTCCCCCCACCATTTTCTTGGCACTGACGAGTCTTGTGAAGGAACACTGGAGACTCTGCGATCTTGTGTAGTGGAGGGATTCTGTGTTCCAAGCGATGGCTGAGGAGCAAGAGGAGGAGGAGGAGGTATCTGTGAGACGAAGGCGGCTGCTCTGCTATCTTCTTTAGTGCACCGATTCCGCGTTCCAAGAGAAAGAGGCGGGACCTGAGAGGCTGCTGCTCTTCTGTCATCTTCTCTATTGCGGCAATTCTGCGTTCCAAGAGAAGGATGCAAGGTCTGAGAGACGAACGCTGCTGTGTCGTCTGCTGTGGAAGAGCGATTCTGCTGCTGCGCTCCAAAAGGAAGCGGCAGCTGCACCTGCTGATGAGAGCTGTAGCAGGGTCTTCTCTTCTCTTCTTCTTCTTCTTCTTCTTCAGCGTGTGGATTCTTCTTCTGTGTTCCAACAAGGGAAGGAGAGACCTGAGAGACGACGACTGATGATTTCTGCCGCTGTTGCTGCAACTGTCTGTTCTGATCCTCAGCAGCATCTCGCATGACGACATCTTCTTGTGCATTTTGCGTTTCTCCACCAAAGCCTAAGTCGTCGTCGTCGTCATCCTCCTCCTTCTGTCGTCTCACAGATGCTGCTGCTGCACTTGCCGCAGCTCCAACGCCGCCTGTCCAGATGTCGGACACATCCAATTCCAACTCTTCCTCCCACGACTCCATCTCTCTAGTATCAAATGATCCGAACCAGCAACAATGACACTACCAGAGCACCATCGCCAAATCGTTCTACAAAAGCTTGCAAAATCTCACACAGATTGCATCAGAATACATGCAAGTATCTTATGGTTTTTCCGAGCAAGCGCTTTCGCAGTCTCGTCGTGTCCCTCTTGTCTTACGCACCAAAACACAAACACTGCACTGCCCGCGGCGGGCTTGCTTCCTCCCGCTGCCGCTCCCTCTCTCCCTGGGCTGGTGTTTCAAACCACAAACTTCGTTTGTTTGCCGCTCGTTTCGTCCCTTTTCCTGGTCGCGCGTTCGTCTCTTCTGTTCCTCGTTCGCTACTTCTGCTTGCAGACAAGAAGATCGTTGGCAGCTGGTTCTATGAAGAGGTTTGTCGTTGGTTGCAGCGGAGGCGAAGAGTTGTCCATGAAAGGTCTTATGTCTTCTCCCCTCCTTTCCTTGTATCTCTTCACCTGCACAATCTTTTCTGTCTGTCTGTCTCTCCGCACTTGCGCAACAACACTGCAACTTCAAGCTTAACCAAAGCTATGAGAATTTTTCTCCTGGCGCCCTAGCTATCATCTCTGGGACAAGGTCCAGATATGGCTGCTGCTGCAGCACCAGCGGACACAAAGATGGCTGCTGCAGCTGAAGAAGCATCAGCTATGGATCCGCCTGCGATTGCTTACATTCAGCCTCTGGAGGCTGATCCACAATACTCTAGCATGTACTTACCATCTTATGAAGTTCTTCCAGGTATCATGATACTCCATTCTCTCTCCTCATCACTCTGGACACTCTCGAATTGCAAAATGTGCCTCATGAGAGCTTGATGCCAATCTGATGCCTGCTTAGCTTTGATATACTCTCTTGCTCCTCCATAAGTCCATGCAGCTTGATCTAATCTACTCTTCTTCCTCCATAAGATCCATGCAGCTTGAGCTAGTCTCGTCTTCCTACATAAGATCCACGCAGCTTGAGCTAGTCTATTCTTCCTACATAAGATCCACGCAGCTTGATATACGCTCTTCATTCTCCATAGTCCGTGTTCACCTTCTAGGTTTCGAGGAGATGTTTGGTGTTATGACTTGAGCCTCTTCAATGGACACAAAGGTTCATCGCAACAAGGGATGATCCAATGTGCATCTATTGAGCACAATTTTGCATAAATGCCTGCCATCTAGTTTTTGGTCAACATATAGACCTCGAATCTGCTGCATGTGGATCGGTCAGATTTAGCCATGCTCAAGCTGTTTTGTTGAAGGTGATTTGTTGCAAGATGACTGATGGGTTTTCAAGAATATGACACTCTTGCCAGCTTGTCAAGAATGATTTGCCCTTGAGGGGGGTGAATTTCAGTAAGATGGAGAGCAATCCATGTGTGCTGGTTGTGCACAGTGCCAGAGGCAACATGATGGATTCTTGTGTGTCTTAGATTCAGATCATAGATGCCCATTTTCTTGAAGCCTCTATACTGATTATGTGGTGGGTGGAATCTGCCCCAGCAGTGATGCAATGCAGTAATCACCACCATAACATCCTGATGCTAATTCTGAATCTCAGGGTGTAGAAGCTCACAATCCTGCCTTACGATGTAGATCTGTTTTCCTGATGTGGTTTTCTGTTATGATTGTTATCAGAAAAAATACCTTGGCCTGGGTGGCCAGAGCAAGCTGAACCACCAGAAGATTGGGAGCCACTTCCAGACCTTCCACCAATTGAGGAAGTCATATGCCATCCACATCATCTACCTACAGTTGGACACTTTCAACTTTGTTGTGGTCCACCTTTTCCCTGGCCAAAGGTTTGTTGATACTCATACCTTGACTTGGAAAATGCCAAGCAAAGATGGCAGAGAAGACTGTATATTACTCTTCACCAGTCATTCCATGTTTGCTTTGAATTGCATCAATGGTGACTGCTAGGGGTTTAAACCTCACTAGGTGTCAGTCAGATCCAGCAATGATGGGGATCACATCTTCCAGAGACTGGGAACCTAGGGGCTCTCAAGTCCAAGATAGGTCTAGATTTGGCCACTGAAGTTGCAGTGGTTAACAGCCATAAAGAGTCCAGCTTCAACAAGAATGAATAGTCACCATGAGTTGAAGAGATGCTCAGTCAAAATTTGGTGGAAGATGTGCATATCAAAGTTTTTCTGAACTGGATTGGAAAAGAGCTATATGATACAATCTGCTTGAGAGTTGTCTTTTGAATGATTGCTTCACACTCTGGATGCCAATCACACAGTGTTGTGTATTGTGCATAATTTTGCAGCTACTGGGCCCCAAGAAGCCACCTGACCTCTCAGAACCAGTGCGGGAATACTTGGTTATATTTTCAGAGCCTCTTCCCTGAATCTTTTGTGTTGCTTGTGTCTATGGAAAAAAGTGTCAGGCACTACATAAAGGCAGGCATATGAGGGATAAGCTTTATGATGATGAAATCTTTGAGCCATGTCCTATATTAATTCTGGCTCTGGCTTACCTAATTAATGGCCTGATGGCAAATTCCAACAGATGGCAAAAATTCACAAATTGCTTCTTGAAGGCATGAAGCTGATTGTGATTGAAAGGTAGGTCAACCTGAACACCCAAGTTTTCAAATCCTCCAAATTCTCATGAAGGGTTACATGCATGCTTGGGTGTCTTTGTTTTCCTGGGGTGTTTTGAGCACTGGCAGTTCAATGAAATCAATCTTCTGGAATTTTGCTTGAAACACTGAACAAAAAGCTTGAAAATTCACTCACAATGGGTGTGCATGATAAACACATCAGGCCAGAAAGACCAATTGACTTCCTAGCCAAGTATCTGCGGTCAGAGAATCCCCTGGCTTGTAAAATCAAATGCAGAAGACATAGTGCGGCAACTTGCTACTGTAAGGTGGTGGTGGACCTTCCGCCTCCACCTCCTCCACCTCCCCCAAAGAAAAAGAAGAAGGAAGATGAAGAAGAAGAGGAAGCAGCATAGTAAGGCAGTTGGTTTCCCTGATTTGGGAGAGATTAAGGTGTGATGTTTTGCAATTTTATAAAAAATCTTGGAAGGGTTATGGTGATTAGGGTCATCTTCATTACTGATCATAATGGAGTTCCTCATGATCAAGCTTTGTCGTTAACTTTCCCTCAGCTTGGAGAAGGTGGAGATGATCCCATTTGGCAATGGCCAATACAATTTTCCCCAACCCTAGAACTCTTTTCTCTACTTGTAGTTGTGAATTAAGGATTGTCTCTTACCTTACATGAATCTCTGATTACAGAGCTTCTTCTCAAAGCAATTTTTGTTTACACCATCTTCCCAGGTATTCTGATCAATCTCTTCCCTCAACTTTTCAGCTTACTAGTCTCCCAATTTCTGGGATGATTCAGTGCTTAACAAATCCCAACTATGTGATTAAACTTTGTTGATTATCATGATTTTGTATAATCATAAAATAGATTTGCTTGACTGATGAGCTGCTGCACCAGACACTGTGTTTCTCCATCACCTCAGAGTATGGAAGGTACTTGATATGCAAAATCCTTACAAATCTTAAAACTCCAAATTACTTATTTTGCAACAAATCACCTGCCATGATGCTCCACTTTTGCATCTGCAGCAGAAAAAGAGAGAAGATTGTTTTTGTCTATATAAACAAAACCTTGAAGCTGGACATTAACAAAACCCACCCTCTATGATCTCCAGATACACAAAGTCCTACTTCCTCTCTATATCCACATGATGATTTTCTGTTGTGCACCACATCATTGATCCTTTTCCTTGAATTCCTGAACTCTGAATAATATACACCAGATTTCAAGGCAAACTTTGCCAGCTTTCCCAAATCAGACCCCTTCTAACAAGTCCTCCTTCATCTGTTGCTGGAGGATAGTTGCTTGAATTCTGAACTTTGCACCAGTAGCTTGACCTTGCAAATGAGTTGCACAACATGCTGGAGAGTCCTTTTCCTTTCATCTCCACTGAAAGCAGTTTTGATGTGTGATGAGCTCTTGTAGAACATACAGTACCTGTGATTGATTCGTCCCGCTGTTTGTCTGAGCAGTTGACATGTTTGGTTTCTCTCTACAGTGTATTTTGAGAACTGTCAAAGTGTGAACCAAATCATGGAGGTGGAGGATGACGTCTCTTCTTCTGCATGGATGGTTCAAACCTTTCTGAGAAGGATTGCATCAAATGCATGAAGATAGAAATGAGAAGGGCAATGATGAGGAGAAACGCAAGGCTATTGTACAGCAACCTCAGAATGAAATACAACACACACAAACATATCACGACTTCAAAGAGCTGCCCTCTCTCTGAGACTTTCGACAACGCTCTCTCGAACATCTCCTTCCCTCCACCTTCACCTGCACTACTCGATTGCTTATAATAGTACTCCTGTTGAGGTCGACGTGCTGCATTTTCTCCTTCCATCACGGATAGATTGCAGTTGCCAAGATCTCTGAAACCCGAAATCCAAAGATCGTCGACGTAAATTTTTGCAGAATGGACGCAGCCCACCGTATATGCACACGGACTACTGTGGCACAACAAGCACCTGCGGGGGGACGATCTTCAAGTCCAATATCGACGTCCTCTGAAAATTTCAGCTTATAATACTTCCGACATCCTTCTCGACAACCCCAGGGCTAAGTCTCTCTCGAGTCCAGCTCTGGATCTGCTGCACACACTCAGTTGCTAGCTTGCTCATGAATTTCTATGTATCGATTCTTCTAAGATCTTTGCACATCTATATTGCAAGCTAGGGACCTGCAACTCTGCAATTCTAAGTGGAATTCGAAACACAACAACATCAACAACATAAACAAGCGGTGCACATCATGAAATTGAAGAATTCCTAAATGAGCATTCCTCATTGTGCCACTTGAACTCTTAAGAAAAGCTCGAAGAGCTAGCTACAGCAGAGTGCACCTACAACATCCGTGGCATGAGTCAACAACCTAGAAACAACTGTCGGGAATCGGCGGCCACGAGTCATATCTTCATACGTCATTCCTTTTGTGCTGGATCAAAACCGGACACACAAAAGCCCCAAAGTTCAAAGCAAAATTAGTAAAAAAGAAACAGAAACAAAGCACTCCTCAAAAGCTTCGACTAGGCAAAAGCGTACTAGGGTTTGGCTTAGTCCGCGCAGTTCATCTCAGGGTCCCCACCAGAGGCTCTGGAGTCTGGTCCCCCCCACCCTAGTTTCCACCATTGAATGCATTCCATGTGCAGATTTGGTTCCGTTGAAGGAGTCAGCAGCTCAGACCTGTAGATAGATACAAGTCCATTGGTAGTTGGCGTGGAGGCAGAATAATTTACGATCTACTATTGCGGCGCTTGTGAAATCGAGGACATGATCGTGACTTGGAGTAAGACATCCCAAGACCTCCTCCTCCTGCTGCTGTTCCTGGACATGTTGGTGACTTCTATTTTATGTTTTCTTCCTTTTTTACGACTATTGTTCACAAGACAAGAAACACAAAAAAGAAATCCCTTTCTCAATCAGTGTTTTTACTTTTGTTTTTGTTCTTGTGTTCGATCGTCTTCCTCTTCTTCTTACAAGATGGGAAAAAAAACCCCCAAAAAGCTTCCGTGAAGAAAAGAAGCTTTGCATTATTAGGCAATTTTAATTCTCTCTCTGTCTCTCGGGGTGTGTGTGTGTGTGTGTGTCTCTCTCTCTCTCTCTCTTCACAGATTTTGTAATTCTCCGCTTCAAGACATCAAGTATGAAATTCATCAATTTTGGCTGGTTTTTTCTCTCCCATTTTTTCTCTGTCTCTCTGTCTCTCTGTCTCTGTGGGAAAAAAAAATTTCCTCCCTACAACAATCAACAATTGCTGCATGTTGGAGGCTAATAAAAAAAACTCGCAGCAGGTACTTTTGTACAGCACTCAAAGCAGAATTGATCAAGTCCAACCAAATTTTTTTTAATTCCGGACAGGAATCAGCCCGCCGATCCAAAACAAACACATCAACCAGTGTGCAAACACGAAAACTTCAAACTTAAGAAAACAAATCCTTTTCCTTTTCTCAGTCTCTGTCTCTTTGTCTCTCCCTCTCTCTATCTCTCTCTCTCTCTCTCCCTCTCTCTCTCTTGTGCACGTAATTTTCTACAACAATTGCTACCCCAGATTCATTTCTTCCATGATCCCACAACATTAAAGAAAAAGCTGAAGATCTTTTCAACTCTACAGGGTTGAATGCTCTCTCCAAGGTGATCAAAATCGGACAAGGTGATCAAAATCATAGACATGCAATTAGGGTTTTGTTGTTGGCCTTGCCTACTACCAAGGCCCTTAAGGATATTATTGTGTTTAGATTCATATTAATAGAGAGAGTATAGCAAGCTTAAGGGATTTTTGTGGCCCCTAGGTAATAATAAATAATAGGTCTATTTTTATTACGAGGATTTTGAAAGATGATTATTTTTGGCTTTCGTTGAAACTTGAGATTAGTTATAATAGAATTAAAATAATATCTTGAAGGATTTTTGGTTTCTTTTAGAGGATTTTTTGAAGATTATATTTTTGCATGGTGAAATATTTGAGTTTCCATAATTCTTCTTTTGCCTTAAGATATATATTTTTTAATGTTGTAAATGGCAAGGCCACAGTGTGACACACCCCCTTGTTGTTTTTCAATTTTGTGATGTAGAGCCACATTGTTGATCATCCTCAAAAGGAATTAGCCAAATTTGGCTACAGCTGAGAGAGAAAAGTATTATTTTTTTTTTGGGAAACCCTTCCTTATGTAGGATATGCAAAGAACCTCCTGTCTAAATAAGGTGATTTCAACCTTTTTCTTTTTCTTTTCTTTTTTTCCCCTTGGAGATATGGCAATTTTGGGGGATTTTTTCTTTTAAAAACAAATCCTTTCTATAAGTTACAACCCCCTTTTTATTAGTGCCAAGTGGGGGAAATTTCACCACAAAAATAAACCCCTAACTTAGTTGCCTAAAGGTTGGCTCCGTTACGACTGTAAAAAAAGGTGTTGTGCAAAGTTGATATCTTTTAACTTAGGGAAAAACCAGCCCGCACTCTCTTTCTTTGCTCTCTTTTTGAATTCCTCAGAGTCAAAGTGTTGCCCATAAATCCCATAAATGATGGTGTACATGAACTTCTTTGCTTGGGAACTTTCTCCATGGGATCATGGAATTTGACATGGAAGGACTTTTGACAAGTTTGCAATTGCATGCATACAAGAAACATTTCAACCTTGAGATTTGCTTGAGACCTTTT
>Ga0209208_10008364_pt1 | contig 13801 bp, 6 predicted proteins | sample S1TSphfallax_3_FD_187694 | JGI IMG/M metagenome (GOLD analysis project Ga0209208, IMG submission 187694) | Host-associated microbial communities from peat moss isolated from Minnesota, USA - S1T2_Fd - Sphagnum fallax MG (SPAdes) (version 2) | ecosystem: Host-associated > Plants > Peat moss >...
CTGCTTCATCATCTTGGTAGGTAGGTAGGTCGTAGGGCAGGGGCAGGGCAGCAGGGGCGGCCAGGGCCGGGCGGCAGGGGCAAGGCAGGCCAGGCCAGGCAAAAAGACCTGGGAAATTTTACAGGACATGGTTTTCAGGACTTGGGATCTCAACTTTGGGGCCTGGATTTTCACACTCGCGGTTTCCAAGACCGAAACCTGAAAAAATTTAGGACGTGATTTTCAGGATGTGGGATCTCAATTTTGGGACCTGGATTTCACACAGGGGGCTTCACAGTGGCCTTCGGCCATGGGCACCCACTAGTATAAGATTAAATGAATAGCTCACAAGGGGGCATTCTATCCTTGTCCGTTGTCCACATGCAACAAGTGTTTTTATAAATAAATTGAAAAAAATCCCCCTTGCCAAGTGCCACACTCTAAACAAAACAGTTAGACCCCCATGCATGCTCAGCGGCCAGCCTATCTATTGGTTATAAGTAGTTCTTATTATCTAAAACTATTGCTTACCTTTTTTGGGCCTGGGCTATTATTCCAATCATAGATTGCAAGTAATTATAATAATAAGTTTCAGTTTTGAAGGAGTCAAGTTTACATATTTGGAAATGTCCTAGTCCAGGTTATATAGTTTTAGACAAGGGTTCAATTTTAATTGTTTGTAGTTCATACAGCACCAATACTGCCCAACCTCCAATACTCCTCCAATCTTGAGCTATGTTCTAGGTAGAATTGGACCCCATTTCCAAATAGGACCAAGTTTGGATTTTTCCTAAGGAACCTGATCAGAAATGGCATTGGAGGTTCCATTGTCTGAATGATAACCCAAACCAGAGAACACTGGTTTAGGCTAGTGATTAATTTTTGGGGCGAATTTCAAGTGCGTCGCTAAGAATTTTTTTGGGGAAAAAGCAGAAATTCTTTTCTCTTGTGTAAATTTGAGAAAGAAGCCTCAAAACAAAGGAAAAAATTGCCAAAGTTTTGAAACCACAAAAATTGAAAAAAACAAAAACAAAAAAAATATTGGTTCAGACATTACCAATGGAAGACATATTTCATTTTTATCTTTAGATAATGAAACTGTTGAAATCCAATATCAACTGATGGTGGGCTTTAAAGTAGTTGCATAATTTCAAATTGATAATCTTGTGTCGGATTTTCTATCTCTGCAGCAAAGACCAACAGGGATGGTTTTTGTTAAATACCAAAGCTGGTGATAGTTTTCTTTTTGAAGGTAGAAACGTTTGGATATCCAGGCAGGCAGAAGAAAAATAGTTCACCAGCATCAATTATGTATGTTTGTGCCCTGGCCATTTAGCCTAGGTGAAAATGAAAATAACATGCAACCAATGAGAAGGCACAACATGCACTCAACAGCCCCAATGTTTCTCTTTTGGATTTCGGGGAGGAGTGGGACTGCAAGTTTCCCTTGTTCCCATTGTGTTTCCTAATATGTTCCCAATAGCACCTCAGTTTTATCTGATATGATTTGGCAAATGTTGTCCTCCTTTTACATATATAGATGGGCCAATTTAGGGGAGAACTGTAATATTCCACATAGAACATTCAATTTTGAGGAGTCTCCATGCTTTCAGAATTTTTTTTGTGGTGATAGGCCAATCAAGTTGGCTCGTTGCAAAACAATGATAATAATAAATACACAATTTGAACTTGGGAGGTGGCCCCTCTAATTCATAGAATTCACACTCTGTACCCTAAGGATGATCAATTCCCACTGCTTGTGCAAAATGTGTTTTCCCGGAAAGCGGCTGCCAATGAAAAGAACCCACCCAGAAAATCTCTTCGAAGAAATGCTTGTGCAAAATGTGTTTTCCTGGGCAGCGGCTGCCAATGAAAGGAAACCACACAGCAAATCTCTTTAAAGAAATGCGCGTAGAGAAGAGTTTAAATAGGAGAAACGACGTGGTTTCTTACTCAGTTTTCACTCTACTTCTTTTCTCTTCTTTGCTTCTCTTTCCTGCAGTGTGGGGGAGGGACGCTGCTGCACGCTGCAACGGAGTTCCACTAGTCTACTCTTACTCCCCAACCTTAGTATTCCTCCAAGCTTCAAAGATTTGGGTGTGCACACTATATCTGTTCCCACTTATTCACACTGCCAGGCAGTCTATTCTGTTTTACTCACCTCGCGCTCTGCTTCTCCTCCTTGGACTTCAGCTCTGCATCCTGTCACCTGAAGGAGGAGTGGAGTGTTCAGTGTTGACGGTAAGTGCTTCATGGGATTCTCATTCCAATGAGTATTTCCACAATACGGAGTGCTTACTATAGTACTTTCTTCTTTTTTTTCGGGTGCCAGTCTCTCGTCTAGGACCTGGGTAATATGCCTATGTAGTACTATGAGCAGGGTGATGTTGGGTAGCCAGGGGTGTTGGCAATATAGCATTTTCTCGTCTAGTCAGATGATTTATTACTGCATGTTGTAACTGCGATCTAGTGTCTTCTGAAGCAGGAGTAGTAGAAGTCTTGACGATAGGCGCTTCCTGTGTCAAGGTTTTCGATCATGTTCTTCTTTAAGTCGGCATACTGAACGCTTATTCGATATCCATTTCTTCTGTTGCCAGTTTGTCCTCGGGGTATGTCTTCATAGCTCTGTGCCCAGTGCGTCCTATTAGATTTGTGAGTAGTGTGAAGTTGGAAACTGGGAACTGGTAATACACCGTTTGCAGCCCGACATGATTTAAGATGCATGCTAGACTGAATAGGCTGCAATCTGTCTTTGAAGGAGGAGGGATAAATGTGTCACGGCAAGTGTCTGGTAAGCTGGTTTTCATTCAAGTTGTTCTTATCAGGATATGGTGTGTTTTTCTAGTAGTGAAGTTGTTCTTTTTAGGCTATGGAGGGCTTATCTACTATTCATTTTGTTTTGATGACAGTCGGTCGTCGGCGTATACCGTCAAGTAGTTTTATGAGTTGTATGGGTTTAGTATTTGGGTATGCATAATCTGTCTTTTGTAGCAACTTGATTTACAACGACGTGTTATACGTCTGATTAGGTTGCAAAGTGCACACGGCTTTGAGCGCGGCTTGGAGCAACTTGAACATGAAGTCAGAGGAGGTGGATGCGAGTTGCGGGGGAAAAGGCGATCGAAAGCTATTTCGTGAACGGGAGGATCATGGCAAGCACGTTCAGGTAATATGTGAATAAAATGTTCAGCGCCCAGGAGGTTTGGGGGTCTTAGACTTTAGTGGAATTACTGAACACCATTGATTTAACTTGTGTGAGAATTAGGTTCAGTACTTATCAAGTTTGCTTCGGATCAAAACAACGTCGATAGATGTAGTAGTAAGCTTGATCTAGTAGAAAAGCTATGGGTTCAACGACGAGCAAGATTGATAGCTAAAGGTGCACTTGAGTTCTCTGTGACAACATTCACAGATCGCGTAATTATATTTTTGATGTCTTGTTTTTAGTTTCCATCAGCAGTAGCCCTGGCAACACATGTCATGTTCTAGCTTGGGTGTTCGGACAATGTCTGCGAGAACGACTAGGATATAGCTTGCTGTAAGTATTGCGCTCACTGCACTGTTCCATCCATTCAGCAATTTGAGTCACATACTCGCTGACCATGCATGTGGAATCTCCAATTTTTGACAGGTTTTTGCTGCTCTGATGGAGAACATTCGATTGTAGCTAACTAGACGACCTGGCGTCTTCAAGAGATTTTCAAATGCACTGGGAAGTGCATTAAAGCACTTCGATAACGAATTTGCTGAATCAACTTGTTGCACATCGCCAGTGATTGGCTTTCGGAGAGAATCCAGCAAAGGAAAGTTAAGAGAGAAGGGGAACCTTCCGTTGGATCTAGTCTTGCACGTACTGAAGTGGAACGTGCGCCCAAGCGCACATACAGTAGAGACAATTGCGAAGAGAAAATTGCATCATGGTAGAGCCCATGGCTGTTCACATTGCCGGCATGGTGGCTTCAAAGCTGTTGGAGCAAGTGATGGAGGCGACAAAAATTGCCATAAGTTGCAACAAGTGCTGCAAGGCTCTTCATGCCCTTCTTAAGGAGTTGCGGCCCACTGTGGACGATGCCGTCCGCCAGATCTCGCAAAGCAACCCCGACAACGCTTTTAAGAGACCTCGGAGTGCAGTGCATGATTGGTTGGATGAATTAGAAGGCACGTTGAAGAGAGCAGCGGTGGAAGTGAACAAGTGCATCAAGCAACAGCCGGCCCTCAATCCTGTGTCCAGATACAATACAGCCAAGAGAATCCTAGACGTGACAGAGAGTGTGAAGAAGCTCTTACAGCAAGCAGGTTTAGTCGGGTTGGCTGTGACGTTGGCGGAATCCTCACGAGCCCAAAAAATGGAGAAGATGATGCAGGAGATTCATGAGACGATGAATGACCTCCGTGCTACTGTAATTGAATTCGCAACTGTCACAGAAGAATCTCTTGAAAAGGAGTACACAACAAGCAGTGCTCAAGAGAAAACCAGTGATATTAAATCTGCATTGCACAATCACTTGCAAAAACTTTCACTTGGACCTAGTGACAATTTGTCAAGGGTGGACACAGGAGCATCTTCGTCATCATCTTGCCCACGGGAGCTAATAGTGAATGAAGACGCCCACAAACTGACAGACATCCAACAAGTGCCACAACATGTGTTCGGTCTTGACAATTTTACTATGAGATTGCAACAATCCATAACCTCTAGTAGCATTGATGGCGAACCTCGATGTGTTGGAGTTTGGGGCATGGGTGGTGCGGGAAAGACGCTTCTTGCCCAAATTGCCTACAATAGTAGTGAGGTGCGGGAGCACTTTAAAGGAGGCGAGTTGATTTGGCTCACGGTGAGCCAAACTCCCAACATCAAAGCACTCTATGATAGCTTCTGTAGGCAGATGGGTGTTACGCCAATGAGAGTCGCACAACTGGAAGCGTACAACACCAGGCTCTACAACGAGTTTTTGAGGAGGAGGGTGTTCCTTGTTCTAGATGATGTTTGGAACAAAGGAGTTTTGGAGCAACTTGACTTGGCGAAGGGTCGAGGCAGTGTCACATTGGTGACCACTAGAAGCCAGCCTGTGTTGAAGAAAGCTGGAGTGATAGACGAAGATGAAGTGAAGGTAGGTGACCTTTCAAAGGAGGATAGTTGGAAGCTATTTTGTGTCCATGCGTTCTCTAGGGGATTTTCAAACATTCCTTCTCAACTACAGGATCTGGCTGAGTTGGTTGCTGACGAGTGTAAAGGTCTTCCTTTGGCGCTCAAGGTCATCGGTGGATTAATGCTCGGGAAGACCACGTGTGAAGAATGGGAATACCAACTGAATTGTTTACGGGAGTCACGCAAGTTACCGGAGCAGCGGGAGGAAGAAGCATTGTTTGGTCGTCTCAAACTCAGCTATGACAACTTGGATAATGACAGTCCTGAATCCAAGGAGTGTTTTCTTGGTTTTGCTGCATTTCCTGAAGATCGTGTTGTGGAGATAAAAGAGCTGATTAAATTGTGGAAAGGACAAGGGTTGTTGGACGATGGTACAAAAATGTTTGGGGATAATCCTACACGGTTTGCATACTATTTGGTGGGGTTGTTGGTAGCGCGTTCATTGATTGAACTCGCCGAAAACGAATATGAAGTGGGCGAAACTGATGTTGGCGATGATTGTTCATACGGATGCAAAGTGCATGACGTGATGAGAGATTTGGCTCTTCACATAATAGAAGGGGAAAAACCAATAACTTGTCTCTATCGACCAGGCAAAGAGTTGGTGCAATTTCCTAGAGATTGGATCCGGACATTCGAGAGTGAACTTTATGAAGTACGCAATCTTTCACTTATGGACAACTACTTGACCACACTCAATGATGTGATTTTTTCTGCACCCAAATTGGAGGTTTTACTTCTTGCTCACAATATCGAGTTGAAGGTTATGCCAAAACAATTCTGGAAGGGCATTGAAAATCTCAAGCATTTGGATTTGAGTAATTGTGACAAGTTAGAATCTTTGCCTGGTGAGATTGGGAATCTCAGGCAGTTAACCCATCTATACCTTGAATCCTGTCGGAACTTGAAATCTTTGCCTAGAAAGATTGCGAATCTGAGGCAATTAACCCATCTTGACCTTCAACATTGTGACGAGTTGAAATCTTTGCCCAAAAAGATTGGGAAACTCACACAATTAACCCATCTTGACCTTCGACATTGTGACAAGTTGGAATCTTTGCCCAAAAAGGTTGGGAAACTTACACAATTGGTCTATCTTGACCTTTCATTCTGTCGTAATCTCAAGTACCACCCTTCTACAGTGGATAACCTAAGATCCCTTCAATACCTCAACCTAGAGGTTTCATCTCCTAATGGGTATTGGAGTAATCCAAGTACAAAAATACATGGCCAAGCATTTGCAGCTATTTGCAAGTTGACTACTCTTACAGAACTCCACATATCTGGAAAGACTTGTGAGATATTGGAGCTATGTGACCAACTATCGAAGTTGGTATCAAAGTTGGAGAAGTTGAAGTCATTTCACATTCGAGACTTCTATAAATTAGAAACATTGCCAGATGCCATCCAATCAATGGTACATCTTAAAGAATTTTCAGTAAATAATTGTGTAAAGATCAAAATTCTACCATCAATCATCACATTGTTTTCAAAACTCAAGGTGCTCACATTGGATAGTATGTCTTCCTTGGAAAGTCTTCCAGCATTGAACACTTTGAAGATACTGTCAATTTTAAGAATTAGATTCTGTAGTTCAATCAAGAAGCTTCTAGATTCATTCACATCATCAGATGCCTTTCCAAGTTTGAAAATTTTGGATTGTTTAGGTTCTGAGTTAGTTGAGTTCCCGGAGGTGGAAGATGGTGCTATGCCCAAGTTGCGAATATTGAATTTAGACTGCAAAAATATTAAGAGCTTGCCTGATACTTTGAAGAACCTGAAAAACCTAAAGGTAGTGTACATTTGGAAGGGTAGATTTGATGACTTGTGCGAGAAGTTCGAAAACACCTGGCTTTCAGGGAAATTCAGGGGAAATCAAGTGTAGATGGTTTTGGACACACAAGGCATTTAGAATAGGAATTGATCATGGAACATTGCAAATTTGAATGTTGAATTCTTGTTGGTTTTGAATTATGATGATGTGACCTAGGACTACTTAAAGATAAGACTTCTTGAGAAAAAAATTTCATTCTTAGACACTTTTTTGGGAAAAGGAAGAATAGTTGTACATATTTTATAGTAAAAAACCACAGATCCGATCTTGAAATATCACAAATTTTATTTTGTTGTTTAAATTTCCTTTTAAAAAAACATGAAATTTTATGGTAATTATGATTGAGTTTCATCAAAATAGAAAACTATAAAGCTTTGTAATAATTTACATATCCATATTGTTGTGGGAATGTTTTGTGGCATGAAAATCTAATGAAATGAATTGAAATCTTGTTTCTAGATTTTTCTAAACTATATATTAAATTGCAAATTCTAGTTGTATGAAATAAGTATTAATCTAATGTTTTAATGAATTGTAGTGTTAGGTGTGTTTAAAATCAAAACAAAATTTATGAATGTGCATATGCTAATACAAATTTGTTATTATAGTAAAATGGAAAAATATCACAAGAACTAAAGTCATTTCTACCATTTGGTGACCATCTTGTGGGAATTTTTTTCTTTTGTTCTTTTATAATAACGAAAAGGTTTTTTTTAATTTATGTTATAATGTTGTAGATGATAGTGTTCAAATGAATGGTGTTTTTTTTCAATTCAAAATGTCGGGCTTTCAACTCAAGAGACCTAAAGATGGGTCCCAAAGTGAAACAACAAAAGAAAAAAATAGTTGGGGCACATTCTTTAATTGGAAGCATTTTGAAGGTAAAAAGGTGTATTAGAGCTCCAAAATGACATTAGGACGACTTCGTAAATGAAAATTCAAAATGAGGTCAACCTAAACTTGTTGAAGAACCATCATCTACTACAATTCAGGATTCACATGCAAGTTCAAGTAATCAAATTGGTCATGAATTTCACAACTACCAACATGTGAATTTGATGTTTCTAGATCCAACAATGGTTGCCTATCTTTTGAAAGATTTCAAGATGCTTGATGTTGTTACAATCATGCAATATTTCAAGAAAAGTACTTTGAATGATTCATTGCTTTGTGACGACTATAAAGAGATTCAAGTTGTAAAGAATAGGAAGTAAATGATTGTTTGAAGGATTGGATTGCTTGTAGTTTTTTTGGTGAGAATACTAAGGCAGGGAGCTTACACGGATACATGGAAATTGGTTGCCATTTGAATAGAATAAATTCGTGGTGATTTTAGAGAACACCAAAATAATTTTCCTCTACCATATATGTTGATTTGATGCAAGAATTTGATGCAAGATACTTGATCAATGGTTTTCTTTTTTGGGTGAATTCCTGCACTGTGGCAATAAACGTTTGTGGAATAGTTGGAAGTTTTTGATTTTTCAATGCAATTGTGATTGATTTTTTTTTTTTGGGACATCTATTACCATTTTTTAGATCTCACAGATTTGAAATAAAACCAATGCACCTGATCCTCTGATTTAAAGCTTGCACTTAAACAATATATTGAAAAGAATCAAGATGTCTTGTTGTAGAAAAGAAAAACTCATTGTAAAGATGAAAAAATAAATAAATTTTGACTTGCAAAGGATACACCTGTTTCAAGCTGATTACAGATTACAACCCTTGCCCAAAGGATCTTAGGCAAAGGTGTGCTGCCTCTATGTAATCCACCCCCAACCACAAAGGAAATTTCTTCCCAGTCGTTTATGGATACAAGGTGCCATCCAAATAGGTACACTACAGATTTCAGAGTGCTTTATGTTTTTAGGATGGGATACTTATTACCACCAAAAAAGATTTGGAGTTTTTAGTTTGTGCAGTGAGTGTAGGTGCTGGTTCACCCAATGCTTTGGATCAGTGTTTTTTTCTTCACCGAATTTTCCCTTTTTTCAAACAAAAAAATCTAAGGAAAATGTGTTTTTCTATCGTAATTCTGAACAATTTTGCTATTTTTGGAGCAAAATTCTCGCAAATTTCATGTCACAAGTATGAGAAAAAAACACTGCTGTGGATCAGTGTTTTTTTTATCAATTTTGTGATGTACTCACATTCTCAACCATCCATAGGAAGATTTAGCAGAGTTTGGCTACAGGACAGATAAGAAGGTAACTTTATTTTCAGAATCCTGCTATTTTTTAGCTACCTGTAGGAGAAGAAGATAGGTAGTCTAAATGCGGCGAACTCAACCCTTTTTTCTTATTTTCCTGGCGAAGCCTTTGAAAAAATACCAAAAAAACGGTTCGCACGACATTTTCAGATTTCATTTTGGCGAAATTTCGCACAAAATAAAAACGTTGCTGTGGATTGATATAAACATTTTCAAGAAAGGGGATCCACAACAAATAGTGATTTATTTTTTTCAATTGTGTGATGTTGTTGCGTTGGCAATCATCCACAAGGAAAGTTAGCCACATTCGGTTATAGACCAGCTATGAAGTGAAAAACTTAGAAAAATCCTTTTATATCCTGGCTACTTGCTTTGACAATGTGTAGAAACATGGTGATTTTGAAGGTTTTTTTCAAATTTTGGAGATTTACAAAAAAGGAATATTTGGAAGTATAATTTTTCCTGAAAATATATATTTGGCAAATGGCGAAAATCCACGCTGTCTGGAAATGAAAGAACTCACCTAAAACTTTATTTCTAGTTTTACACAAAAGATTGTTTAAATGTGACATAGGTACCCGCCCTCTTAGGAGGATGGCATAAAATAAAAATGCAGTTTTATGCACAGAAACTTCATGTAGGCAGTGAAATGGCTCAAAGGGCATCCACAGGGGTCAGTTTCTAACATTTATATGGCCACTAAAAGGCTTCATTCAAGAAGGTGAAGGTGCCAACTTTGTGGGTGCTGGTTCACCCTGGCCCCTAAAGTGTCCCATGAAGTTCCCAATTGTCGGGCATGACGCTGCCACTGTCTTGCCCAAGTTCCAAGGTGTCCCCCAAGCTGATCCCAAAGCATTGCACATTATCCCATACCCTTTGCCTACATTTCAACCCTTTAAACCGAGGCCAAATAATAAAGTTTTATAATCTTCTATTTTTAAAAGATCAATGCGTGGGTGATCTTTTTGGTTATAGGCCAGTCAAAGAGGCACATCACCTCCAAAAAAGTCACTTTTTACTTATCCACACAACTAATTAATTGAAAAGAATACCTTGGCAGCTTAAACACATGTTTGTTGAATAATTAATGTCCCAAAATTTGATAGTGTCCCAAATACACGTTGAGTTATTTCTAGTAAGAAATTTGAATGTAGAAACATGCAATATATTCTTGAAATTTAAACACTCAACATGAGCATATGCCTAAAGCCTAATGTTCCTAGAACCGTTATGCATATCCATTGCACTATTTGAAAATATGAATATTCATGCATTATTCTTGCGTAGCATCTTGCTCAAAGCAATCCTATTCATGTTTGTAATGATTTGGATAGTGAATAAACCAAGTTTCAGGTATTCATGATTTAGTTTTTCATGCTTTGACAAGATTCCCCCATCCACCCCGCCCCCAAGTTTTGTTCTTGAAATTTTCAAAAATTTCCCAAGTTTTTGGCAACTATTTTTTTGAATCAAACTTTCCCAATTTTTTTGGGTATCCAAAATGCAAAAAAAGTAAAAGTCACTAGCCTTGACTCAAATTTAATGTATAGTACATACTCATAACTTAGTGTTTTTAGGATCCCCTTGAAGTTGAAGGGAATTGAAACTAGTGTTAATTCATATTATAACAATTCAAAAGCTCTTCCTTTATACTGTATTAGAACGTTCAATGAACACTTATGCCCTTGGTCTTGATGTTTGCCAATGTTATGGTCACCAGACATGAAAGTGAATGTGGTTCTACAAAGTGAATGTGGTAGACCAAAAACATTGCAAAATGGACAAAATTTTAAGTGTAGAGGATTATAACATCCAAGAACATGAAGATTGGTATCGGGTTGAGGACAATGATTCTTTGAGAATGATACAGGAAAAGCCTTCCAAGATCGTCATAAATGAAAGATTGCATTACATGATCATCTTGAATATAAACCCTTTTTGGAAGAACATAAAAATTTACAGAATTCATTAAAAATTTGGAAAAGATCTCAAACAAGGGAAATTAGGGCCTTTGAAAAATTCTAGGCGTTAGGTGTTGGGTAATTGGGAAAATAGTTAAATTGGCCTTTAAAGTAGGTACATGAAATTTCAGAGCCTTGATGTCCTATTATAACAAGTTTGATGAGAAGTTTTGTTAAATCCTTATTAGGAAATTATTAGGATTCATAGTTTTGATGTCCTAATAATCTAAGAATGAAAAGAAATTCTTGATGGAATAACGTGCCATGACCATGATTTATCTTTTACATCAAACTCCCATGGGGATCACCATGCATCTTACAGCTTTGGGGCAAATAAAATCCATGATTTGCTAAACATGGATGTGTGATGTAATTGTTGAAACTTGACTAAATTTTTTTGGCAATTTGTTATCCCAATAAGCCCAAATCATAGTACAAGGTCATTTTTGCACATGACCTTGGACCGAAAAAATTAACATGCTTATTCATATTGATGGATAGATTGATGGGATCCACAAACAAAATTTGGGCAAATGAACATTGAAAGATGTGAAAAATGGGAAGTTTGTGGATTTAGCAGAGTCTAGGGCTGCAAGGGAAATATTTACTTAGAACTAGGGAAGATCTAAAACTAAGGACATGGAATGGGGAGTGGGGGAAATTGGGGGAATATAATGTGTGAAAGCATGGTAATGTAGGCCCCAAAATAAAAAATCTTGGACAATTGTAATCTTATGTTTTTGACATAAATACAAGAAAATATATAATAATTAGCTTTTCAACTAGCTAGTAAACTTGAGCAAAAACTTATTTTCATGTTACAAATATGATAACATATGGTCTTCAATGTTACAAAGTCAATTAATACATTTTAGTGCACCATGAACTTCGAAATATCAAAAATGCAATAAAAGTCCTATTTTCATTCACTTGGAACCATTATGGACATCTGCTTCCATTTACTTGCATTTAACAAATTTATTGAAATGCATGGTAGTAAGAATGTGAAACATGATATTAGTAGAATAATATTTTAAAATGCTCATATTGATGATTGAAATAGATAATATTTTCAAGTTTGAAATATTAAATTGATTATATGGTTACTTTGAGTTTTAAAAGTAAGGTCCACAAATTTGCCTACTTTATATGCTTTCACTCAGAAAGTTGAGTGATTTGGGCACTTCATGGGTTTTTGGGTCCAAAGTAAAGGGCTACCACCCTCAGCCTGATCCCCCAACCCACCACCAAGATACTTGCAAAAACTTCTTTACCATATACAAACAAACACAATTTGTTGGACTTTGAGACATATTGGAAAAGCACATGCAACACGGTTTGGCCAACTGGTTCCTGGCAGTAGCTAGTGGGCTTCCATCCTACTTAAAAGGGAGGAGAGAGAATACAAAGCCCACAAGTAGCCAATGAAATTGTAACAGACATGGTGGTTTGAGAGATGCTGGACATGAAGTAGGCAAGTAGAAACTTTCTTACAACACAATTTGGTAGACTTCTTTGAGCCTTGATCATTAAAATAGGAAAGCGTTGATCGGAGGGATAGGCCATAGTGGCACTAGTTCACTTCCGCATCAAAAGGTGCATCCTTGAAAGACCAAAGAAATGCACATGGATGAAAAGTTCCCTGGAATCCTTCTTGGCTAAAAATGGAAAATGTCTTGTGGTGTAAAGGACTTCATGTGAAGCCCATCCTGGCTTTGAACAGGCTTTATGCTAGGGCTGGTTAAAGAGAGTGAATTCTGCACAAAATTCATTACACCATGTGCCCACATGGCTCTGATTGGTTATCCAAAAAGGGTAATAAAAATTTTAATCACAAAAATGGGGGAATTTTGACAACTTTCCTTTGGACTTTATGTTAACTTGGTAGTGATGAAGTCCATATACAGCCCAACCCCACACCAAAATTGTGTTCGGTCAAGCAGTAGGGGTAGGGCATTCTCAGAATAAGTGGCTGAGCTGAGTTGGGCACTTATTCTGAGGATGCCCTCCCCCTAAAGCTTTACCATGTGTAAAGCACAGCTACGGAACATTCTAAATCTGAAAGGTCCCTCCTCTAAGCCGAGGAACTTAAAGCATGCTTATAAGGTGTTCCCTCTGACCACACAGTGAAAATGACAGCAGTGCTTATCGATTATTTAATTTCCTTTCAAAGTGTTTCAAGGGCTATTAAGAATTTTCATGGTCATGGGCCTCGCTTATTGGTAATAAGTGGTCCTTAACTCCTAAAGGCCTAAGCGGATATTTTCATGCATTTTCACAATTTCAATCAACTATTACCAGTGGAAGACAAAGTAACACTCAAATTTCTTTTTTGGGCATCATGTGTCTAATCAAGACAATTATTATGTGCCAAAAATTTGGCATCAACCATGAAAGCTCTCTATTGTTTAGAGTGGAATTTTCTCATGATAGGTGGATGAAAAAAGTTGGGAGAGACACGGCATACCTTGCTTGTTTATTGGGTGGCAAATGTCCCTTTAAAAGGGATGATTTTTCATACTGCTTTTTCTCAAAGGTGGTTACTAAAGTTATCTACTACCTCCAAAAAGAAAATCAATAAAGAGTACCACTGTTTTTCTTTAGCACCCTTTCAAGTGTTAAGACCCCAAACATTTTCCTTGGTTGGAAAATTTGTTATTTTGATA
>Ga0209208_10008365_pt1 | contig 13799 bp, 6 predicted proteins | sample S1TSphfallax_3_FD_187694 | JGI IMG/M metagenome (GOLD analysis project Ga0209208, IMG submission 187694) | Host-associated microbial communities from peat moss isolated from Minnesota, USA - S1T2_Fd - Sphagnum fallax MG (SPAdes) (version 2) | ecosystem: Host-associated > Plants > Peat moss >...
ATAGAGCCCTGCCCTGGCTGGTATAATCTAATACAGTAGTTGCATGTAATGTGCAACTAGGTTGATTCATGAGGTTTGCAATGGAATGTTTTAACCCATATCCTTTGGCTTCAAATTCTATTTGGCTCAGAATATAAGTATGAGCAATAGTTATGTATTAGCCAAGTATTAAGTGCCATTGGGGATGAGTGAATGAAAAAAGCTTGACCATTGTGAAATGGTTAAACTTTAAAATAAAATCAGATTATTTTAAACCTACATATATAACCTAAGCCTAGCTACTTTTTAACCTATTTGCATACCTAAGTAAACCTATTTAGTAAGGTTTATTTATTACCTACCTACCTATGCACCACGTGCCAATATCTTATTAGCCATATATTGGACGATTTAGATTTCATTGATTAATATTTAAAATTTTAAAAATAGGTGGGTTTTTATTGCCACGTGTCACCGTATAATTGGTGTTACATGAACACATGGCTACGACTTGGACGGTCTAGATTAATCAAAGTAATTTTTTAAACTAAATATATAATTACAAAATAAAAATACACGTGTTCACATACAATTGGGTTAGCTAATTAACATGTAATGCAGTGTGAACGCAACCCCTGTAGTTGCATGTAGTCACACGACCAACTGCTAGTATAGAGTATGGGTGGATGAAATCGTATAACCCAACCGTATGTACTTGTATTATACGACCGTCGCATGCAACTCGTTGTTCGCAACTGGGCGAATTTCCAGTTGCATGTGTCGCATGCAACTAGAAACCAGTTGCATAAGACAGTTGCAAAATGCCAAATTTCTAGTAGTGAAAGGAAACAACTTACACCCAAGCTATTGAAAGCTTGAAGGTGGTTCCTACTGACATTTAACATGGACCAGAGGTTTTATAGAGGTTCAAAGCAACCCATGAGCCTTTGATCAAAGCTTTGTCCAATTTTGAGAACATGGAGAGCCATGACAAACTGATTAAATCAATAGTTTGTTAGTTAATCACCTAGACACTGCTTAATGGGGGGATTACATTACTAGAGCTCTTTAGTGGTATTGGTGTAGGTCTCAAAACCCTACTATAGTCAGGGATGGTGGTTCAAAAGTATTTATACGTAAACATTGATCCTATTGCAAGGTAAGTGGTGGCATAGAAGATGATGGAGCTCACAACCATATTTCCACAATAATTTGCATGGAAGGCCAGTTTCATTTTCTTACCCTCTAACATACAACTAATTTAGAAGAAGCATATGGAATTACTTGGCCCTGTGGACTTCATCATTTTAAGTTGGGAATGTCAAGGATTTTCAACGGCTGGATTTGGAAAAGGCTTGAATGACACGAAATCCAATTTCTTCACGAACATAATATAATTGATCACATGGGTTTAATCCATTTCTCCTACGTTTGGTTATGTAATTGAAAACACCCCTTCTAAACTTGACCAGAGCGAGAAAGTCCAAAAACATTACACACTGGTTAAACATTACCTAAGAAAGCTATTCCTACTTGATGTAGCACAACACGATTCCTATGCACATCAGTTACATAACTGGTGGACCAACCTTACACCACTTTTAGTTCTATAGTTGGCTCTAAAATACACCATCAAAAACCCCAACTTGCAGGTTTTTCACATTTTGAATGATCAGAGCTCCTGCCAACTAGTTATAAGGCAAGCCTTGGTTTCATGCGAACATAATAGGAAAACCAAGAGGTGTTTGGCCCATCTTTATTTCCTTCCCAAGAGCACACACCTTTCAAGGAAATGGACTAGGCTTAGTGTATCGTCATGCTTTAGCCACTTGGGATGAACCAAGCCCAGAAGAAAGAAAAAAGGCTATGGGGTTCTAAACTAACACTATTAGTCACACCAAGGTGACTAGATTGGAGCATAACGTTTATTGGGGAGAGGCATGGACCTAAATTCTCTTACATGGTTATTGGTAACATGTGTACTTTTTCAAATGTACATTAATTCAATCAGCTTGAGGTTCTAACAATGCAACTGCATGGCACCCCGACCAAGTACATTTGCCTATTTTCAACACTCTACGTTTCACTTTTAGTGTTGGGGGGGAGGAGGTATCATGTAATTTAATTCAAGTTATTTTTAATACACCTGGAGGTACATTAGTTTTTGGATAAACAATTACAACCTTCTACAAATCTATGCAATCGGATAGTGGAGAACCCAATACACTAGGTTCTTCAAACACACTTTCCAATTCCATTCCATGTGTTTTCAACTACCCTTTCGTTATGGAAAACCATCTCACTAAGAAGGAAAGAGACTAGGTCACAAACTTGCTAATTAAATGTGAAAATGTGTTTGCATTTTCAATGAAAGACTTAGGTAGGTGTAAAACCATGTAGTTTTATATAGACCTTACAAATGAGACACCCATATATTGAAGGAGACATAGGTTAAGCAAGCATGAGTGGGAACTAGTAGATGAAAGATGCAAAGAATTCCATGAAGCTGGTTTTATTCAAGCATTAAGTTCTGATTTTGTAGCCACTTCAATAATGTCATCAAAGAAGGATTCAACTGGATTATGGATTGAAGAAAGGATGTGCAGGGATTATAAACCTTTGAACCTGGTTACACCTCAGGACAAGTACCCCATGCCCATCCATGAAGAACTGTTTAATATCATTGGAGATTCAAACATCTTCACAATTGTGGATCTAACGGAAAACTTCAACCAAATTGTGTTCAGTATGAAGGATCGCAAGAAAACGACATTCCATGGAAGCAACAAGTTACGAGAATGGCTTGTGATGCCTTTTGGATTAAAGAATGCATTTGCTTTCTTTCAACGAGTCATGGACCAGGTTTTTGAAGGGGCAAATTTCCTAAAGTGGTACATATATGACATCATAGTGCATAACAAGGGACTCCTACAGCATTTAGCTCATCTTGAGGAGTTATTCAAGAGGCTCCACAAAATCAATATGAAAATTCATCCTAAAAAATGTGAATTTATTGTCACCTCGATAGTCTACCTTGGACACAAAATTTTGCAAAATGGTATTATGGCTCATTGGGCCAAAGTAGTAGTCATTTTGGACATGCCTAATCCTACTAATGTTCACACTTTGAGGAGCTTCATTGGACTATGTAATTACTATAGGATTTATGTTCAAGACTTGAATACTATTGTTCATCTTCTCTATGTCGCGACTCGCAACCCTAGCCTTGGGCTCACGACCAAAGCAAGGGCTTGCAAGGTTGTAGGCTAATAGGGAAGCCCGAGAGTGAAGGAAAATGTGAAAGAATGAACCCTCACACTCCCAAGGGAACTTCCACTTTGGGAGTTAAAGTTTTGGTGGACTCCGGAGTCTTCAGAGAGCAAATGCAGGGGTTAAAACTAATTGGATTGAAGATTTTTTTATATCATTGGAAACCTGTTAAAACATGGATATTTAAAATGGGCTCGCATGATCCATTTGGAAATCATAAACATAAATTATGGTGAAAAGAAGGGCCGGGAGTGAATTTGACAATTTGATTCCCGACCACTAAAAGTCAGGAATCAACCCGATTTCCTTGCATGCAAGTGGCATGCAACATATCGTTGGAAATATCTCAACAAGGGCTATAACTTTGCTTCAGACCTCATCTCAATTGAAGTTGTGCACACAAAGTTATGGGGCCCCAAAGTCACGAGAGTCCCAACTTTGGCAATTTTGAGACTCCCATTTGGGAGTCCTAGGACAAAATGCCATTTGGATGTGGCCCTCATGGAATGGCACAAAGTATACTATAAGGGGGAAGGTGGTGGCTTCCCCCAAGTCCGAGCCGTGGTGAGTCTTGTGAGTTTGCCAGTGGTTCATATTAGCATCAAAAGTGTTCCAACTATGCAGTAACCACCTTGTGTTTGGTTTTATGCAAGTTCATGTGAGTAGTTGATGCTTGTCACTCTTCTTAGTCCCATCGTGAAGCTCCAACATGCCCCTCTACCCCTAAAGTGTTACGAACCAAAGGGCATGCCTCCATTCCTTGCTTTTTCGTTGTTTTCAATTTAAACTTGCATTTGAATCTATCAAGGAGCTTAGGAGCGCGTCACTCTATGCATTGTTAAAGAAGGATGTTATTTGGACATGGAGTGAAGAGGCTTAGGAAAACTTTCAACACATTCAAGGAAAAGCTTTCAGAGTTCCCCATTATGAGAAGACCTAATTTCAACAAGGTTTTCATTTTACACACTGATTAGAGTGCTTTTGGTGTTGGTGTTATTCTTGGCCAACTTGATGAGGAAGGCAAGAAATATGTTATCGCTTATGTATCCCGAAGCCACAACAAGGTTAAGAGCAACTACTTTTCATACGAAGGGGAATGTCTTGTCGTTATATGGGCCATCATACATTTCAGGCCCTATCTTTATGGCACCAAATCCACTTTGTATATTGACCAACAACCTATCAAATGGTTAATGACTAATGACAAGCTTACTGGTAAGTTAACTTGTTGGGCGTTTATATTTTAGGAGTTGAATTCAAGGTTATTCATCGACCGTGTATTACACATTAGAATGCGCATACCATGTTGTGAAAACCCTTCATTACCTCTAGAGATTTCTTAAAAACTAGGCAAGATTTCAACCAAATTCCAATAGTACATGTATCTTATTCATCTAGTTATCTTGCATTACTACAATGTAACATGGTTGAGCATCCCATTGTGGATATATGGGAGGACTTGGACATTCCGAGGTTTCTTCAACATGGGGAATACCCTCCCCAAGTTACATTAAGTCATCAATATTGCATACAATAGTAGTTTAAATGTTATTCATGAAGGGATAATCACCTTGTCCGATGCTTACCACAAGGCGACAGAGTGGTTCCTCCACCACATGAATGGCTTAGTTTTATTCAGAAGGTACATTCAAAACTTGGACACTTTGGAGTTAAGCATATTTATAACCTTTTTGCTTTTCATTATCATTGGAGAGGTATGTATGCTCAAGTCCAAGACATCATTGCTAGGTGTCAACAATGTAATAAAGTGAGAACTTCCTTCTCCTTTCGACAACTCACATTTTCTCCACTCCTTATTAAAGGCGTGTTTTATCACTAGTCATGCGATTTAACTGCAAAGTTACCACACACCTCCAAAGGTAATGTTTACATCATGATTATGATTGAACATGTTTCAAAGTGGGTCGAACTTGTTGGACTACCAGACAAGTCATCACACAACACCAACCAAGCTTTCTTACAACAAGTCCTAAGTAGGTTTAAGGCTTATGTTGAGTGCCTTATTGATCAAGGATCAAAAAGGAGAATTCCAAGACCTACTTGATCATGCTCTCATTGACCATCACCGGACTTCAAAGGATCATCCCCAAGTTGATGGCCTTGCAGTGAAGATGGTTTAGACATGTAAGAAGGGATTTCGAAAGATTTGTCTCATTGGGAATAAAGAGGATTGGGACTTGGCCCTACCTTACATTGCCATGGGTTACATGATGTTTAGACATGACTATTTGTCTCATTTCGCTTTTTATTTTCTACTTTTTGGGAGACATCCCATTCCACCTTCTTCCATTCTTGCTCAAATGGACCAAGTTGTGGATTTGGACTCCCTAGCTATTTGGGCTATGATCATCGCAGAGAGGGCTATTCTATTTAGAAGGGTTATGGCCATGGCAATGGAAAACTTGTGCATTGCATAACATTGAAACACTTTACAATATGCACACACGAGGTGGTAATTACAAACTTAAGGTGAAAGAATTTGATGTTGGTGACTTTGTGTATTTCTAACAACAACCTAATGATACTCTAGACACTTCTTATGGTTGCACTATTTTGAGGATTAAGGTGATCAGGCCTTCAAGTGTGTTGGAATTGCAAGGAGTTGACGGACACACAATTTGGGATCATTCTAAAAACTGTGCGCATTACCACCTAGCGAACTTGGATCCTACCATCATCACATTGACTTGGATTCCTCCACTTTATTATCCATGTCAAGTATGTCAGAAGACAAATGATGCTGATCTGATGCTACTTTGCAATAATTATAATGGTGGATTCTGCCTCAAGCCGGAGCTCACTCAAGTTCCCATTGGCATTTAGTACTGTTCATCATGTTCTCTTACAACACCTTGATTTTTACTTAGACCATGCCACACTTTTCATGGCTCAGGTCTCAAGGGGGATACACGAGAATTTCATTTCAACCTCCTTTTGTGCACTGTATATATATGTGCATGCATATTTTTTTGGTTGATTAGTTTCTACCTTTGATTGGTTTTAGTTTTTTTGTTCATTAAAGTTCACTGTGGATTTACACCCTTACAACACTGAATGTCACGACATTTTAAATAATTTTGACTTTTGTTGATTTCAATGTAACAATAAAAAATCATATCCATGGTTTCATAGTTAAATCATGGTCTAACAATGAACAAGACATTAATACCCTTGACATTTTATAAATTTTAATTATTGACTTTTACTAATTTTGACCATTAACCATGGATTTTGAGCCATGGTTTGGTGACTGAATTGTGGTTTAATAATGAACAAGACATCAATGCCCTTAGCAAAATATGAATTTGAATTATGCACCTCATTTTTACACCCAAACTTTAAATATCTCAACAAGATTTAAAAAATATTAATACATAAAACTTAAATTTTTTTCCATAATTTAAAGATTATTTTCATTCCACTTAAATATATTATTATTATTTGTTAAAAATCAATTTTTTTATGATGTACATAAAAACATTTAGACACAATCAAATCAAAATTCTTTTTATTTCCTTTTTTGGTTAAATATATTAAGTTTTCAATTTAAAAAATAATAATTTGTGTTCTTTTAATCAAAATTTTAAATGAAATTTTTGTGTTGAAAATTTTCCATTCCCCAAAAAAAGATATTAATTTTTATAAGATATTTTCTTGAGAAAAAATCTTCATGAAATCACCATATCACAAAAGAAAAAAAGTCAAAAACAAAACATACGCACCCACTTTTTCCAAACGCCCCATCCCACACCACCAATTTAAGATAGTTTTGAAAAATTAAAAAATCTCACCTTCCTCGTTTGAAAAACAACCAAAATTTTCCCTCCCATGCCACCCAAGAAACAACCCCTTTGGGTTAGTCCCCATCTCCAATCCTTTATAAAAATCTGCTTTTGGAAAGGGTGGAATTACCCCATCCTCCCCTCCTCACCCAAGAAAAACACTTTTGAAAAAGGAAAAACAAAATCCTAACCTCTTGTCCACTTTTCTGAAAGCTCCATTTATAGCTTATAAATCTTTCAATCTAACTGAATTATCCACTCCTTATTCCTATTGAAACCTCATAATAAAAAAACACAAACCAACGTGAGAGTGAAAAATTAAAAAAAAACCTTAACCCCTTTGCTCACCTTAAATTTTCACCTATAAACCCCATATCCCCACCCAACTTTATTAACTAGTTGTGTTTGCCCCATGCATGCTTGGTAAAACCTAAAATCATAGATTGGATATTTACGGTCTTAGGGCAATGATAAAATTTTATAACATAAAAAATGACAACAAAAAAAATAAAATCAATTAAAGATTATTTCATCATGATTTTTGTTACTAAAATCTTCATCATGAGAGTTTAAAATAACATGAAACTAGTTTAAAACATTTATATCTCAAAGACAAATTTTATATTAAATTTAAAGTTGATGTATTTTATCTTAATCAATTCTTGCATAATTTTTGAAATCTCATTTCAATAAGATTTAAAGGAATTGAAGCAAATTATTTGTATGTTTATCAATCAATTTTTTTTAAAAAAAAATAGTCATATGAAATCTTTTTTACATTTCATAGCGATATTAAACCTCATGATACAAAAAGGCAAGTAACAACCCAAAAAGAATAAAATGATATAGAGACATGGTTAAATCAGTTACCCAATATTCATAAAGCCTGAAGAAGGGCAGGACTGACCCGGCACCCCCCAACACACCACCCAATTTTCCATTTATATTTATTTTAAAGTTGATGTATTTTATCTTAATCAATTCTAAGTCTTGGCAAAAAACTTTATATTTTTCTGCCTAAACCTATATCTCTTGTCAAAAGCATTATTGTTTTTTAGTTCAACTTATTTCTCCCAAATTTTTTTTTTTCATGGTAAAATTTTTATCTCTCAATATCACCTCTATCTTTTTGTGCCTAAACTTTTAACTCTTGAAAAAATTTCTATCTTTTCTTGGTTAAACCTCTACCTACCAACACAATCTGTATTTCTTCCGAGCAAAATACTTCTCTTTTTAAAAAACTTTTTTATTTCTTGATTAAATCTTTACTCCTCAAAAAATCTCTCTATCTTTAGACTAAACTTATATATTTCCTAGCTAAGCTACTACCTATTGCCAAAATCTCTTTACATCTTGACTAAAGCACTATCTCTTAACAAAACCTCTTTTACCCCTAGTTCAACTTTTATTTCTTAGGAAAACTTTTTTACTTAATTAAACTTTTATATTTTGATCAAACCTCTATACTAATTTTTAATGAGTATTACTCTTGGGTGAAATTTGTAGTGAGTTGACAATTATTTTTATGTAGATATTGCATTATTATAGAATTTGTGGCATTACCAATAAAAAACTGTAATTCAAATGGGTGTATCATATTTCTTTTTCAATAATCATTTGTTGCAATTAAGATTACATGTAAATTAAGGTATTATATTTTGTTAGGTATCCTTGGTTTAAACCTACCAATACAATGGCTATTAATTTTGGGATGTACCCTAAATGTAAGTATTAAATTCACAAATCTAAATGTTTTGAGCAATACATAACTTTCATTATGTAGAAGGCTAGAATTCAATTTAGCCAAGAAGGTTAAGTATCCCTAGCTGTACATTATGCATTAAATGGACCAAAATCAAAATGGATCCATCAAGAAATATTAACCTGAAGTGCAATACCCACATCCAAGGGTTAACATGTATTTTCATCAAGACCTGGAATATTGTTAAAATAGTTAATGAGAAGTTCCTTGCAATACTTACATTTGGTTTTTTTGCATCCTCGTTAATGACTATAAGCTTAGATGGAATGATGAGTATGTAGATGACTAGTGCACCAAGGTGGTTTCTAATGTTTTGACCTACAATCAATAATTATTGGATAACAATTTGAACTATTTCAATATTTAACATATCAAGTATTGAATTTTTTTTTTTTGAAAATCTCATTATTTAGTACTTTGATAATTGAATGATTCATGTGAATATTGATCAATTACTGAACAAATGAATATTTAATAATATGTTTCAGATTTCATAATTGAATATATTGATCATTCAACAATTGAATACTAGAATTTTACTCAATAATTAATATCAATCAATTTAAGAATATTGAAGAGTTAAATTAATATTGAAATACTTTTGAAATTTTATTAAAAACGTAAATAAAATATTTAGATAATTCCAAACTTTTCAGAAGTCCATATTTAACAATTGACCATTTTAGAATTCGAAAAATAGAAAAAAAACTTTAGTTTGGGAGTCATTAGATGCTTCAAATATAATATTTATAATGTTTTGTTTCACTAGATGATCTAACAAATGGATGTTAACAATGTTTTGCTCAAATTCAATAGAAAATTTAATACTAATCACCAAGTTAAAAAAATCTAAATTAACAATTTAGTCGAAAATGAACTAAATACCTACTAATTAATATAATTTTTAGAATCACATTATGTGGAGCAAAATAAAGTGATTTAGATTTATTGCATATGCATGGTTATGTTTCCATTTTCTTTGAAGTCTCATATATTGTAATACAAGGGGAGCTTCAACATGTGTTTATAAAATAATTGATTAACTTTGTCAAAAATCAAATATTTTCAAAATGTATTCAAAGATTCATTAATTTTCTTCAAAGAATGTATTTTTGGAAATTTCAACATATTTAAAAATAATATAATTGGTGTTAAAACGACCAAGGTACTACAATATGAGAATCCTAGTAGAAATTTGCATTATAACAATCCATGAGAAAAAAAATTCATTAATAGTTAATTTTAAAAATATTCAATTTATACCTGAAACTTAAACATTGTAAAAAATGTATATTAGATAAAATAGTTGATTAATGATTACTAAAATTGTTAATTGTTACATGGGAACTTTTATTTCCCATTTTTTCAAGTAAGTGTATTGGCAATCATCTAGAAGAAGAAGAAGCCAAATTTAACTAAAGGTCAGATAATAAAGTAAAAGTTTTGCAAAATCCTCCCTAGTCTTTATAGCCAATAGGAATTCATTGTCTCAATATGGCAACTTTTGCATTTTGTTTTCCTAAAAAAGAACCTTCATCCAATTCACATTGGGTTTTCTTTGTCACCACAATGTGAAAATTTCCAAAAACAAGAACGTTCAAAACATTTTTAAAAATCTATTCTAAAATTACCTCCATATCTGTGATAAAGTGACAAAATATTCAAATTTTTCCGATATACAAGCATGTATGTAAAAATGTTATCCCATTCACATTAATTATCTTTAGGCCTCAAATGATAATATAAACTTAGGAAAAAAACAATTATTACAAAAGGCATTCAAACCCATAAATTTGATACCTACATTTGGTCTACATCCCAAAAGTAAAAGCCATTATATTGGTAGGCTTTAGTTTAAGGTACTTAACAAAATGCAATAACACCTTGATTTGGATGTAAACTTAATCGCAAACATATTAGTATGAAAATAAATGATAATATCCCGATTTGAATCACAATATTTTATTAGCAATGCCAAAAATTCTAAGGCAATGTAATACTAACATGAAGAAAATTTCCACCTCATTACAAATTTGACCCATTGGCAATAACCACCTCATGTTATTTAAAAGGTTTTGCAAAAAGGTGTAAATTAGCTAGGAAATAAAGAGGAAATAATTAGGAATGAAAGAGGTTTTGTCAAGAAATACAAAATTTTTGTCGAGAAATGAAAGTTTAACCAAAAAGTTTTAAAAAATTGTTGAAAGTAAAAGGTTACCTAAGAAAAGATAGAAGTTTTGTTGAGAAACAAAGGTTTAAGTGTTGAGGGGTAGAGATTTTGCCAAAAGATTAAATAAATTGTGAGATTTTTTTTTCTTTTTTTCCAAGAAATAAAGGTTAGCTAGGAAGAAATAGATATTTTGTCAAAAGACAAAAATTTAACCCAAAAAAAAAAAAAACGTTTATAAGTAAAAGGTTTAGGCAAGTAAGGCCAAGATGTCAGTGAATAGGGTAGCTAGATGGGAGGGCAGTATGTAAGTCAGGGTTGGGAAGAAAATGATCCAAAATAAAAAAGCAAAGTTCAACAACCCAAAAAAGTTTGCTGTGATACAATGTTGGTTAATTCAAGGTGAAGAGCTAGATGAATAAACACAACCATCATCCTGTGGACATAACAATAATTGGTGCAGTAGTGGGTGCTGGTTCATGTTGGCCCTAAAGAAGGTTATGCCTGCCCAATTTATTGCATTAGATATGAACTTGAACTAATTTTCCCATGAAATCACTCAAGAGGACCACTGATTAACGGATGCTGGTGTAGTTATGTAGTTGACCCAAGTGTGAACTCATCCCTCAACTAATTTTTCTTTCCAAAGCAAGTTTTGTTATTTGGGAAAACTTTTAATGATAAAAATTATTCAAACACCTCAGGTCTAGAAAAAATCACCTTCATTAAATCCTAGTCACCAAGGGCTTTCCAAGAATACCAAAAGTGCACCCAAATTTTGACTATAATTTTTAGTTTTGATTCGAATAACTTTTGAGATATTCACTAACTTCTTCATTGTACGTCAAAACATTATGAAATCAACTCAATGCATCATTATTCATTGAGAGCTTTCCAATGGTATCAAACATGTGATAAGAAACATGATTTGGAAAATTTCAATACAACATACAAACAAAACAAGGCATGACAAACAGGCTGGCTCTGCCAATAGATAAGATGTTGTACATCTACCTACTGTGTCCACACTCTGAACACTAAAAAATCCATTCTAATCTCAACAATCTAAACATTTTCAACAAAAAACCCGGTTCACCTAATATGAAACCAGTTCTAATTAGGTCAAAACTTTCGAAAGTCAGATCCAATGCCATAGTCCCTGGTCCTGTGGGGGCAGGGCCCAATAAAATAGAAAGGCAAATACAACACATATGTCCTGACCACTATTTCATAAGGTACTCTGGGTTCTTAAGTATCTACTAGAGAAGGGCTCTTGAGTTGCCTTTTCGGTCAGCAATGTCCTTGGAGGGGGGAAGCTCTAGAAGTAACAACACACCCTGCTTCTTGGCCTTTATTGTGCAAACTCTTCTTATTCATCCTTCAGCAGCATGAAGGCCAAAAAAGGAGCTAGTTCCCCCATTTATTTGTTTTGGGAAAAAAAACCAAAAAAAAAAAAAGCACTGCCCCCTCTTAGCACACTCCTGTAAATGTCAGAACATGATTTCTGTAACCCATTTTGAGACTTTGTATTTGGGGAAAAAATTGTCTTGTCAGAGCATTATTAGGTACCCTGAAAAGCGCCATATTCACATTTACCTACTACAAAGAAAAAGCCCCACTTCTTTATCAGCAGCTATCAGAGCATCTCCAGCGGTTTGCTCAGTACATGAGCTTGCCAAAAACAAACAAATTCGCATCCACGCTCAGTTACGGTATTTACACTTTTGCAAACCCGCCCATAAAACTGAAACTTGGACAGCAAATACGTGGGGGAGTACTAATAGCAAACCACTTGGACCAATCAGAATGATGAGCCAATAAAAAAACACTCAGTATCATTCAAATAGTATTCATTACACTCTTTTCTGCAGTTGCATGCTGTTGTTATGCCTTTAGCACCCACCACAAAGTATGCGATTATGGTGAGCTAAAACCATTTTCTTCAACCAAACCGGGATAAGAAGTAGGTGTAACATCTCCCCTCTATGCTCAGAGGGTGTGCATATAAGGTGCCCTCTACAAACCTGCTACAATATTTTTTGGAGTGCTATTTGAATCCAAAAATTCAACCGCACATCTAATAAAAGATTTATTTCAACTTTTATTGGGTCCTGGTGGCTAGCACAGCAGCTAAAATATCCAACATTTTCAAACATGGAGCTTGTGGCCAGTGCTTGTCGTACCTGTTGCAGCAGCAGCAACAGTAGTAGCAGCTTTGCCATGTGCAAAATATTTAGTAATTTATTAAATAATCAACTTACCTACCACTAAGGTAACAAGTTGGGTGCTAGTCAATTCTCATAAGATAAAGGTTTAAAAGAAAAATCAAAATAAAAAATAATAAGGTAGAACTTTCCATCACCAAACACATACTTATCACTGAACACTTTCCAATATTTTCCTCATTGCTTGACCAAGTTTAGCTATCTTTTATGTCATTGAAAGTAAATCAGCAATGAAGAAAACACAGGAAGAGGAGGATGAGTGTGATAGTTTGCTTCAAATTTTTTGCAAAAATACATCTAGACCCGTCTCTAGTTCCAACCTCATATTTTTCTCATTTTTAGTCTGTTTTGAGTGATTTTGAATCTGAGCCAACTAAGCCTCCACAAAAAATTCCTTGCATTCCAGAGACAAAAATGCAACAATCAAAGTAAGAATGTTTTTCAATTTAATTAGTGTAATGAAAAATATAAATTGCCCAATCAAATATATTTCATAGTTAGTCACCATAATTCCAAAAAATCCATGATAATCTCATGAATTGCAAAATATGGAAGGGCATATATGCTATGTAACAATCTGATGTATACCCTTT
>Ga0209208_10008366_pt1 | contig 13798 bp, 11 predicted proteins | sample S1TSphfallax_3_FD_187694 | JGI IMG/M metagenome (GOLD analysis project Ga0209208, IMG submission 187694) | Host-associated microbial communities from peat moss isolated from Minnesota, USA - S1T2_Fd - Sphagnum fallax MG (SPAdes) (version 2) | ecosystem: Host-associated > Plants > Peat moss >...
AAAACCTCTTTCCCTCTTCCCTATGCCCATAGGGGGACCTACTACTGGCTCTTTACAGATCAGGTGTGATAAGGAAACAAACAATGATTTTTTAAAAAGTTTCAATGTGGCTTTTTGCACCAAAAAATTTGGGAAAATTTTGGATTTTTTCTTTCCTAGTAGACATATGAATGAGTTTTTTTTCTTTAAATTTATTTTTTCCAATTTTCTTATTTAAAATTAATTTTATGAATTAATAAATAAATAATATTAGATTTTTTAAATAAAAAACTCCTTGTTGGGATCCATCATAACATTGTTGTATATGCTTATGCACACTAGTGTTCTTTTTTTCAATTTTCTGATATAGCGTCACCGTTGGTGATCATCACAAAAAGGGTAAAACACAAAGGAATTCATGGCATTGACAATTTCCCCATGTATGATCGTCCCCTGGTTACTCTCATGAACACGCTCTAGTTGGACCCATTATTACTATATGGTGGAATGACATCTTGCCCTACTAAGGTCGATGTGTTCATATGTGGAATAGGCCCTAATGGGTCGTTCCATCATAAATATAAATAATTAAATTGGTGATGTTTTCATTATGCCCATCACTTATTTATTATATACATGTTACATACCATGAGTTGTGGAGTGTGACATTTTATCATGTAAAGCACTTTGAAGGGCACCTTATATCTATTATGAGTAATACTAATAATGTAGCCTATGACATTGATTCAAGTGTGAATAGCACTATGTAATTGCTCCAAAGTGTGAATGTGAACAACACCTTGATAATAGAGCTCAATTGTGAAATTTTTTTTTGTAAATTTTTTAATTAATTTCCAGTTTCAGAAATTAATGAAAGATCAATGTTTCCCCCATCATTAGGTTAAAATTTTATGAAAGGCTATGGTTTGACAAAACAAAACAAACTACTTTCCTTCATAATTAGATATTTCTTTGAGGGAAGAAAGACTAGGGTTACTACACTTTGTAGGTGTAAGATCCGTCCCACTCTTAAGGTGATGAACCATCACCCTCTTCCACCTCTTGAACTTTGTCTCAAGCTTTACCTTAGGGAAAGCCGAGAGGTGTGGGGAGCATTCCCAAAATGATGGGCTTAAGACAATCTAAGTGAGCCGAATTTTGGGAATGCCCATGGTGCTTTAGGGTACACGCATCACCCTGTATGTATGCAGATGTGTGGGACCAAAGACCTTTTCTTCTATTTCATGGATTATGACAAAGTTGTCCCAAAGTTGTCCAAGTCTTTGCTCCAGGATCCACACTCACCCAAAGAGCAAGAAATCTTTTTTTTTTTCATCCGTGGTTTGGGTATATGTGTGGAACATAATGGGACCCATCATCCCATGTCCAAACCCTCCCCCCCCGCCATTGGTGTATTGATGTCTCACCAACTCAAATGTGGAAAGGACTACTTACTAGACGGGAAGCCTGGTTCAAATCCTTTTTAGTGGCTTATCATATATTTTTGGCATAAATAAACAAAGAAATCCATTGGATTTGTTTTAAATTTTTATTTTGGCAAAAATAGACAAAGAAATCCATTGGGTTTAAAAATTTTAAAAAATTGGCACAAATAGACAAAGAAATCCATTGGATTTGTTTTAATTTTTTATTTTGGCAAAAATAGACAAAGAAATCCATTGGGTTTTTAAAATAAAAAAACTTGACACAAATAGACAAAGAAATCCACTGGCTTTTTTTATTTTTATTTTTTGCACAAATAGACAAAGAAATCCATTGACTTATTCTATTTTTCTATGCTTCTTCTGTTCACACTTAGTGTTATGTAGAGATTTACTACATCCATGGCCATCCGAGATGGGTGCACTTTCTTTTTTCCTTCTTTTTGGATGGTTTTACAAATTTCATTTTGCTAATTTAAAAATTTGGTACATGGATGAAAAGGTGCATAACTTCCCACAACAAACTCCAAAAAGGCCCTCCTTTTTATTGTATAATAAACATCTTACAACAAATCTTTGGCGATAGAAGAAAATGCCATGAAATGCGCCTACAATATGATGTAATTGGATCGGATTGCCATTAGCACAATCTTGCAAAGAGACAACCAAATCCTATAAAACTTAGGTGAATACAACGAGTGCATTACCTTAGTTTTTAGGCATTGTTTTCATAGGGGGAGGGACTATTGTTTCCGGGTTTCATAGGGTGGTGGTTTTTGCATTAAATTGCCCGGTTTACACTGAGGTGGTTTGAGTGAGATTTTAGTCATGTTCACATTAAGTTGGTCATGGTTAGGGTTAGGGCTTCTTCTCAAGCATTCCCATAGGTATTTAGTTCTCAGAAATGTAAACATTTACCCCAAATGTGCAAAAGGAAACTTTGTCCTTGTGTGGTCAATAACCACCTAGACCAAAGACTAGAACAAAGCTTCAGCTTTAAGACATGGTGTGAAAAGCCTCCAACATATATTGTTTACTAACCAGATCTTTGGGGAGATCTCTTTTTCAATGGACTCTTTGGCATTGAGCATGACCAACATTGGTCACGCCAAGTCCATGCGGAGCTCAACACACTTTCTCAATGAGTGAAAATCTCCGTTTCCGTGAACAACAACATAATTCCTCACTTTTAGATGTATCATGTTAAAGATTAAAAGAGACAACATCCCAAGCATGAATGATGGAACAATTCATCACTCTTCATAAAACAAAAGACCTTTTTTCCTTTAGTCATTTTGCGTTCCTTTGTACTCCACGTTTGTTGTCTAAATTCCACATATAAAGTTCTTCTATAAGCATTTCAATGGTTTTCATGTTATTTTGGTTTTGGAACAAAGAAACAAAAAATCATTGTTGATATTGAGGAAAATTCTATAGATGCATGCCATCCATCATATGGGTCAAACATGGCTAGTAAGTAGAGATGCCATTGAAAACCTTGAAAGGCCCTTGGGTGTGTCAATACAAATTTTATCAAGCCTAATCTTCATGTGTTCCCAATGTACCTCTTCCCATGTGTTATGTTGCGTGTTTTATTTTTCATATGTTCCCTTAATGTTGAAACCCTAGTGTGAATATTTCATTTGACCACATGGACCTATAATGTAGTTCAACTTACAAGCAAACCTTTTTTTTGGAAATTTGTAAATCTAAAGTAAACCTTAAAATTTGGATGATGTGGTGTCATTCACTTTCATAGGTCTATTCATTGGTATTTGATTCTCACCAACCTTGTAAGGTGAACCTAAGGATATGAATGTCTAAGTGATTGATAGATGAAATAAATTGACATTTAGTTGAATTTCCAATATAAATATTTATTTTCATTTTTTTCTTTATTAAAAAAAACTTAAAGGATTATGAAAGATTCATGACTAGGTCTAGATTATTCATAGAGGAAAATACAACCCACTTAGGGGAATTGATTTCAAATGCTTTCAAACCAAATACCCTAGTACCTTGGCCAATTCAACACCAGTTATATTATTTTCAGAAGTGTTGAAATTTTCAAAAAATATTTCTTTTTCCAGAAATATGTTTTTTTGAAGGAAAATAAAGAAATTGATGAAATTTTTGAGAATATACTTTTGTTGTCAAAATGAAATCCTCAAAATTAATTCATTATTAGAGAGTGGAAGTGGTCAAGATAATATGGTACTAAATAATCAATGCCCTCTTACATCAATATATCCAAATTAGTATAATTTTCTTTCATAAGGGATAGGTATGCCACTTAACCACACATGTGGGTTCAAACAAATCTATATGATAAAAAAAGTGCTTGTTATGTACCTATGTATGCTATTCATAGTTCATACCTACCTCTTCCAACCAAGGCTATAACTACCTCCCTCCTTGCTTCTACCCACTTGAACTTATCTACTTAACATATCTACCTCCCTCCTTTTATCTTGCACATTACATGGCCATGAAAGATCTAACATATTGAGAATCATATGGGAACATACAAAAAGAAAATTAAAATAAAGAGGGTTTTGCTCACTTTTGAACTTGCCCAAAAGGCAAGGGCATTCCACTTGTAATAATAAATAATAATATTTTAAAATATGCACATAAAATTTCAAATTTTGTTCCCAATATCATACCCTTCATACTTCAAGTCCTTTTTGAAGTAAAAAATGGTAAGAAATTCAACACCACAAAGGTGCAAATTGAGGCGCTTGATGCAATTTGAGCCCCATACTTGGATAAATTCCCTACTTGGACATTATGAGCCTAATGCACTTTATTCCAAAAGTTCCCTAATAAATTTAGATATATGGTTTTATTCACAAATTGAATCCAAAGATCATATTGAAGTAGTGAAAATGTAGACCAATCCTTAACCCTACATCATCATTCATACCCTACCTAGTACTAGCTAAAGAGTTTCCACAAAGGTTCCAAAATTAATTAAATTAAAGGCACCATAAAAGTGTACACTTTATACCAAAGGCACATGGCTTTAGCCTATGAGGCTGGCCCCAATTGGAGTCTTTCTTACTACAAGCACTTTCACTATCCTTTTGTAGTTAGAGATCCTTTTGAATTTACCACATTTGTGCAAAGATTGGATGGTGGTTGTTTAGAACATTTCAAAGATACCCAAAGCCATCAATTGTTGCATAATTTGGTGAAATTTGTGATAGGTAAAATGGATTCCATTGGAGGAATGTGGAGTTTCAATAAAGTCCATGGGTTTGTGCAATGAAGCAAAATAGAAAGAATTCTAATTGCCCAAAGTGCACACTATCATAAGTTAACAACCCATTTGCAAACTTGCATGTGCAAGTCATTGACCATATCCATCTCAAATATGTATTGTGTACAAGCCAAAAGAGGTTGAGCTTGGAGAGTAGTGGTATGGGATTTGTGATGACTTGGTCATGTGATTTTCCATGACCGAGTTTAGCACAACAAAGGGAACTTCCTTGTGGATGAAGTACTCATGAAAGCATCCACGTTGTCCCCAATATCATCAAGTAAGGTTGGAGAATTTTCCAACGTTTATCATCTACACAAGCATACATGGTCATGTGGAGTGGCAACAAAATTAGGGTGTGCAAAATGGTCCAATTTTTGCCACAAGCCAAGGGAGGGTTGCTATGGTTGGCTATTAGAACTTGAAATGTGGTTGAAAACTTATATTGGAATCTAGGAAAATGGCATTGGCATGGTTTCAAAAACTTGGAAGTAGGAATTTTCAAAATTGGGAAAGGAACATGGTATAAGATGGAAGCTTACAAACCCTAATTTGTTCCTATGGTTATTGATGATACTCTACTACCTTGGTAACTTTGACATTAACTATATATTTTTTAGAAATGTTGAAAATTTTCAAAAAAATTACAAATAACAAAAATTTGTGAAGGAAAATATGGATATTTTCAAGAATATTTTATCTCTTGAAATCAAAATTTCATAATTATTTAATTATTTAACAAGCATGTGTCAAAAGTGTCAATGTGCTACTATGGTAAACAATATAGTTCCTACGAGCGCTGTTTTTTTTCAATTTTGTGATGTTGCCACACTGGTGATCAAACACAAGGAGATTTAGCCACACTATGAAAATAAAATTTTATCAAAATCCTTTTATATCTTGGCTATATGCATGAACAATGCCTAGAAACATTGTGATTTTTTTAGATTTTTTTGGAAAAATGAAAATATTCAACAAAATATTATTTTAAAAATTTACCCAAAAAAAAACAGAAGTGTTGGTTCCAACCATGAGTGGAACAATCAATGAGATTTGACCATGTCATGAAATTAATCCTACAAAGATCTACTGAGACAACCAAACATATAGAATGGGAATGTGTACAAGCCAAGCAAAGTTTGACATGTCCTTGGATTGTGTACAAGCCCAAGCAAGTTTGGTGTGTTTTTAGATGGTGTACAATCAAAATTTTAAAACTAAAAAAACTCAACCAACTTGTTTATCCATGAAAAGTGAGTGGATAATGAAAACAATAATAATTTCACATATGATATATTATTTTCTAGAATAGATGGAATTAATACACCAAATATCTTATAATTGTACCTATATGTCCTTGATGACCATTGACAACCTTTGAGTGATTTCTAGGGAAATAAACAAAAAAAATGTTCAATTTTTCTTTGAAGGCTCATAATTTCTTTTGAAGGAAAACAAATTCCACAAAAACCTTTATGGTTGAATCTAAATTTGTGAAATGAAGATTTTTGAAATTTGTCTTCACTATTTTGGTTGGTTAAAAACCAAATGTGGCCCTTAGAATAACACCAAAATTTTCAACTAGGAATTTCAAATATTAAATGCACTTGGAAATCATAGTGCAATAAACATCCACTAGAACACAAATGTGCTTTATTAAATATTGTGACAAAATTCAATTTATTAGAGTGTTAACTAAATATGGAATTAGGAAGCCCATGGGTATGTGGGCCATATTCATCCTAATACAATTCCAAAAGCCCTTTTGCCCTTTTTCTTTCGGAGTGCTAAAAGAACCATATATTCCCTAAAGATACACAAGCCAAAAAAGAGAAAGAAAGAAGAGAAGAGAAAAGAAAAGAAAAGAAAAGAAAAGAAAAAGACAAGGGAACAAACAGAAGAGGAAAAGAAAAGAGTTGGAAACGTACAGAAAAAGAGTAAAAGGAAGGCCAATTACATTGTGGAATCGTGCATAGGCTCCTTTTGGCTTATTACCCTCGGATTTCTGGAAATAGTAAGTTCGTAGAGAAAGAGGACAATTCCAGGAGAATATTCTGGCTGGAATCGGCATCCCTCTTTCTCCCACAACCTGACGCGGCAAAACCTGCGCCTGGACGGGTAGGGTGAATAGAAGTAAAAAATTTTAAAAATCTTGTGGTCATTATTTACTTTATTTACTGCGAAAGTTAACAGGTTGTCTTATTCATCCCATTCTCTGCACCTGGATGATTAACTGCCGGAGAGTGCAGTTCAGAATGCATCCATGAAGGCGCTGATTTAGTCCCTTAATGCGCGAAAGAATGGACGGCGAAAAATTAGTGGTGGCTTTTAATAGTAACACGGAATTCTCGAGGCGAGTTTCGGCCGACCAATGGACGAAGAGAAACGTGACGGGAAAAAGATAAGAGACAGGACCGAGAACCGGTCGACGACCGTAGGATGGAGAGCATTCGGCGAAGAGAAAAAAAGTACGCAGCAGTAAAAAGCCCATGGGCGGAAAATCATTGGCAAAAATATAAAAATAAAAACAAAAAATCTCGTTTCCAATATTATGTGCGTCTAAATTATATTTTATTTTTATCGATTTTGTGATGTTGCTCAATTGGCGATCGTGCATAAGATATTTAGAAAATTTTGGCTATATTAAAAAATATGAATGTATAAAAATATTAAGTACCTTTTCACGTTGTAGGGGTAGTTCCGGCGATTTTAGGCGAATGATTGAAGAAAAAATCTTTCTTTTTGGCGCTTTTTTTTCCCCAAAAAATGGTACTGGCGACAGAATATTCCTTCTCCAAGATATTTTTCGCAAAATGTCGAAAATTCGACACAAAAATAAAATAAAATCACGGAATGCAGATAGGCGTCATGGGCGGGCACGTGCGCGGTTATAGGGGGGCGGGATGTGGGATGGTTTATAGACCTGCCCGGAATAGACCTGCCCCTATAAAGGCTTGCTGCTTGGGCTTCCTCCACCCATTCCCTTCTTTCTCTTTGCACAGTGCGGCTCACAGGAACGCACGTACGCTCTCTCTCCCCATTGCAATCTATGTGTTTTCGCGTGTTTTCTCGACCAATTTCGTTGTAGAAGTAAGCTCACAGAGGAGCTCTTTGTGCAGGTCCTTTGTTGCCGGTCCGAGATCGCGTTTATTCGCTCTGATTTGAGCCTGATTTGGTCGGTGGGCGAAGTGTTGTGTGTCAGAAGAGCGGGGGGTTTCCGGTTGTTTTTTTTTTGTTTGTTTGTTGGGGTTCGTGTTTCGGGAGGAACCTCCTGCCTGCACTTCGTGGCTGACAGGAACGCGGTTGTGACTGAATCGATAAAAAAAGAAGGCGGGGGTTTCTTTGGCCTCTGTGTCGGCGTTGGATCCCCTTCTTTGTTTATTACGCCTGCATCTCTCTCTCTCTCTCTCTCTCTCCCTCCCGTTTGTTGGTGCTATGTTGGTTGGAGTTAAGAAATAAGCGGTTTCTTCTGCGGTTTTAGCGTTTTGGTCGTTTGCGTCTGGAGAAGTTGGAGGTGATTGTCTTCGGAGAAGTAAGGCAATTGGAGCAGTGCTCAGCCATGGCGACGTTCGTGCTAAAGGTGCTTATTATTTCCTCTGTTTCTCTCGCTCTGTCTTTGTCTGCGAGGAAGAACATGTTGTGCATGGTAGTGAAGAAACCATTTTTCTTGTTGGAAAATAGAAGTTTTTCGTGCTTGTTGGCAAAGTCATCGTGGGCAAAGACATCTTATCGAAGCTTCTTCATCGGAATAGCCACCGCTTGAACTGTTGTTCTTGTTTATCGTGCCGATATAGGAAATCTTCTTCTTCGTCAGGCTTATTGTGCATGCGTTGTCCATGATCGAAATATGCCGTGGTTTTGTTTTCTTCCTTAAGGTGTCCAGGACCATCTCCCTCAGTATCACATCTTGTGATTGGCAGTGAATCGTAGTTGTGGCCAAGAAGGATCGTTTTGTGCGTTTTGTGCTGCATAGGTCTTGTTTGTTGCTTGCCGAAATCTTTTTTCTGTTGTGCTGAGACTCTCCTCCGCCTTCCTGATTTACAGATAAAGTACGCGGACACGCTGCGTCGGATCACGGTACAGGCGTCTCCTTCCTCGAACGGACCGGATTTGTCCTATGTGCAATTGGAGGACATCATCCGGCAGACTTTCAAGCTACCTCCAGCATCGGAGATTGCCATTACTTACACAGATATGGAGAATGATGTGGTGACGATGACAGGGGACCAAGATTTGCAGGATGCTTGTGTGCATCAAGGCCTGAACCCTCTCCGTTTGCAGGTCACAGTGGTGGGACCCGCAGCTACGACTATAGACTACACAACAACTCCCTTTGCTGCCCCCCGTTTTGGTCACCACCACCACCACCACCACCATGGACCTCCTGCTGCAGGTGGTCCTCATGGTGGTCTTCCACATGGACGCCAAGGCCGTCATCAAGGTGGTCGACCACAGCAGAACCCCCTGCTACCACCACCACCAATTTTCAAGAGCTGGCTTGATTCTACAGTGAAGCTTTCTCAGGACACTGCTAAGCAGACAGCTGATCATGTGGCACAAGTGCTGCAAGCTTGTGAGCCTTTGATCAAGAATGCTCCCAAGCAGGTTATGTCTGAAGTCTTGGAGTCCATAACAAAGGCAATTGCTGCCATGCCAAATGGAGGTGGCAACAACAGGGATGACCTGGTGACACATCCTTTTGCCACAGCTCCATCTCTATTTAGCCAAGGTTGTTCTATCAATACTGTGTTTGGCCAACCTTGCTTGGCTCCCCCTGGAGCTACTGCTCCTTCTCCAATTGAAGAGCAGACCTCCTCAGCAAAGGCCCCCAAGGAGATTGGTGCTGCCCCCACAGGCACACCATCTGCAATAACTGCCCCAGAGGATCAGCCAGTCCTCCATACTGGTGTGCAGTGTGATATCTGCAACATGTCTCCAATTGTTGGACCTCGGTACAAGTCCCAAAAGTGAGTAGTATCTTTCCCGAGCAGTATCTTTCTCCTTGAGCTTGCTGTATTGATTTGTGTGCTATTTATTAGGATGCCTTTCTTGTCCTTGTTGCAGTCTTTACCAACTTGTGTTAATTTGCTCCATCGGCAGTTGCAGAGATTGACTTGAATGTGTAATTCCTTTTGCAGAGAACATGACTATGACTTATGTCAAGCTTGCTTCCAAGAACATGGGCGCGCTGAAGACTATGATCGAATTGATCGACCACTGTTTCGCCCTCGGCACCTTCACCCACCCATGTTTGGTGGCCGAATGGTACAGTTACAGTAGTGATGTTGTGTGCACAGTAGGTCACCTGAATGTGGTTGGAATTCTATAATGCACCTTCAGTTTTTGACTCAGTTTGCTGAAGTTGTAGTTGCAGATGTTGTGCATGTTTGGATCTTCTTTCTGATTTCACTTGTTTACACAAATTGTTGCTGGTTCTAATGCAGATGCGATGCCCAGCTAATCCCATCTACTATGGGGGAAGACCTGCCTGTTCCATGCGGGGTCCTCAACATGGGGGAACCAGTGGTCCCTATGGTGGAAAACCAGAAGCTCGCTCCACGGGGAGTGTGCTTGGATCTGGTGGAAAGTTGGATGCTCGATTTGTCCAGGATGTGACAATCTTTGATGGAACTGAACTTGCACCTGGCACTCAGTTTACCAAAATATGGCGTCTGCGGAACAGTGGTTCAATTGCATGGCCACCACAGACTCAACTTGTGCATGTTGGTGGGGATGAATTGGGATCTGTATATGCAGTCACACTAGAGGTAATTTGTTTAAAATCATCATGATCTTCTTTCTGTTTTGTTTGTCCCTTGCATGTGCACTAGACTGGATTTTGGAAAAGAATTTGGAGATATATGTCCTGCAAGGTTAATGGGTTAGTCCATAACACTTCTCTTGGCGATTAGAGGCTGTGGCCCTTGATTTTCATTATCCCTGTGTATCATCAGATTCTGGGTAGCCCTAAGAGTTGCAGGGAATGGAGACTAAATCTTTGAATTTGTGTTTTACAGCTGCCGGAGCATGGATTGGCTCCAGATGGTGAAATAGAAGTGTCTGTTGACCTTGTGGCCCCTGAAAGACCTGGTCGGTATGTGTCACACTGGCGGCTTGTAGCACCTGCAGGGCCCAAGTATGGACATCGTGTGTGGGTTCTAATTCAGGTACTTAAGCAGCAAAAAGCTTTTTGTTTCAGAAAGAAAGCTTTATCACGGAATTGTCATTTGTATGTGAATGAAACTGAAAGCCTTCAAATTTTCTCCTCTTGCTGGTCAGGTTGTTCAAGAAGGCAAACAATTGCCACAAATGGTGGAGTCACTGGTCACATCTGGGCAGGATACTGCAGATCAGCAGAAGGAAACTGAAGTACGAACTGAAGAACCAGTAGTTTCATCTGAGACAATAGCCAATACCACCTGTGTTGGCCAGGGAGAAGTTGAAGATGGAGCCTCTATTATACCAGATACTGTTTCTATTGTGGTGCCTCCGATTAGTGAAGAGGATCTTGTTGTGTTGGATGCAAGTCCTATTGCAGTTCAGCCTCAGGAAGTTGCAGAAAAGATTGAATTCCCGGTGAAAAGTCAAGAATCACCTGCACCAGTGAATGTAGAGTCTCAGACAGATGATCCAGGAAAGGATCAGGATGAAGCTCAGGATGTTGATATGGAAAGTAGTGAGCTTGGAAACTTTTCCATGGTAGATATGCCACTCCCATCTACTGAGAATGGCTTTGAAGGGCTCTCTAATGAGAGGGAGCGACTTAAAGCAGCAGCAGAAATTGATTCTGTGGATGCTGTGTTAGCAAACCTTGAAGCCATGGGGTTCACGCAGAAGAACCTCAATTTGGATTTGTTGAAGAAGAATAATAATGACATGCAGCGCACCCTTGATGACTTGGTGAGTGCATCAGAGTGGGATCCCATGCTCGAAGAGCTGGAGGAAATGGTATGTGTTTCGTTCTCTCATTCTTAACAATCTTCAAATGAAATGTTACTGTTTTTTGTTGGTTGAGTTGGTCTTTGGGACTGGTTTATTTGACAGTTGAAGTACACAAAAAGAGAGGAAAAAAAGGGTTTGTGTCTTTCTTTAGTAGCCTTAAAAATTCACCTGGTGACTTGAATGTGTGAGCAGGGATTTTATGATACAGAGATGAATCGTCGTTTGATGTTCAAGAACAAAGGCAGTGTAAAGCGCGTGGTGAAGGAACTGGTTCAGATGTACAAGGATCCTTCCATTAGTGGAAAGGAGCAGGTTTAGGCTTGAAATTGATTCCCATAAAAGGTCTGCATGAATTGCATGAAGACAAGAACCCTGAAATGATATCATGATGTGTTGTGTAGATGACCAAAAGAGACAAATGAAGGTGAGTATGTTGTTGTATTATAGGCAGCTTGCAATAGCAGTGCCAAACCTTTTTGTTTTGAGAAAGTTAGCTGTCTGTTCACTAGTGAAACAGCTTCAGCAAACTTGGAGCATTGCTTGATGATGGACAACTGGCTGCAAGGGGTGCAACAATGGAATACCTGCATAAAGCCAGAGTTTGCAGGCAAGACAAAACTTTTTCCCGATCTGTTTGGAGAGGAGAGTGGTTATGTGACTGTCATTTGCCACCAGAAACCAAAGATTTTGATTGCAGGCACAGTTTTTGCTAGTCTTTTATTGTGAATCATACAGCAATGTAGGAGTTGTGAAAGGCTATTGCAACACCCTCACTTCTTTCACAATGGAAAAAAAGTGTGTTGTGGAGTGTGCGGGGGTAAAAAAAAGGCAGGGAGGACAAAAAAATGTTCAGGACTCTTGTTGTAAAAAGAGTGGAAAATGAGAGATAATGTCCAGGGCAACAGTGAAGATGTACCAAAGTGCCATATGTTATTACACTCGATTGTGGTACTTACCTGTTTATAAATAAAGAGGCAACAGTAGCATGCTTTAGCATGCTTGTGTAAACAATCTGTATATATTTGTGGTTTGCAAATTGCTTTCTTCTGTGTTGTGTTGGCTCTAGGTGGTTTTAGAATTTGAGGTCGAGTTTTGGAATTCTGTAATCTATGCAGAAGTAGGCAGTAGCGTAGTCAAATGATTAAAATAGTTTAATCCTATGTGCTTAAAAGCTTTGGAGACCAGTTTCACCTCTCTCTCTCATCCTTTTTGTGTTGCCTTTTTCATGTATCTATTAGGAGCCATATATTACTACTCCATCTTGATGAATGCCATATGCTAGTACTTTCCATCACTGAGTTTTGTATTTTCATGTTTTCTTGTAGCTAAACAATTCAAGTTATATTCACTTCCAGTGTTGGCAAGAAGTTTTGTCAATAGGTCTTGAAGATTTGAAACAAGAAGAAAAGCTGCAGTACCCATTGACAAATCTATGAACATTTGAATGAGAGAAATAATGTAATAGTGGAGGAAGAGTTAAATTGAGAGATAAGAAAATGAGAGAGAGAGAGAGAAAGAGAGTTGAATGAGAAAGAGAAGTAAGCATGAAGTGAGACAAATTTGAATGATATAAGCAAATCAAGTGAGAAAAATTTGAATGAGAGAGAAGTAAAGCAAGAGAGAGAGATATGTTGTGCAATATGTTGTCCACAAACCATAGAAAATTTGGGGAGCAGTTTCCAAGCATTTTCATACCCAAACTCTACAGAGCAAACAAAAATGGGACCAATCCAAAGACAGAGAGAAAGAGCAAAGAGAGCAGTCCAAAATGGGTCCAACAGTAGAATGATCTTGCAAGAGAAAAAATCTTAGTGTTTCTTTGCAAGAAGAAAACCATGTGAGATACTCCAGAAAAGAAACTCTTTGTCAAGTGCAGTTGCAGGAAGATGAATTCCTTGATGGGTTTCTTGACATGGATTTTCTAGGCTGTTCTCTAGTTTTTTGTTTGTACGAAGAGAAACAGAAGAAGGACTGGCCCATTATGATGAGGATGGGAAGATTTCCAAGATTGGGAAGAAACTCAGCATGGCAAACGAGCTTTGCAAAATGTCTCCCATTTGTACTTTGAGAGAGAATGGAGAATTGTGGAAGAGTGTACAGCTTTCAGAGAGAAGCTGCTGCTGCTTGCTTAGCTCCAATTTTGCCGGGGCTGCTCTTTTTTTTTTTTGGGTTT
>Ga0209208_10008367_pt1 | contig 13798 bp, 12 predicted proteins | sample S1TSphfallax_3_FD_187694 | JGI IMG/M metagenome (GOLD analysis project Ga0209208, IMG submission 187694) | Host-associated microbial communities from peat moss isolated from Minnesota, USA - S1T2_Fd - Sphagnum fallax MG (SPAdes) (version 2) | ecosystem: Host-associated > Plants > Peat moss >...
CCGCCGGCGGCGCCTTGACGACCATCGTCAACAACCTGCAGAGCATCCGAACCCTGGCCGTCGAAGCGGCGAACGGTTCGAACAGCGCCTCGGATCGTCAGGCCCTCAACCAGCAGGTTCAGCAGCAAATAGCTGAAGTCACGCAGATCGCCTCGCAGACCACTTTCAACGGCGCCAGCGTGCTCAGCGGCAGCAGTGGCACGACTGTTTTCCAGGTAGGTGCCAATGTCGGCAACACCATTTCGATCAACTTGTCGCAGGGCGTGCAAGCCAACCAGATCGGCCAAGTCGCGGAAGCCACCACGCAGGTCACCAGCACCGGCCTCACGGGGGGTCTGACCATCGCCGTCGGCACGGCGGCCGCTGTGACCATCGAGTCGAGCGCCAACGCCGCAACCGGCTTGAGCTATCAGAATTCGGCATCGGCCTATGCCGACGCGGCGGCCATCAATGCCGGCGACATCTCCGGTTTGACCGCCTCTGCCAGCACCACGGTAACGAATACGGCAGCTTCCGCTGTGACCTCGGCCAGCGCCGGCGGCACCTACGACCTCACCATCAACGGCCAAGCCATTTATGCAGGCACCGGCAACGTGGGCACGGCCGGGTTGTCGCTGAACCAGCTCGTGAGCCAGATCAACGCGTATTCAACGCTCGACGGAAACGTCACGGCCAGTTTGGGCGCCGGCAGCGCCGGCATCGTGCTGCAGGCCGCCGACGGCAGCAACATCACCATCGCCCAGACATTAGGCGCTGGCGTGGCCAACGGCTTCACCGCCGCTGTTTCATCAAGTGCGGGTACGACCAATTACGGCTCGGTGACCCTGGAAGCCAACAGCAACATCACCTTGGGCGGTAGTTCGACGGACGCTGCCTCTCTCGGGACGACCGAGGGCACCATCGCCTTGGGCACGAGCACGCTGTCCCAGCAGAATGTGCTGACGCTCTCCGGCGCCAATGCGACCATCAACGCGGTGGATTCCGCGCTGCAAACGGTCAGCGCGCTGCAAAGCCAGCTGGGCGCGATCCAGAATCGCTTCACGGCCGCGGTGAGCAACCTGACCTCCACGTCAACCAACCTGTCCCAGTCCCGCAGTACCATTCAGGATGCGAACTTTGCGCAGGAAACGGCCAACTTGACGCAGGCCCAGGTGTTGGAACAAGCGGGTATCTCGGTGCTGTCACAAGCCAACCAAGAGCCGCAGCTGATCCTCAAGCTTCTCTCATAATGGTCGATAACCACTGAAGGCTAGAACATAGAGTAGCCAGGGTAAAAGGTTCGGGTCCGCAAGGACCCGGACCTTCACCTTCACGAAGGACGACGACGGTATTGGGAGATAGATAGAGAGATTCAAGCATCGCAGGAGCCCTTATGGCTAGTGAAGGAAGTTCGGGACAGATCCCGAGTGCTAATCTCCTGCAAGGAAGTCAGGTAGTCGATTTGGTGAGTCATTCGTCGAGCGGCAAAGCGTTGCCCGGCAACGTGTCGCCCGGCAATTCGTTGCCGGCCGCCGGCAACGCGGTTCCGTCGCAATCGGTCTCAGCCGGCGCGAATGGCGCGAATGTTGGGAACGGCGCGAACGGCGCGAACGGCGCGAACGGGGCGAACGGCGCGAACGGGGCGAATGGCGCGGACGCCAGTGCCGCAAAACCCCGATCCGTCGACCCGCAAACCTTGATCGATCAATTGAACAAGAATCTCAATGATTCCGGGCGACCCGATCAATTTCGCTTGGACCCGACAGCGAGCAACTTGATACAGCAGATCAATCCCGCGAACGGCGCGGTCGTCGGCCAATTCTCGGTGGACGAATTCCCCGCCCTGGCCCGCAGCGTCGGCATGACCGGGCTGATCGTGAACAGCCACGCCTGACAATGGCAATGCCGCTTGGTACGCCTCTTGCTTAAGTCTTGGCGAAGTACGCCGATATCCTTGGGGTAAGTCAACGTGTGCCAATGAACTGGCGCGCAAACGAGATCAGCACTCATGAGTTCCAGCATATCGAGTACGACTTCTTCCGCCGCGACTTCCGCGGCGTCGACGGCTTCGTCAGTATCCAACGGCAGTGCCGCGATCACGTCCACGGGCATCGGCTCGGGGCTCAACGTATCGGCCATCGTCTCGGAACTGACCACGGCCTTCGGCGAGGGACCGCAGTCGGCAATCACCAGCGGGGAAAACGCGGCGGATGCCCAGGTGTCCGCCTTCGGCACCTTCCAGAGTGCGCTCGATACGCTGCAGGGTACCTTGTCGGCGATCGATACGCCGAGCACGCTCGCCTCCTTCAAGGCGACGGTTGCCGACCCGACGGTCGCCTCGGCGAGCACCAGCACCGGAGCTGCCGCGGGAACCTACAGCCTGTCGGTGCAGAATCTTGCGACGGCGGCCACATTGACCTCCGCTCCCGTCGCCTCGGCGAGCAGCGTCGTCGGGACGGGCAGCTTGACGATCGGCGTCGGCTCGTCCTCGGCGGTCATCAATATCACGTCGAGCGATAACACCTTGGCAGGCATCGCCGCGGCCATCAACGGGGCCAGCAACAATCCGGGGGTCAGCGCCAGTATCGTGACGGCCACGGACGGCGCTCAGCTGGTGTTGACCGGCACCGCTACCGGTGCTTCGAACGCCATCAGTGTCACCGAGACAGATGGCGGAACGGGGCTGTCTTCGCTGACTTACAGCGCGGGCAGTTCCACCAATGGCCTGACCCAGACCACCCAGGCCAATGATGCGAATTTCGAGATCAACGGTTTGCCGGCCACGAGTGCCAGCAATGTCGTGAGCGGAGCCATCAGCGGCGTCACCTTGAACCTGGCCGGTGTGTCCGCCGCCGGCACGACGACCACCCTGACGGTGGCGCCGGATCCGACCACCGCGCAAACGTCGATCAACTCCTTCGTCACGGCGTTGAACGGTGTGCTCTCCAGTATTCAGACGCTCACCGGCTACAATGCCTCGACGAATGTGGCCGGCGCTTTGCAGGGCAACGCAACGTTGGAGGCATTCCAAAATCAGCTGAACAACATTCTCGACACGGTGAACGCCAGCAACCCGGGCGGCATCAATTCACTCGCGTCGATCGGACTCACCGCGGATGCGAATACCGGCGCGTTGGACGTCAACAGCACGACGCTCGGCAACGAACTCTCCGGCAGCTTGAGTTCGGTGGCATCGTTGCTCGGCGGCAAGAACGGCATTGCGACCCAGATCAACAGCCTGGTCACCCAATACACCCAGGTGGGCGGCGTACTCGACTCGATCAACAGCGGGTTGGAGACGACACTCTCCAACTTCACGCAGCAGCAGACGCAGCTCAATGCCGAGTTGTCGACTTATTCGGCGACGCTGACCACGCAATACAACGCCATGGACACGGCCGTCGCGTCGCTCAAGGAGACGGAAACCTACTTGACGGCGCAATTCGCGGCGAGCGCCGGCACCTCGAGTTCCTCGTCGAGCAGCAGCAGTCTCTCCAGCGGCAATACTTCCACTTAGCAACACGCCCACTCATCGATCACCACCATGATGTATTCACGAAACGCAGCCAAGCAATATCAGAATGTCACCAATCACGGATTGGTCGCGAGCGCGAGCCCGACTCGTCTGGTGCAAATCATGTTCGAGCATATCTTGTCGAATTTGGCCACGGCGCAAGGATGCATGGAGCGAATTCACAATAACCTTCCCTACAACGATGTGGTAATCAAGTGCAAATCGATGAGCCGGGCGATCCGCTTGATCGGTCAACTCGACGCCACGCTCGACATGAAGAAGGGCGGCAAGATTGCGGAAAACCTCCACAATCTCTACACCTACATGCTCACCCAGTTGACCTTGGCCAACGCGCATAACGATACCAAGATCCTCTCCGAGTGCGTCCGTATCGTGCGCACGATCAAGGCCGGTTGGGACGGCATCGTGAAAGATAATCGATGATGAATTCTCACGGCGACGAGACCCCTGCTCATGAGACGCTCGAGCGGGCGGTGGCGCTGTCGCGAGAACTCGCGGCCGCCGCGGCCGGCGGCGACAGCGCGGCGGTGGTGGCTCTCGACCGCGAGCGCCGCAAGCTGCTAGAGTCTCTGGCAGCTACAGGCAATGCCCTGGATCCCGCCGCGCATCAGTTGATGCAGGAAGTCGTCGCCTTGAATAACCAGTCGATCGGCGCCATGGAACATCAGCGCCGAATCATGCAGCGCCAGTTGGATGGCGTACTCATCGGCCGCCGGGCGGTCAACGCCTACGGTGTCAACCGTCGGTATCGCTGAACTCCATGCCCCCATCACTCCTCGGCGACGGATTGGTTTTCGACGGTCCGATGCCGATCGCGTGGGTCCCGGGGCCCGCGGCCGACGGGGTCACGCTGGCTCGCCTGAATGCCGACAACCATCAATTGCTTGCTGCAGAATCGACGTTGGATGACGTGCGTTTGCATGATGGATTGAAGGATGAAGCCCCCGCCGTGGTCCATGAATTGCAGCGGCTCGATTTCAAGTTGAACATTCTCCTGCGGATGATGGCGCAATTTGCGATGCGGCAGAGCGGTCTGCCGCAACCACGCCCGGTTCGATTCTCGGCACTCGGTTTGGAGTGGATCGGCGCCGGCGCGCCCGAACCCGGGTCCACGGGATTGCTGGCGCTGTATGTGAACCTGTCTTTACCCGAGCCCTTGCGGCTTCCCGCGGCGGTGATGGGCGCACACACCGCCGATGGCACAGCGTGGCTCCAGTTCACAGGACTCAGCGAATCGGTTGTGGAGCTCATCGAGAAATTGATCTTCCGCCATCATCGACGCCTGGTCGCAGGCGCAAAGCTCAGCTTCCCCCGACGTCCTTAGGGCGAAGTCCCAGGCCCTCTCTTGCGGTTTTCCATTACATCTATTGCGGGTGTTTGCCAACTGCTGATTGCGTTACTGCTTCGTTAAGATCCCCCCACATCCTTGACGTTGAATGAGCAATGTCAATGGGTTATGTGCAATCGTTAAGGCGAAGCGTTAATACTGTGCGCTCCGTCACATTTTTGACCGGGAAGGAGTCCCAGATAGTGGTAGACGCCAAAGTTATTGTGATCGAGCCCTCTGATTCGCATGCTCGAACGCTCATGACGGTCCTGGGATTTCTGGACTTGGAGCCGGTGCATGTGCATAACCTCCGCGAATTGCGTGAATACCAGCGCCTCTGCGCGCACGATTGGCTGGCGGTGTTGGTTGGCCAGGAAACGGTTGACAGCCAAGGTGAGGAATTGCTCGCCCATCTGCGCTCCCTTCCGCAAACCCTGCCGCTGATCTATTTCTCGAACGACGGTCTTCCAAAAATCGCCGAGAGCAGCGGCGACCTGGCTTGGTTCCACCTCGAGTTGCCGGTAAAGCAGCGGCGTCTTTCCGCCGTGCTCGATCGCGCGCAAAACATCCGTAACGGTCATCCCACCCAACCGGGCGCGCATCGGTTTCGCCCGAGCGGCACATCGCGGGCGATGCGAGCCGTGCATCGGTTGATCGAACAGGTCGCCCCATTCGACACCAGCGTGCTCATTCTCGGTGAATCGGGCACCGGCAAGGAGATGGCCGCGCGCCATATTCACGAGCTTTCGGGGAGGGCTGGCCATCCGTTCGTGCCGGTCAATTGCGGCGCCATTCCCGCGGATCTTCTCGAGAGCGAGCTGTTTGGTCACGAAAAGGGAGCCTTCACCGGCGCGCTGTCGACGCGCGTGGGACGTTTTGAATTCGCCGAGGGCGGCACGCTTTTCCTGGACGAAATCGGTGACATGTCGCTGCAGATGCAGGTCAAGCTGCTGCGCGTACTCCAGGAGCGCAGCTTCGAGCGTGTGGGCAGCAACAAGACGATACGTTGCAATGTACGCATCATCGCGGCGACGCATCGCGACCTCGAGGAGGCAATCAGCTCCGGCCGCTTCCGCGAGGATCTGTTCTATCGTCTGAACGTATTCCCCGTGCTCATGCCGCCGTTGCGTGAGCGGCTGGACGATCTGCCGGTGTTGATCGAACATCTGGTGCAGCGACAGGCGCAGATTTCCGGACGCCATATCCGGCTCGAAAAGGCGGCGATGAGTGCCCTCGAGCGGAACCGGTGGCCGGGCAACGTGCGGGAATTGTCGAATCTCCTCGAGCGCCTCGCCATTCTTTATCCCGACCACACGATCACCGCCGCGGATCTGCCCGACCGCTACCGCAGCACCGCACCCGCGAGCTTTGCGAACGGCGCAGCACTCGGCGAGCCTGCCGAGATCGCCGCCCCCGAACCCCGGTATGCGATCGCCGCAGCCAGCGAAGAGTTCGAGGAGCTGGTCGACAATGCCGAGACCCCATTGCCGAGCGGTGGTTTCGATCTCAAGGATCACCTATCGGCGATCGAAATCGGTTTGATCCGCAAGGCGCTCGAGGAGGCGGACGGCACCGTCGCGGGCGCAGCGCGCCTTCTCAACATCCGCCGCACGACGCTCGTCGAGAAGCTGCGCAAGTACCGCCTCTCGGCCTGACGGATTTTTGACGCCGCCCCTGGGTTTGCTCGGTGGAAATGCGCTAACTGGTTGATAGAAAATAACAAAGGCGAGGAGGCACGGAAGTTGCTCTCTTCTTCGGGTATGACAGCGTCAACACTCGAGCGAAGCCCAGACCAACGCGCCGATCTGCAGGCGGCATTCTTAGCCTTCGGTTCGGTCTCGGAACAACTCTCAGGCGCGTTCGAGGCGCTGCGCGATGAAGCGTCCCGCCTGCGTGCCGCGCTCGATGAAGCGCATGTCGGAAAACAGCATCTGGCAGCGCGTCTCGCCGTCATCTTGCAGGGCCTGCCGGGTGGGGTGTTGGTGCTCGATGCGCACGAGCGCATCCAGGAGTTCAATTCCGCGGCAGCCAAACTCCTGGGCGAACCGTTGAGCGACCAATCCTTCGCGAGCGTGCTCGACCGCAGCGTTGTGGAGAGTGCGGGAATCGCCGAACATACCGAACTCCACAACGGCCGGTTTGTGAATATTTCACGCCGCGATCTGTCGGGCGGCGGCGAGGTGGTGCTGCTCACCGACGTCACCGAATCGCATCTCATGCAGTTGCTGCTGCGCCGTCAGCAGCGTCTGCTCACGATGGGCGAGCTCGCAGCCGGGCTTGCTCACCAGATCCGCACACCCCTGGCAACGGCATTGCTCTACGCATCGCAAATGACGCTGCCCGATCGCGATGCTCCGGATCTACGCCGCTGCGGCGAGCGGACGGTTGCGAGTCTCAAGCAGCTCGATTCGCTGGTCACCGACATGCTCGCCTTCGCCCGCGGCGGGTCGGCGCAGGAGCTGGTGAGCGTCAGTGCGCTGTTGGAACAGGTGGCCCAGTGGCTTCGGCCGGCGCTGCGCCGGGGCGTGCAATTGACCATCCGCACCCAGGCCCCCGACCTCAAAGTGCGCGCGAATGCGCCGTCGCTGGTCTCGGCGGTGCTCAATCTGGCCACCAATGCGCTGCAGGCTGCGAACGGCGACGTCGAACTGGAACTGCTCGGGCGTCGCTCCGAGTCGGGTTCGGCGCAGATCCTGGTCAGCGACAACGGGCCGGGCGTGCCTTCGCACATACGCGAAAGAATCTTTGAACCTTTTTTTACCACGCGCGCCCGCGGCAACGGGATCGGCCTGGCCATCGTCAAGTCGGTGGTCGAGGCACATCACGGCAGCGTCCGTCTGGCTGAGACGACCAAGGGCGCCACCTTCATCATCGAGCTACCTGCAGAGGAAAAAGCATGAACATATCTACGGAATCAGTGTTGATGGTCGAGGATGACGCCGCACTCCGCGACGCGTTAATCGACACACTGCGTTCGGCGGGAATCACCGTGTTGGGCGCAGCCGATGCGGATGCCGCACTCAAGCTGCTCGAGACCGAGGAAATCGCCCTGGTCATCTCGGATGTGCAGATGCCCGGCGCCACCGGCTACGAATTGCTGTCCAGCATCAAGCGGCTGCGGCCGGACCTGCCGGTGGTGTTGATGACGGCGTACGGCACCGTCACCCAGGCGGTGGCCGCGATGCGGGAGGGCGCCACCGATTACCTCGTCAAGCCGTTCGACGCAAAATCGCTGATCGACATGGCCCGCCGTCAACTTGCGGCGAGAGTGGTGCCCGGAGAGCTGGTCGCGACCGACCCCGAATCACGGCGGATGGTCGCTCTCGCGCGGAGGATCGCGGAAACCGACGCGACCGTGCTCATCACCGGCGAGAGCGGCACGGGCAAGGAGGTCTATGCACGATTCATTCGCGATCACTCCGCCCGTGGTGAAAAACCCTTCATCGCCATCAATTGCGCAGCCATCCCTGAGAACATGCTCGAGGCCACCCTGTTCGGTTATGAGAAGGGGGCGTTCACCGGTGCCCTCGGAGCGCATGCGGGCAAGTTCGAGCAGGCCCAGGGCGGCACCCTGCTGCTCGATGAAATTTCGGAGATGGAGCTCGGCTTGCAGGCGAAGATCCTCCGCGTGCTGCAGGAACGCGAGGTCGAGCGCCTGGGCAGCAGCCGCACCATCAACCTGGACGTGCGGCTCATCGCCACATCCAACCGCGACCTGCCGGACGAAGTGCGTGCCGGCCGCTTTCGCGCCGACCTTTATTACCGCTTGAACGTCATGTCGCTCCGGCTGCCGCCGCTGCGTGAGCGGCGCGGCGACATTCTGCCGCTGGCGCGGCGGGCGCTGCAGTCCTGCGCCCGCGGCGGCCAGATGTCATTGAGCCTCTCGGCAGAAGCGGAGAGAAAATTGATGCAACATGACTGGCCCGGCAACGCGCGTGAACTGACGAACATCGTGCAGCGTGCGGCCTGGCTCGCCAGCGGCGGTCAGGTTACCGCCGCCGATCTCGACATCGTCTCCCTCGGGCAGGTCCCCGTGCCGGCCGCCGCAGCCGTCGGGCATGACATCGGTCTCGATCATGACCTCAAGCAACGCGAACGCGAGCTCATCATCGCGACATTGAGGGTTACCGGCGGCAGCCGCAAGCTCGCCGCTGAACGTCTCGGCATCAGTCCACGAACCCTCCGGCACAAATTGCAGCAATTCAAAGCCGAGGGCATCAATGTGCCGCAGTTGCGCGAACCGAACTATGAGATAGCAACGCCATGAGCAGCATGCAAATCCAACAGGTGCTGTCCGAGATGAGGGCGCTGCAGGCGCGGACCGTCGGCGGCAGCAGCGAATTCGCGACCAGCGGCGCGACCGGCGTGGTCTCGGGCGCGCAGCCCTCCGACTTTGCCAACATGCTGAAGAGCCAGGTGGACAACATCGCGGCCATGCAGAACCAGGCGACATCGATGGCCACGGCCTATGAGGCCGGTGACAAAAGCGTCGACCTCACCAAGGTGATGCTGGAGGTGCAGAAGGCCAGCCTTGCATTCCACGCCATGACCGAGGTTCGCAACAAGCTGGTCGATGCCTATACCCAAGTGATGGGAATGTCGGTCTAGACGCTTCGAGAGGGTTTGATTCATGGCAGACATCGTTCCCGCCGCACCACCACTCGGCCTGCTCGAGACCATACCCGGCCTCAAACAGGTGGGACTGCTCGCCGGTGTCGCCGCCGCCATCGCGGTGGCGATCTGGCTGGTATTGTGGTCACAGGGGCAGAACTACACGGTGCTCTACGGCCAGCTCTCCGATCGCGAGAGCGGCCAGGTGATGGATGCCCTCACCGCGGCAGGCATCGAATTCAAGTTGAACCCCTCCGGCGCCGTCTCGGTGCCCGAATCGAAAGTTCAGGAAGCGCGCATCCGACTGGCAAGCCAGGGATTACCGCAAAGCGACTCGATGGGCATCGAGATGATCCAGAAGGACTCGCCCTTGGGTACGAGTTCGATGATGGAAACTGCGCGTTATCAATCGGTGCTCGAAACGGAACTGGCGCGCACCATCGTCAAGGTGCAGGGCGTGCAAAGTGCCCGCGTCCACCTGGCGCTGCCGAAGGCGTCGGTTTTCCTGCGCGATGCCCGCAAGGCAACGGCGTCGGTGATGCTGCAGCTGTATCCCGGCAGACGATTGGAACCCGGCCAGGTCGCTGCCATCGTGCATCTGGTGGCATCGAGCGTGCCCGAGCTCAGCCCCAGCGACGTCACGGTGGTGGACCAGGCCGGTTCCTTGCTCAATTCCCCGGACGAGAGCGCAGAGGCCGCGGCCGCCACCCGCGAATTTGCCTATGCGCGCAAGCTCGAGGATAGCTACCAGCAGCGGATCATCGAGCTTCTGGAGCCCATCGTCGGGGTGGGTCGCGTGCGCGCCACCGTTTCCGCCGACCTCGATTTCACCGAGACCGAGGAAACCCACGAGCAATACGACCCGCAGAAGACCGCTGTGCGCAGCGAGCAGACCAGCAGCGACATGCGCAAGACGGGCGACGGAGCCGAAGGAATTCCCGGCGCTCTCAGCAATCAACCACCGGGTACGGCGGGTGCGCCTGTGCCCGGCGCGGCCAAGCCGGGTGCTCCCGGCGCACCGGGAGCAGCGGGCGCGGCCGCGACCGGACCGACCTCCCAGTCCTCACGAAGCACCCGCAACTTCGAGGTGGATCGTACGCTTTCCTACGTCAGAGAACCGACGGGCGTCCTTAAGCGCTTGAGCGTGGGCGTGGTGTTCGACGACTGGCAGAAGGTGGCGGCGGACGGCAAGGTGACCACCGCGCCGATGAGCGAAGCCGACATCAAACGGTTCACCGAACTGGTGAAGGAATCGATCGGGCTGAAGGATGATCGCGGCGACAAGATCGACGTCATCAATCAGGCTTTCAAGACCAATCCGCCGCTGCCGCCGGTAGCCGGCCCACCGCTTTGGCAAAATCCCTGGGTCATCCAGCTTGCGAAGCAGGGGGTCGGCGCGGCGCTGGTCCTGCTGGTCGCGCTCCTGGTGCTCAAGCCCTTGATGAAGTCGTTGACCAAGCAGCCGGTCAAGGTCGAAACAACGGTCGAGATCGGCGAGATTCCGGGCGACAAGGTCAGCTTGTCCGGCAAACCCGACCCGGCCATCAAACTGGCACCCAGTTTTGAGCAGCAGCTCATCGCGGCGCGCACCCTGGTCGGTCAAGATCCGAAACGGGCGGCGCAGGTCGTGAAGGATTGGGTCGCGGCGGATGGCTAAATCGGGTGAATTGGACGGAACTCAGCGAGCGGCGATCTTGCTCATGAGTCTGGGCGAACAGGACGCGGCGAACCTCTTGAAGCAGCTCGATGCCAAGGACGTGCAGCGGCTCGGCATGGCCATGGCCGAACTCAAGGAGGTGTCCCGCGACCAGATGAGCTCGGTTCTCGAGACCTTCATCGGCATCGTCGACGCCAAGTCCGACATCGCGCCGACGTCGCAGGACTACGTGCGGCGGGTGCTCACCCAGGCGGTGGGCAAGCAAAAAGCCGATCTGTTGCTGGACCGTATATCGACCGGCCAGACCGGACAGGGCATCGAGGCTCTGAAGTGGATGGAGGCAAAAGCGGTGGCGCAGATCATCGGCGGAGAGCATCCGCAGATCGCCGCGATCGTGCTGTCGCATCTCGAGCCGGAGCAGTCGGCGAGCATCCTGCCGCTGTTGTCCGACGAGATGCGCACCGACGTGCTGATGCGCATCGCTGCCCTGAATGAGGTCGCCCAGTCGGCGCTCACCGAACTCGATCAATTGGTGGAGAAACAGGCCAACGTCGCACCGCCCTCGACGCTGCGCCGGATCGGCGGCGCACGCACCGTGGCGAACATCTTGAATTCAATGGAAAAGGAAAAGAGCGGCGAGGAACTCGGCAAGATCGAAAAAGCCGACGGCGAGATGCATCAGCAGATAAAAGATCTTCTGTTCATATTCGACAATCTCCTCGACGTCGACGATCGCGGGATTCAGGCGCTGCTCCGCGAAGTGGGTTCGGAGACCCTGGCAGTGGCCCTGCGCGGTGCCGAACCGGAGGTGCAGGAAAAGATCATGCGCAACATGTCGAAGCGGGCGGCGGAAATCCTCAAGGACGACATGGAGGCGCGCGGACCCATCAAGCTCACCGAGGTCGAGGCGGCGCAGAAGGAGATCATCGTCATCGCGCAGCGGCTCGCCGAGGAAGGGACCATCAGCTTGGGCGGCAAGGGCGAGGCGGACGTTGTCTAATCATTTCAGCAAATCCGCTGCGGCATCGGCGGAAGTCTGGGCGGCGCCGGATGTGGGCGATCCCGCGGCCGCGGCGCTGCCGACGGTGAGCGGACTGGCCGATCTTCAGGAGGAAGCCTACAAGGAGGCATTTCAGCAAGGTCTTGCCGAAGGACGGGAGGCCGGGCGCGGTGAGGCGCGGGCCCAGGTGGAACGCCTGGCGGCGATGTTTCATGATCTGGCGAAGCCGTTCGAAGTGCTGGATGCAGAAGTCGAGCAGGAGCTGTTGACGCTGGCAATGTCGCTGGCGCGGCAGATCGTGCGGCGCGAGTTGAAGGCCGATCCCACCCAGATCATCGGCATCGTTCGCGAGGCCATCTCGGCACTGCCGGCCGCCTCGCGCGACGTCCGTGTACGCATGCATCCGGAGGACGCGGCGATCGTCCGTGAACATTTGGCGCCGACGGAAAGCGAGCGGGCCTGGGTGATCGTCGAGGATCCGGTGATGGCACGCGGTGGTTGCCAGGTGAACACCGCCACTTCGCGCATCGATGCAAACCTCGAGACGCGGCTCACCGCCATTTTGAGCGAGCTCCTGGGCACTGAGCGGCAAAACCCGCAGCGCGGCGGCGGAGCGGCATGACCGGCGCCGCCATCCGTCCGCGCCCCAAGCAGTGGGCGGCCATGCTGGCGCAGGCGCGCGCGCGTACCGCGACGGCCGCCAAAGTGGTGGTGGAGGGTTCGCTCAGCCGGATGGTGGGCATGACGCTGGAGGCGGTGGGATGCGAGGTGGCCGTCGGCGGTCGCTGCCTGGTCGACACGGCGGAAGGCAAGCAGATCGAGGCGGAAGTCGTCGGCTTTTCGGGTGAAAAGTTGTATCTCATGCCCACCGGCGACATGCGCGGCATCATGCCGGGCGCGCGCGTGGTCCCGCTCCACAGCATCACCGAGGTTCAAGTCGGCGATGCTCTGCTGGGTCGTGTACTCGACGGATCCGGAAAGCCGCTCGACGGCTTGGGTGAACTGCGCTGCACCGATCGCGTGTCGCTGGTCGGAGAACCCATGAACCCGTTGATGCGCCGGGCCATACGCGATCCGCTCGATGTGGGCGTACGGTCGATCAACGCACTCCTGACTGTCGGCGGCGGTCAACGCATCGGCTTGTTCGCCGGATCGGGAGTCGGCAAGTCGGTGCTGCTTGGCATGATGACGCGCTATACCAAGGCCGATGTCACGGTCGTTGGCTTGATCGGCGAGCGCGGGCGGGAGGTGCAGGATTTCGTCGCCAACACATTGGGTCCGGACGGGATGCGCCGGGCCGTGGTGGTGGCGACGCCCGCCGACAATCCACCCCTCATGCGCCTGCATGGAGCCTGGCTCGCCACATCGATTGCCGAATACTTTCGCGACCGCGGCCTCAAAGTGCTGCTGTTGCTCGATTCCTTGACGCGCTTCGCACAGGCACAACGCGAGATCGCGCTCGCCATCGGTGAACCACCGGCCACGAAAGGCTACCCGCCATCGGTGTTTGCACGGCTGCCGCAACTGGTCGAGCGCGCCGGCAACAGTGATCGGGGCGTGGGTTCGATCACCGCGTTCTACACGGTGCTTGCGGAGGGCGACGATCAGAACGATCCGATCGCCGATGCCGCGCGGGCGATCCTCGACGGCCACATCGTCTTGACGCGGCGCCTGGCGGAAAGCGGCTTG
>Ga0209208_10008368_pt1 | contig 13798 bp, 2 predicted proteins | sample S1TSphfallax_3_FD_187694 | JGI IMG/M metagenome (GOLD analysis project Ga0209208, IMG submission 187694) | Host-associated microbial communities from peat moss isolated from Minnesota, USA - S1T2_Fd - Sphagnum fallax MG (SPAdes) (version 2) | ecosystem: Host-associated > Plants > Peat moss >...
CTGATTGTGTCGCGTAGGTAACGCCCAACCAGCAGCTGGACCAGGCCATCCTTGACCAGGGCTTGCGGGAAATGGAGCAGCTGCTGCACGCCCAAGGGGGGAAAACCCTAGAGGATTTTGAGATGCCTATCCCTGCACAGCTGGTTGCCCCAAGGGATGCCACTGTATTCGAAGAGTGGGCCATGTACAATGTGACGCGGCAAGCTCAACAACTTGCTCGGGATGTGCCTTTGCAAAATCAGCACTAGCGCTCCATTTACGACATGTCATTGACGCGGTCCATGACCCCAGGCTGGTGGACAAAACCTTTTTTATTGATGGGCTGGGAGGGGCTGGCAAGACTTTCCTCTATGGGTGCTTACTTAGCAGGGTGCGCTCTACTGGTGACATAGCGTTGTCGATGGCATCTTCTGGCATTGCAGCCCTGCTTTTGGAGGGCGGTTGCACAACTCACTCACGTTTCAAAATTCCCGTAGTAGGCCTTTGTGGCTCCTCTGCTTGCTATGTTCCCCTGAACAGTCCACAAGCGGCCTTGATTCGGGCTACACGCTTCATTGTGTGGGATGAGGCACCCATGGCCCACAAGCATGTGTTTGAGGCTGTGAACCGCACGCTCCAGCATGTTATGGGTGTTGTTGACCCTGCCTTAAAGGACATGTTTTTTGGGGGCAAGGTTGTTGTCATGGGAGGTGATTTTAAGCAGATATTGCATGTGGTTCCCCGAGGCACGAGAGGCCAGATTGTGGATGCCAGTCTCAAGAGGTCCGCAGTCCTTTGGCACCATGTTAAAGTGCGTCAGCTGCATGAAAACATGCGTGTTCAGAGGCTTTTAGCATAGGGCGGAACCAACGCCACGGCCGATGCCCAACAACAAGCTTGGGCAGACTACTTGCAACGCATTGGGAGGGCACAGAGCAAGTCTTTCCTGAGGTTGGGGAGGAGGTTGTTTTGATCCCAAAAGACATGTGCTGCGAAGGTGACATCATTGATAGCCTAGTGGATGAAGTTTACGGTGACCTTGGCTGCTTCACAAACTCGCAGTCACGCAATGAGCACATCACTCAGAGGGCCATTTTAACTCCTCTGAACGAGGACATTGACAGCATCAACACTGCCATCATGAATCGGTTTGACTTCACCACACCTGACGGCACACCAGCATAGCGCTGCAGGTACCACAACGCTGATTTTGTTGTGCAAGGCGAACAGAAAGGGGTTTACCCCACCGAGTTTCTAAACTCCCTTAGCATGTCAGGGGTGCCACCCCCACACTTTGACCCTGCAGGAAGGCTGCCCGGTGATTTTGCTGCGGAATATGTCGGGCGACCTTGCAAATGGCACTTGCTTTATTGTGGTCAAGCTGATGCAGCACATAATTGATGCTAAGATTGCCATAGGACCGGACAAGGGCAGGCGCGTTTTCATTCCCCGCCTCAGTATCACTCCCTCTAACACGGAGAAGATGCCTTTTACTCTCCGCCAGCGGCAATTCCCGTTGCGGCCCGCATTTGCCATGACTATCAACAAGGCCCAAGGGCAGACACTGCAGACAGTGGGGGTGTACTTGCCCAAGCCTATTTTTTGCCACGGGCAGTTTTATGTGGCTTTATCTTGGTGCAGCTCACGGCGGGGCGTCCGAGTGCTGGTCCGGGGTGGCAGCAGGGCGGCTCTGAATGGGGCCCCTACTGATGTTTACACCAGTAATGTGGTCTACCGCGAGGTGCTATAGTGATTCTTCTTGTGGGTATGGGGTTTTTTGGGGTCTCCTCTGGACTCTCAGTTTTTTTTCAGGGCTTGGGCTTTGGTTTCATCCAAGGGGATGGGTTGGATTAGATTGCATTGGACTAAAATGGGGCTTTTATATATATCAGACATTCCCTCCATAAGATTTCCAAGCATGTAATGGATTTTAGATAAAGTGACCATGCAGGCTCATCCCAACGACTCATGCATGTACCTGCAACCTCATATGCAAATGTACTAGGAATGAATGTGACCATCAAGTGGAACATCTCCAACTGTCATCACTGCATCAGTGCCGTGAAGTGCCTTGCAGGAATGAAAAAAATGGTTTTGGAAGGAAAAACAAAGAATGGCAAGATGAAAGTATAACTTCGAAGTGGATGTTAATGGGGCTCTACTAGAGTAGGGTACAAAATGAAGGAATTCTTTTTTTGACATTGATCTTGACAAAACAAACGTGATGATCTAAGTATAAAATCTTTTTTTGGACTAAAGTATTGCCTATTTAAAAGGGTGGTCTATATGTCCATGCATGCCTTTGCAGTATGGTTATGGTGGGAGATCACCCTTCTAAATATTATTTTGAGTTGAGTATGTTCAACATTAATTCAAATGGCTTTTGGCCCGCTTGGAATGGACTTAACATGGGCACATAATTATTTTTGCACAAGCAATCATACACCTTTGACATGGGTTATGCTCCCACATATAGTGTCCATTTTAGACCAACATGCATGCATTGCAACAATGGATCATATTAGAGAACATTTTCAAAACTGGGACATTCAAACATTCCATGTCACAGCTATGAATGGGTTCCTTATGCCCTAGCATCTTAAACCACAACAAGACCATGTTTCCCACCCAAAAATCCCAACTAGCATTTACTGGCCTTGAAACATGTAACCTCCCAACACTGGTAAGTACATCTCATGTATCATATCAACCCCAACAAAGTTCAACCATCCTTTGTTCCAATGGACCACAATAAGACCACCTTCTCAAAGAAACAGAATGCAGAGGAGTAGCCACATAAAGGTGCTAAACTTTTCAATACAAAATATAATAGGGGTAGCAATCCACCACCTACCATCTTTTCCCCTACCGACTGATTGAAATAGGATAAAGTGTTCAGAAGCTCCATATGCTTGGTGAAACCATGTTTGACAAGAGACAGCTACAATGCTCATTGACATCCCAGCAGAGAGAACAGTGTGTCACCCTCCTGTTCATATTCATTATTATCATAGACATTTTGAAGTCAATTGATCTACCATCTCTGCAACTACTATACAGGGAACTGAAGACGCAATTTGTCTAGAAAAAACTACAAATGGACTCCTTTAGAAAGGGAACAGAGAAATTCCGTGATTGCCAAGCAGAAAGGCTTGGAGGTGATACGATGCTTCTTTCAACCCTTGACAAAAATCACCTCTCAAATTTGGCTAATCTGCATCATACAATATTAGAGTTATTAATTGGTTGAAACAATTAACGAGTACCCACTAGTTTTGGTTGAAGCATTGAAAGGAGACAACAAAAAAAGAGAAACATTAAGTTAGTTATTAGAAGATGTAAACAACAACCAAAGAGGATTGGGTTTTGTAAAAAACCTTTTTACGGAGATAACCAATTCTCTAAAGTAGTATTTCACGAGGACCTTTTTGGGAACAATTTTCTTATTTGTGGTTTTGAAAAAACTGGGGGAAATTGTTGAGGTTTGTAATATGGTATTAAAACTAAGGTAGATTTGAAAACATATAATTTTCCTTACTTGTTTGGTAAGAAATTTTTAAAAAATTGTTCCCATGTTCTTTTGTTGATTTGACATTAATACAAAGGTTATTTGTAGATTATTCACTATTCAAGGGGAAATTTTACAAATTTGCAGGTATTGTTTCAAGTGCATTAATTAATGATAAGGTGGTTAAGTTTTTACTTATGCAAGGTTTTAAAATTAAAGGTTGCCAATGCCCATGTATGATTTATAATGTAATAATGTTGATTTGTGTGTTGGCATTAGGAAAAAAAAACATATTTGTGACTATAATTTGCAAATATAAATAAGTTGCAACAAGCATTCGTGATTAAAAATTTATTGGTGACACAAATGAAAACGTTTAATCACACATGATGATACACTATGATGTTTGCACATTCCACATTGATGATGTATATAGTTACTGCACACTATCAACTTTTGACAAACGTATAACATTTGCAAATTAGTATCCATTTTTTTGCAATAGTAAATAACCCTATCATTAATTTCCCCTTGAATACATAATAAAATTTGAAAAAAAAAATTATTGAAATATTAATGTTGGCCATTTGTTATGGATGCCCATATATTTAAACACATTTTTCAATCAAATTTTACCATGTCGCACTATGAAAGGTTTTGGGTAAATTTTATTTTTTTGAAATATTGATTTTCATTATCCAATATGATTATTCCTTTTAGATGGTCCTAAATTGTGACATGTAGCATAATAAAAAGTTGCCATGTGGCATCTTAATTGAATTTTGAAAAAAATAATTTAAAAAATCTATTTCAATAATTAAATAAAACTATCATAAACTTATGTAAGTAGCTCATACATAAGTCCTTCCTAATTACCTAAGTTAAATACCTAGCTATTTAAGTATCTACGTAAAATTAAATAGGTAGATAAAATTAGGAAGGTAGATCATATCTACATACCTACCTAAATAAATAAATAGAACTTACTTACATTACATACCTATTTACCTACCTACCTTAGCATGTAAAAAAGTAGCACCTAATTACTCATTTGAATAGGCAAGTATTAAGAAAGTAAAAAGGTAAAAAATAGTCATTTAAATATTTTTATTTTATCTTTTGATTTTAAGGTTAACTTCTTTGAGCTCATCCCAAATTGGTACATGTATTTTAATTTAAGAACCTAATTAAGAGAAGGCATATAATTTTTTAAATGGGATTCAACAAGAAAGCATATGGGTTAAATCTTTTAGTTGCACCTTAGTTGCAAATTGGTTTAAAACTAAAAAACAATTTCAAAATACTTTGTATTTTAAAAAAATTAATTATGAAACTAAATAGGTAATTATCTATTAATTATATATACGAATTAATTATCTAAAATAATGATTTTTGTTAGTTATTTGAATTAATTATTTTAATTCAGATAATCAAATCCTTAAATGTCCAAAATTAATTATTTAAATCAATTATTTCAGTTATTTATCTAAATTAATTACACTTACTACAAATAAATAGTTAATTAATGAATTTAAAATGACTTATTCTAATCAGACTGATTATTCTGATTAATAATTAATTATACTTAATTGGACCATGGCAATTAGATAGATTAATTACTAATTAATATTTACCAGTTAGTAAAGTTTTGACAAATATTTCATTATTATTTATTAAATATGAATTTATTAAATCAAATAAAATGACTTTTACTGGGTTTTAAAATTAACTAATAATTCATCAATAATCATCAATTATTTTATCAAATTATTTTTAATTTTATCTAATTAATAAAATTTTCTTTTTGAAATAAATAAATAAATAATCAATTATTATATATTTCTTGGTATTAATTTAAAATAATTAAAATACTTAAGTAAATTTTATTATTTCAAATTTTATACTAACTAATCAATGAGTTATTCATAATTCATCAACACTTAATATTTGTTTAATAAGAGGATTATATCATATTAATATGACCTTGCTATCAATAGAATTTAATCAAACCTTAAAATAAACATGCTATATGTTTTTGAAAACCATATAAAATAAAAATGGTTTAAAAAATCTAATATGCCCATAATATGAGCATGTGTATGCTTAATATATGGTATAGTTTGAATAAAAACTAAATATATGGTTTAAAGTACCATAAATACAAGCTGAATACATTCTTAATGTGGTTCACAATACCTTAAAGTACAATAAATGTCTAAACACACCATAAGAAATACCCAAATTCATTGCAAAAAATCTTGAATTATGTAACCATCCAATTTACAACCACATGCGACTATTCATCATTTGTAACTATGTTTTATAATTTTTACAACTAATAATCATCTTTTTAATTTTCATACTATTATTTGCAACTATGATGCAACTAACACTAAGTTATACATTCTTCTATATTGACTAATTTTTTTGGGTTTTCATAAAAAAATAGACAATTATGTTCATTTAGTTGCAAATTTGGTTATAACTTGGTTGCATTTTGTGATGTACCTATATATTTTATGTACATTAAGGCATTTTAGACTACATGAAGAGTATATTTAACATGTAATCAACATACATGAAACATATGTTAAAACCTATGTAACCTATTTAAATATATTTATCCTATATTAAACACATATTGCTTCATATTATTTCATATTATCAACATGTTAAAAATTTTAAATTCATATTGATTTTATATTTTGCTTTGTTAACAAATATACCATGTTTATTTTAATGTATAATTAAATTATAGCAACAAGGTCATATTAAGATGACATAATCTTGATGTCAAACCAATATGCATTATTCATAAAGTAGTAATATCAATTTATTGATTAACTAATGTAAACTATGGAATATTAATTAATTAAATAAGACTTTTTTATGAGTTAATGATTTATACTTATAATATGTTATTGATTAATCAATAAATACTAATAATTAATTGATTACAATAAAACTATGAAATAATAATCATTTAATTAAAATTATATAATTCTTAAAATACTTTAATACTAAATAATCAATGAATAACTTACAAAATGATAACTAATAATTTCATTCCTTATTTAGCCAAAAAAATGTTTTAGTATATAATATTTAATACTTACCGATTTATGAAATAAAATTTTGATTTCAAACTACAAACTATAAATAACTAATGAAAAAGTTAATTCTTGATTAATCAATTTCCATTTAATTCCATGATCATCAGTAATTACTAATCAAGAGTCATGGTAAAAAAAATTAAATATTAATTTAGTTATGTAGCTTATAAAAATATTAATTAAAATTTCAAAACTTCAATTATCTAGTTATTAATAATGATTAATTAAATTTATTTCCTATTTAGTTCATAAGTCCCGAATTAATAGTTTTAAATTTAGTAAATATAATTAATACTTCAATTTATATTCAATTAATCATTCCATAATTCATATTTATTAATCAAGAGTTATTGTAAATAGATAATTAATTTTAGGTAAGTAGTAGTTATGAAGCTTACAAAATATTAATTAAAATATAAAAAATAAATTATCTAGTTATTATTAGTGATTAATTAAATTCATTTTCTATTTAGCTCATAAGTTTATAATTAATAATGAATTTTTATAAATCAGATTAGAATAAATCAGTTTATGTCATACGTACCTAGTGTTTTACCTACTTACCTACATAAGCCTATGGATGACCAAAATTAATGTTTGAATAATTTTTTTAAATCACCCATGTGGTGGATTTTGGTAATGCCAAATGGACCACAAATATCATTGGAATTTGATGACATGAACTTTTTTTAACATTTAAAATCATTTTTTTTCAAATTACCTTAATTTAAGACATATGACAATAATGTGTGGATATTTGATAATTGCAAAAACAAGATTTAGTTGCAATTGTTATATGAATGGTCAAATGGTGAACATGTATATGTGATTATATACATCATCCATGGTCCATTTGGTGATGTCATGTTGACTAGATGTTGGTTGCGATTTCACTTATGCAACTAAAACAATTTAGTTGGAAATGTTAGTTGCAACTATTTTATAGTTGCTAAAATAGTTGCAAATAGAAGTCACAAATTGGGATTTTTCCTTCTAGTGATTGCAAATAATTTTGCAACTAAATGAACAAAGGGGCCTATTGTTTGATGAAAAATCTAAGTTAGTCAATATGGAAGGATCTGCAATTTAGTAATTGCACGATAGTTGGAAAATTGGTAGCAAATTTAAAATGATGATGATTAGTTGTAAAATGATAAAACATAGTTGCAAATTGAATGGTTACATAATAGAATTTTTTTAGTAATTATATTTTGGAAAAAAGGGCAAAATAATATTTATAACATCTTGACAAGATATTTCCTTGTTTAAAATATCATCCCAACTCAATAAAGACTATTTAATAAACTTGAATATATCATTTCACTAGTGTTGAAACCCCAATTTCGTTTTTGTATATGTAATCCAATATTTTAAAAGACAATAATTGTATATAAAATGGATATTTAGACAAAAGTGTTGTCATAAAAGTTGGTGATTGAAAAAGAACATATTTTACATATGTTGATGCATCACATTCAATATAACATCTTTATCTCCTTTCCATTTGTACTCATATAATTAGATAATAAACAATTAGTAATGCCATAAAATGTAAACCCAAATTCATTAATGTTTAAATTATTGCACATACTATTTAGTTTTTTGAAATGTTCATGTTGATGATTAACTTCAATTAATCCACATATTGCTTAACATATCATGTTTCTAAACACATTTGTAGATTAACTAATCCATTTATCATACAATTCATTTTGAGCATTCCATTTGTGATCATAAGGTTGATAACATTGCATTTGTCACAATTGAATCCAATCATAAACAACCTTTTTGAATTTCTTTTTTCACAAATGTGAAAAATGACATATGGCTTCCAACCTATGATATCCTTACAAAACCTTGTATTTTGACAAAATCACTAATTCAAATTAAACAAAAATTGTACATGGATAAATTATTAATTGTAAATGTATGTCATACATTGATAAACATATACTTATATTTTCACTAGAAGAAAATTGTCATATGCAATTGTTAAACCCCATAGTTGGATAAAACAAGTTGCACATGACTAACAATTGCATTGGACAATATGTATGCAAATAGTATATACAATATGGATTTATATTTTATACATGATTTGTAATACTCTATAGTGGTTGCCCATGGTGACACTTGGCATTTGAACCTTATTTCAATATTCATCATTATTAATAAATGAATCAGATTTTAACACATGTTCATTTGTGAAGGCCAATTATTATATGGTGAGATGTGGCAATTTTTTTAAACCATCCATTATTATTATTTAATTATATAGGTAGGTAGGTAGGTAGGCCATAGGTAAGGAAGGTTAGCCTAGCTAGCTAGCTAGGTTTTAACTAAAAAAATTTGTGTTTGGGTTTAGCCTTTAGGGTTGATCTTTCTTAATTAGCTCATCCCAAATGGCATTTAGTACTTGGTTTGTGTACAAGAGCAAGGCACTTACTTATATGGTGTGCACACTTGGAATCCAAGGCAAAATATATGGAATAAAAAATTTAGTTGCAAATGCAACCAATGTAGTTGTAACCATGTAAATATTACATGATATCTATGCCATATTTATCTAGTTTAATTACTAATTATATAAATTATATTATAAATTATAAAAGTTAATAGGTAATAATAATATAATGTTATGATAATAATATAAGTATTTATAATTATAATAATTTAAAATAACCTATGATTATCTATAATAGTTAATAATCAATAATATTATATTATTATTACTTAATTTAAGTTAATAGCTAGCCTAGTTAGCATGGATTTAGCTTTAATATTAGAGGTGTAATACTATTATACATAGCCTATGTAGATATATTGGGTATATGAACTCAAGTATGTATTAACTGTGACTATTATTTTTATGACAAATGTTGATTCTGTATAATATCAATTGCATGTAGTTGCACACACACACAACCGTATGGCCCAAAAATTATACAATATCAATTTTGTAGTTCCAAGCATAACCAATATAGTTGCAAATGATAACTAATTGCAAACAACATGATTTCTTCTAATGTTTTCACCAAAAGTGAAACAACCTTTTATTTTATCAAAACCAAAATAAAACACATTTGTCTTTGTATTCACCCCACAAATGTTTTTTGCACATTTGCATTTGTTCATTTAAGTAGACCACCCACAAAATTGTACATTAAGGATTGTAATAAGAAAAAAAATCCCCTATGACAAAAAAAAACTCACCAAATTGAAGTTTTACTAAATAAATGTATGAACAATAATTGTGCAATAAATAATTATAAAAAAATTCAAGCCTTACCTTTGCAAGCTTCTTTGTTGTTGTTCACGGTGGGTTTACATTAACATCAACCAAAGTTCTTCCTAGCTCTACTAATATTGAAAACATGTTTACTCTACATGCATTTGTATAACAACCCACCAAATTAAGAAATGTAAAATGTTAAGCTTGAGTCATGCCAATGGTCTAAAGGTATTCAATTTTAAATCAATTAACAAACTTCAATTAAACAATGAATACCTTCATACCATGTAAAAAATACTATTAAGTTTTCATATTACTTTAAATCATGTGCAACCACAAACTCAACAAAAAATCATGTTTTTCATTTCACTCCAAATTAAATGCACTAAAATACAACATTTTATAGACAAAGGAAATGAGCTAGAATTAATTGTAGTCATGGCACATGACCCCCTTGTGGGTTTGTGAGATTTACATCAATAATTTTATGAAAATGCAAAGGAGGAAGTCCCAACACTCCCAAGTGCATTTAATAGTCTCAAGTGGGTTTTCACTTTGAAAGTTGGAAGTTTCAAAGTGTCCCAAAGTTTTAGAACAAAATTTAGGGGACCAAACATTGTCCAAATTGGACCTTTTTTAAATGTTGGAAAATTCTTGAAGAATAATATAATAAAGTGGGGTCACATTCACAAAACAATAATATGTAACAATAGTTATGATTGTTTGAAGGGTCAAAATTAAAATGCCCAAATGATTCCTAGCCAGTTGAATGATGATTTTAAGGGTCAAATTTCACCTCCAATTCAATTTTTTAAAATATGTCTAGAAAGATCTTTTCAAAGGCTATAAAGTTTCCCTTGTAACCTTATAAGCTCTTGAATTGGAGAAAAAATGAAAAACATATAGAAGCACAAAAAGTTATTAAATTCATAACTTAATAATTTAGGGAAATTTCCATTTGGGAGTTTTAGGGAAAATGATTATTTGGATGCAACCTTTTTGGGGAGATGCAAAGTATACTATAAGGAGGAGGGTGGTGCCTCTTTTCAAAGTTTGAATTGTGATGATTCTTGTGAATTATAAATTTAACCCAAGGTTTGTATGTGCACCATTTTGATTCCAAAATGTACTAAAAGCCTTTTTGTTTTATTTGTGTAGTTTGACATGTTTGTGAGCTCAATTGAAGAATTCATCCCATTCTAATCCCAAAGCTCTCACATTTTCTTTCTTATTGGGAGAACTTACAAAGTATGCTTTGGGTTTGCATTTTGTTGCAACATCAAAAATTGTGATTTTTTTTCTCACATCAATACCATTTGAAAAGCTAAGGGTGCATGTCATTTATAATGATTTCAAAATCATTCAATTTGGACAAGGTTGATCCTTTATGTTATTTTGGACATTTGAATAACTCAAGGAATCCCAAATTTCAATTCAATACTTTATGTTGGGAGTTCTACAAATGCTTCCATTGTATATCCACATGCCTTTCATTTGGGTGTGTGAGAATGTAATTTTCACCCCTTTGGCAAGTTTCAAACTTGAATTCAACTTGCCTTTTTATTTTGCTTCCAAGTTTGGTTGAGAGCTATGGTTAGGGTTAAGATCATTATTATTAAACATTTTATGAAATGTTATAACAATTTGGTACATGCATGTATATAAGGGATTGTATTTATCTTCCAGTAGGATATTGATATAAATATATTGTCAAACATAAGGTGTGAATCCATAAGTAATAATATTACTCATCTAGTGTGACAATGGAATTGTGGACCATTAAAATACATATGCAATTACATATGCATATGTAAATAATTACATTCATTACCTTGGGGTCTAGCTGTTTCATAAATGAAAAAATAAAAATATATAAAATATCACATCAATTCAATATTTTTTCAAAACTTTCACACATAAAAAATAAAAAAGTTGCAAATAATTAATTTTGGGGGTTTCTTTATTAAAGGGGAGATTTCAAAAAAAAAATTGGAAAAATTATTAGATTTTATCATTAAGTACCTAGGAGAAATAGATAAGGATGTTTGAATTGTTGTAGATGTCACCATTTTTGGCTAGGTATTGTTAATGAGGACTACCATTTAGGTTAAATTGTAAAATTGAAATAAATTAAGTAATGAAATCAACTATGAATATCCAATTGCGTGCATGTTTTCCTCATTTTGTGTATTAAGATTTCATAAGTTCAAAACTTTGTATTATGGAGTGTGTTAGGTACAATATGTTGTTGATGCATGTGAAGTCTTGTGCTAGCCCAAATTTCTAAATAGGTAACAAAACAAGTATAATGGTTATACCTAACACATTCCATTACCTAATGGTTTCCATCTGGATTTACATATTGGTCTTATGGATTTGCATAATGGTCACATGAAGTTTTTAGAATGGTTTTGTAAATACTAGTTATTGGCACCCACCAAAGTGAAATTATATGTAAACCTTGCAAGACCCTTTTATTTTGTGTGTAAGGGAACTAAAAGAGGCTAGAAAAGGCCATAGGAAAGCCATTTCATTCAATAATTCATCCCTAGAAAATGCATGGGCAACTTGAAAAATATTTCTTCATGTAAGTCAAGGCACTTGGGTTTGAAAAGCTAAGGTACCCAAACTTAAAATGGATAGTGCCTACTCTTGGACACTTAGTTTTATATGTATATCAATTGGTCACAAGTCCTTAAATGGGCAACTATTAAAAGTAACCAATCAAGGGTGAATCCCAAGCACAATTTTATTTGTATTTGAGCCTATTTGGATATTTAATAATGTCCATTAAGGAAAAGATTAGTTTCTTATGCAAGTTATTTTCAATCAACTTGATGGCATATATGGGATGGAATGACAACTATTTAATGTTAGCATAATCATACAACATCCAACACTTAGCACCAACAAACGAGCCAAATAATCCTTATGAAAAAATGTGTATTAACAAAATTTGAATGAAAGCTGTGAATTGTGGTGAAGATCACAAATCAATTTTGGCTTAGTAAGTGACACACAAGTAGTGACAATGTGCCCATATATTAGGTGTAGCTCCATATGTTTTTATAACTACATATGATTTACATGACAACTATACGTCATTAAGATGCATACTTGATTTGGTGAAACATTTTGAGAAAGCTCCATATAATTCAATTGTTTTCCAACATGACATAATTACAAGAGTCAAGAGGCAATTAAGACATTGATGATGAAGAAAGATTTGTTCCATTAGATTATAGAGGGGAACAATTTGAATGCATGTAGTGTGTTGAATTGATTCGATTATTCAATTTTGATGATCCTATGCAACTCATAGATTTGCCACTTGGATTGAAGAGGTTGAATATTCAACAAGAGGGGCTAGGTGTGCTATGATCAAGCCAACACAATTGTTGGTCAAATGTGAATGTTAGTTAAATAAAAGATGAAAATTCAACATCCAGATCATGTGGGCCAAATAGGCAAGGAGGTTTTGATGTTTTTCAACAACTAAGCAATGGACCCGACAAATTTGGTTCAAGAGGTGTTTGATGCATTGAGGATGCAAATTGTTGCTTTCAAGTTTGCATCAACCTAGTTGTTTTTTTCTGCATTTTCCTTTACAAACATGATCAACAATTTGCATCCTCAATGCATCAAAAGTAGGATGTGGGGATGCTTGTCACATCATTAATGAATCATCATTATGGTATAATGCAATCTAGAAAAAAAGGAAAAACAACTATGTTCTACAAAAAAAAAAGGAGGCATTTGTGTTTTATGTGAAAAAGATGCAAGTGATTGGACATTTGTTTACACTTATACAACTTTGATTGAAAGTAGCTAAGATTATTCATGAGAAGCCTACACTTGTTAAGAATGGGATTCTAGGATGGGGGTGGCTCAAATGGTTTAGGAGACACAATCTTTATCTATCACTAAAAGGTGCCCAAGGCTTGGAGGTTGGATGTGTAAAAGGCA
>Ga0209208_10008369_pt1 | contig 13793 bp, 17 predicted proteins | sample S1TSphfallax_3_FD_187694 | JGI IMG/M metagenome (GOLD analysis project Ga0209208, IMG submission 187694) | Host-associated microbial communities from peat moss isolated from Minnesota, USA - S1T2_Fd - Sphagnum fallax MG (SPAdes) (version 2) | ecosystem: Host-associated > Plants > Peat moss >...
TGTCTCACAGACCAGCTGCAAATGCACGAACCTCGAAAGGTGAGCTTACTCGGGATCCACCAAATCCCAGCACCTTCACCTCCCCGTAGTTCAAATCGAGCTCAACAGCGGCAGTTCTTGGAGCTCAGAAACTTCCCCATTTGAGCTTGATGGGTCAGAAAAACCCAGCCCGGAAAATTGTACAGTTGTGGCGCTCAAGAACTAGTAAAGAACAATTGCAATTACACAAACATCAACTGACCTCATGGACTCTAGAAGCAGGATCTTTGAAAGTGGAGACATATTAGAGAGAAAAACCATATAGTTTACTCTTGGATGAAGCAGCTTCACCGACTCCTTTTTTCTTCATCTTCCCCCAGCTCCTCTTCAGCGCCAGCTCTTGAGCCAGGCGTCAACTTTTGTGTGAAAAAGATGAAACACCGAAGGAGCATACCGACAACCCATAACACATCTACTAAAGCAAAACTTCATTTCTGTTTTACTCATGTACTCCCTGAATCAAGCTTCAACAGTTTTGTTGACACACAAACTTTGGCTTTGTCCTTTTTGTCTCTCTCCCACGTTTGTCTAAAAACATGTTCACCAGTCTTCTTTTGCCCTTTCCAAGTTCCAAGTGCACAGGACCCCACAAACCCCACTGTTGGATGCTTGCTCGGACAGATTGCTGCTAACTTGCATCGGGCATTAAATGAATTTGGTGAATAACGAAATCCTGGCTGAGAAAAATAGTAGTAAAGCGCCGCTTCTCTTCATCATACACTTCTATTATAACCTGGCCTTCAAGAGCCAAGATTCTTAGCTCCTTTCTGAAGCTCTCCCAAATCCCATCTAATCTTTCATTTCTTGCTATGCCGGGTGGGTCCCCACCCAGTTACAAAATAGGGTGGGGGGATTTCTCGTTGTTGTATATTGTCTCATTCAATAGCTTATGTTGCAGAAGACCCTACATAGGTTGCAGCTAAGTTGAAATATAGTTTCCAAACATCTCAACTTTGGGGCCTGAAAACTTTTAGGACGTGATTCCAAGACCGAAACCAAAGTTGAGATCCCAAGTCCTGAAAACCATGTCCTGAAAACCATATCCTAAAATTTCCCACGCCCCAAAGTTGAGATCCCAAGTCCTGAAAAACATGTCCTGAAAACCATATCCTGAAAATTTCCACGCCCCAAAGTTGAGATCCCAAGGCCTGAAAACCATGTCCTGAAAACCATATCCTAAAATTTCCCACGCCCCAAAGAGTGCCGGGCCGGTCAGTCGCCCGCCATGGGCCGGTCAGTCGCCCGCCATGGGGGGTGCAGGGCCGGGCCCGGTCGGCCGGACGGGCCCGGTCACCCCGTTCTTGACGTCGGCTATCCCGGGTCTCCGTTCCGCGCTAGAATGTCCTAACCTAATTTCCTCCAATAGCTTTGCCCACAGACTGGGAACAGGAAATTCCGCCCTCCGATTAGCATCCGCTTGGAGATTTCCGGAACGAACTGCAGTAGCGGTTCCGGTTCTGGTCCGGTTACCACGCAAATAGTGACGGGTCGGACAGACGGACGGACAGACAAGTGAATTTATATATAAGATAAGCACAATCAAATCCTATTTGCTCCCTGTTTCTAATTGGCTAGATAGTTTGATTGGTCCAAGTGGGTTGCTATTAGTAGTCTCCCACCTACTTCCAGTCCCAATTTCAGTTTTATGTGTGGAGTTGGAAAAAAGTTAGTAAGTAAAACTTGGAAGTGAGAAATATATTTGCAGGATCACATACTGAGCGTCGGTGGAGATGCTCTCATAAAATGGTAAAAGGTATCCATGCTTCAGTCTTGAACACTGGATAATCTTTTTGTAAGTAAAGGCTTCTTCAAAATTGTGGCAGAAAATGGAAACATAGTGCTGCATGTAGTAAATTCCATACTTGCAATTGTTTCATTCTATCGAACAGTGGAGGTGCCACAACAAGATAATTGATCACCAAAGTCCATAAATGCTTCTTAACTATTGGTAAAGTTCCAATTCATGTAATCTCGACCTTGATCGACCACTTGATCAGGTGTTGAATAAGTGTAGCTAATTACATAAATGATTCTTAACTAAGGGTGATGTTCCAATTTATGAAATCTCCACCATGATTGATCACTTGATCAAGTGTTGAATAAATGTAGTTAACGATATAGGTCGAGTTAGGATAGTGCACATAATGAGTTTATCAAATAAGATTCTTGCAGATGGGAAAAATGTTGGTGGGTGGTTTCATTCCCCCATTGCTAAGGGCAAACACTAAATATGAGCAACAAATTTCATTCAACATGAGATTTAATCAATTGATATGAAATTTAAAGGTTAAAGTTTCATCCAAGATCTCATTATTGTGTTCCTGGGAATGTTTTTTCATAAAGTCCACCTTCCCTATATGTGTCAGTGGCTCAATGTCGAGCTTGTTTCTTCTTTGGATCACTTAACTTGCCCAAGGAGAGGTAGGCATTCATTCATTTGAGAAGAATTGTGATGGCCCAATCATGTCATTATGAATATTCCAAATTTTTGTTGTAATATCAAAATGATATCTCCTCGACAATAGAAGAAATTCGTGCCTTATCAAGAAGCTTCAATTGATTCGAATTTAGTCTCACTTACGCTTGTTTGCATGTTGCACTTTGTTCATTGTCATCCCTCTAATCTTGCATTCCTCGGAGGTACAAGGAGGACTATTGTATTCTTCATGTTCATTATGATTACTATGATGACCAATTACAAAATTGATATTGTAAGTGTGAACTTTGTTGAGGTATTTGATGTGCCAAGATCTAACTTTGTATGTTTGTATTTTGAATTGAAACACCTTCCTAAGGGAAGTCATAGCTACTATGAACTCCAATGAGTCAAAAGAGAGACAAGGGGTCATGTCTTTTGTAGGCCTTGTGTGCATATATATAGTCATTCCATGGATAATAATACTTAACTTTGTTCATGATGAATGCAACTAACCTAGTGAAAAGACACAATTTATGTTGAAAATATAGAATCAATAGTTATCTTATGATGTTGGTATATTAGATCATGTATTTGGACTAAAGATGAAAAGGAAAAAAATCTTGCAATGGATAGGGTGTACCCAATGGATTAGTGGGAAGACAATCCCTTGGAGAATAAAGTGAGGCCACAACAATTCTATCAAAATGGGATGCCAATGTGCCCTCAAAGTTGGATAGAGCTACAATGCATCTAACCTTGCACTATTCCACTATTCATTGCATGGAACATGTGAATACTAGGGTCACAAGCAACAAGTCATGATGTTTAATGGTATGTGCTTAGTATGCATTGTAATTGAGTAAAGCCATCAAAGATTGGATTATGAACAATACTAAGCTTGCTCTATCTTACTACATGATAAAACATGAACAACATTCCTTCAAGCAAGACCCCGATAAAAAATCATAGACAAAATAATCATTATGTATATTCTTACATGATATTTGCAATGTTATGGATACATTTGCTAGTTTGGAATACAAACACCATTAAGAAATTGCAACCAACATTAATTTCTAAGCAAATGTAAATCCTAATGTGATATTACATCTTCAATGAAAGCCAATTGCCCTCACATCATTTGAGGCCTCAATTTTAGTATTGACATCCAAACCCCATACAAAAGAAATTCATGGTGGATTTGAGATGCTCTTATGCTCTACTTGAAGTTGTATTTTTTTACTTTAATGTGCTTAAAAAACCCAAAGTTGTTTCATAGGTATGCAATTTTAAAAGGGCTATTGATATATAGCCCTAACATGTATCTTGATTATTGTTGAATTATTGTTGAGCCCATGGCAGTCTCCTTAACCGATAGTAAACAAGACAATTGAAATGATTTAGGTCATAAAGCACTAACATGGGATTCAAGGTGTTAAATGGTCATTGTTTACAGAATTAAATTTACATCTGAAAAATCAGGAGGGAATCCCTTTTCCATCAGGATTTTCCATTTTCAAGTGGGATCTTCGATTTGTTCACATTGGATTCTGAGTACTTCTAAGACTTTTGCAGACCATTAGGTTGAAACGAAAGTGCACAAGTCTCAGGCATGAGTAAATTGGCACCAATACAAGTTGCCAAAAAACAAAAATTGCTGGCACAGAAAGTACTACTCAAAATCTCCAGACTAATCAACTAATCATACTTACTTGACTTCAACAGGGTTGGATAACCCAACCCAATGCTTTTCACCTGGGAGCTCAAGAGCTGATGAAACTGGAGCACCACATCCATATACAACAGGAAAAATAGACCTCTTTCTTTCTCAATTCCAGGCACTTTGTGCTGATGAGAACATTTAAACAAATATGCCAAAAAATAAAAGAAAAACCCTCTAGTTTCCGAGTGAATTTGGTGCTTTACGAAAGAACTATTACAAGCCTGGAACCTCAGGCATCCACTGGCGTATGATCCTTTTATGCCCTGGGTCTTGAATCCTGCCTTGTAAATACACCACATCACATAGCCAAGAGACTGTTTGATCATTACAGAACCAATTCTGTAGGGTTTTGCTACTGAAAGGGACAACCGTTTGCCTCTTCCAATGGCCTGAAACCTGCCTGCTGTAGCCAACTGAATGCATTTGGCAAGGACTCAGAGATCAAGAAGCAGGCGTCGAGGGTCCTCAACTTTGTCCTTAACTGCACGGAGGAATAGAACTGCCTCCCGACCATCAATTAGGCGGTGGTCATATGTGAGGGCCACATACATCATGGGTCTCACTACAATGTTTGTGCCAATAACCACTGGCCGCTTCTGGATTGAGTGCATTCCCAGAATTGCAGACTGCATGAATCAACACAATCACCAATAATAAATTCCAGGTAACTCATATAAGAAAAATGTCATTAGACTAAGTTCTAATAGTCCATGTTCCTCAACTCTCAAGCAAAAAAGGTGTCTGGACTCTTAAACTCAACTCCAGAAACTGTTAGAATCAGGCACAGATTAGATAATAATACCACCTAGTTCTCCAGCCTGGATTCTGAAAGCAAAAAAGTCTGGGACTCTCAAGTGCTCTTCATTCCCCGAACAATTGAAATTGAGACTGACACAAGATTGAACTGCTAGAATGCATCCAAGAAAATGAAGAGATGCATCTAAGGCTGGGTGCATTTTCCTTCCATATGTACTTGATCCTTAAAAACACAGAAAAAAATGAATATCTTTCATAAGAATAGAGAAATCTCCATTCTCATGATGAAGAAAAAACCCACAGCAAGGTTAACACTTCTTCAAGAAGCCACAGAAAGCTCCAAACTAGGAAAGACGAAAACAAACACAAAACAGAAAATACAAAAAACAAAAACCCGCAGTATGAACAAAAGTGCTAGTCTCACACTTGTTCAGGGACCATCAACAGTAGTATGTATGATAGTGACTTAACTACCACAACTTCCCCGCTGACTTCATCAGCTCCCTACAGTGGGTAAAGGCCAGTGAAAAACACCAACCTGCGAACTGAGTTTCTGCTGCAAATCTGGAAGAAACGAGAAGACTCAGCCATACTGCTGGCAAGCAACAGATCACAACACAAGGACAAGACAAAAACAGATGAACAGAAAAGGAAAAGCTTGATGAAGTTGCAGAGAAATCTCCACAACAACAATTAAAGGTAACACAACAGTGAGTGCAGTCATAACCTCATGAGAGTTGCTCACAAAGTGACAGACCATCACCTTCATCACGAACGGCAGTGACGAGCTGCCATGAGTACCCACCAAGTTCATCAGCTCCCAACAGTGGGTGTAGATAAGCATATAATAATCTGCCCAAAGACTTGGGCAAACCATTATACACAATCTGCGTCCTGAGTTTCTGTTGCCTTTCCGGAAGCAATGGGAAGACTCAGACGTGATGTTGGCTAGCACTCAAGAGACATTGCTAATCAAAAAAGTCAATGGTATCCTCATTCAAGCTGCAACAAGCTTCTGAAGGAAAGAGCTTTTATTTCATTTTAGCATGTCCCTGTATATGCAAGCATCTATGCCTAAAAGACATAGAGGCCTATATAGAAAGTAGTGGTTGGGGCTTCCTGCACCCTGAACATATCCTTTAAGCACACCACTGGTGACTACTTGGATGCAGAACATCTGCTAAAAGGAAAGCAGAACTTTAAAGGAAAGGACAGCATGGAACAAACACAGAAAAAACCGAAGAGCAATTTGAACATGAAAATTTCACTGGAAGTTCAGTGACCATCAATGCAACATGTATGTTAATGACATGCAACATGTATCAGCAATGCAATGTAACCTCACATTTGTCAAAACAGACTTGGGAGTGTGTAATGAAACAATCAGTGAAGATGTGTAGGATTTTGGCAGCATCCTACCTGGGGTGGATTGATAATAGGCGTGCTGATAAGACTTCCATAGACACCACCATTAGAGATGGTGAAGGTGCCACCAGCCATATCATCAATTGAAATGCTGCCATCATTGGCCTTTTTCCCTAGTGTGTTGATCGTCTTCTCAATTTGGGCAAAGTTCATGTGGTCTGCCCCACGGATCACAGGCACCACAAGACCCTGCAAATACCAACTGCACTGGTTATTGCTGAAAGAAAAGGAGCTAACATCTCCACTACAGTTGATATGAGACTAATGCATACAGCCTCACTCTATACTGTCTTCACTAGCATGCATCAGTGCCATCAGCTTCAGCCATGTAGACATTTTCTTCCACAAAAAACCCCTCATACCAGTTTGCATCCTCCTGAAACAAAAACTGGCACATTCCTGCCAGTACACATACCTTGGGACACAAACATCCTTGGTTCACACTTTATTTATTCGCTAGATGATGCCACATAACAAGTTGCAGAGGTAGAAGCTGTCTCACCTTGGCAGTACCAACAGCAATACTGATGTCAACATAGTCTCGATAGATGATATCATCACCATCAATTACAGCATTCACTGAAGGCAACTGCTGAAGTGCACTTACTGCTGCCTTCACAGCCAAACAGGAAAGCCAAAAATAATTCAGACACACTTTCAACAATTCAATCAAGTCACAAGGCATTATTCCCCTTGGTGAATGTTGCTGCAATTCTTAATAGCAAACATGAACACAGAATGTCTGAATGGATTCTCAGTTTCTGGAAATAAGTCACAAGGATCAATCCATGCTTGGAGTAAATCAACATAATTTGAGAGCTTGGCAACTAGATAAGGCTCTGGCTAAGGACAGAGTATGTGGGGATAATGAGTTATATTCAGATGATGGAGCAAAACTGATGAATGGTACCAACCTTCACAAATCCAGACATGAAGCCCAATTTCACCCCATGTTTCTCTTGGAATGCATCCTTATATTCAGCACGCATGTCCATCAAGTTGGTCCTGAAATCCAATAAATTGAGACCATAAGGTTCACAAGACACATCAGAAAGTACACAATTCTGTCACTCTCTTCCCATGGGTCTAGGTCACAAACACCCTCTGCCTGAAGGATTACAAGATGCTAAAGAACATCAAACATAGGACCTTGGCTCTTAAACAGCCTGAAGGAAGAAAATGCAGAGCACGAGGGTAGTGGAGCCTATGTCCATTATGGACATGGTATCAAGATAACAATGAGAGAACAATGTGCTCAGTCTCATAACCAAATAAATGTTCATTTGCCAATACAATAGACAAATGCACACAAATACCTCACAGCAGACCATATTTTTAGAGACACAAAAACATACATATCAATTTCATTGAAGGTTGTAAGCAGAGCAAAAGTGTTCTGAGAGTCCTTCAGCCGGGTGGCAACCCGTTTCCGCAACCGTGTCATTGGAATCTGGCAGATTTCCATAAACTGATGTCAATTAGGATAATAACAAATAGCCAAGGAAAGTACCAACAAATGACTAATGCAGACTGAGGACTAGCAAAGACAGGAAGCAAGGAAGATAACAAGAGACAATTTGAATGCAAATTAACCTAATATGCAGACCAATTGACTGGCCAGTTCTCAACAATTAAGCAAAAGAAGAGCCCAAATAGCCCTCACCCTCCGCTCTCCACCTTTAGGTGGAAGATGCACTTCTGTGGGAGATTGGCTTTGGGAAGCTGCAGGTGCTGGTGGCACTTTCTCTGGAGTCTTAGGTGGAGCCTGAGGAGGTGGCTGGGGAGCAGGAGCTGCTGGCTCAGGTGGAGGAGCCACCTTTTCTTCTTTAGGCGGGGGAGGTGAGGGCACTGATGTTGCCCCTGCCTCTCCTACAGCCACAATTGCAACTTTTGTTCCAGGAGTAACCGTCTCACCTTCCTTCGCAGTAACCTACAATTACATACAAGAGCCTAGCATTGATCTAATTCAGAGACTTCTCATGGACAACACTTCCATGACAACCACAATACTACTGGTCTCTGGATAAGGTATGCAAAATGGTCCTAGATTGAGTTAATCATGGGCAAAATCCATCTCACATGCCTGAGATCATGAGTTTAAAAAAGGATACAAAGTTATCCTGACATATCCCTGAAAAATCTCAAAGAAAAGATGTGAAATTTACTTCAAAATACTCCATGGTGATCACAAGATTATGGGCATCTACGTAACATATTCAAACAGATCAACACACAAATAGTCCCCATAGGTATGAAATCAGTACCAATTCAATTTTACCAGCAACAGGGCTCCGCACATCAATTGTGACCTGACATAAAGAATCAAAGGCACTCTTAGAGCACAAAGGATTAACCAAAAACCAACATCAGAGAACTAACAATGGTCCTCGACCCACAAGACAGCTGGCCAAATGCAAGCAATAGTCTACCAATTCAAACTGTAGTTCTACAAAGAAAGTCTAAATACCTCTGCAAGACATGCAGTTCATTAGGAGGCAGCCAAAGAGAGGATAATACACAGCATTGAAGGGCATAGAGGCCTGTGTCACATACCTTATCAGTCTCAATCTGAGCAACAATCTCATCAACAACCACTGCATCCCCAGGCTCTGGAACCCAACATATGTCATACCATTGGTTGTATAACAAACAATATAAGTTCAGAAAAAATGCTGAATCCATCAGAATCCAATCTTTTGTCACAAAGCACTGTAGTGCAGAAGATCCCCACTCCATTGTGGAGCACAATGGAAATTACTTGCATGTGAAAACATGCATGGGAATACAATGTGGCCGGATTCTAAACAAGATTGGTACTGCTTACTTTTGAGAATTGCTGCAATAACCCCATCTGGAACAGAATCACCCATGAATGGAACAACGATATCCCCAGGGCCACCTGCCATTCAAAAACAAGGGAAAATATGTTGGTTGCAGTAACCTCAGGCACATGAGTCATAAGCATTGAATAGGAAACTTATCCACAATTCATGACACTTTGTTCCACAAAGTAATGGCAACCATTTGGAACCAAATCTAGTGCTAAATGTCAAACATAATAGGATGTGACAAATATCAGATGTAGGCATTCTTCAGGACATCCATTACCAAATGGTAGCTGGGAAAATTGCTTCAGTGTATGCTGTCTATGGGAAATGCATGTCTTCCACTGGAGAAAAAGACCCAGAATTAAAGCAAATCAGCAAGATCCACGCTGAATTTCTGCTTCTTCATGAGCCAATCATGCAAGATTCACATACCAATTCATTGTTTGTAGAAAACTGGGACTTAATGGAACCCTAATGCATGACAGAAGAGAAGTGATGAACCACTCAACAAAACAAATTCAACTAACACTAATGTTGAAAGGGTCCGACTCATCTAAGTGCAAGAAAATGCATGACCAAAATAAAGAAATATTGCACAAGGGGATAACTTTTCTGGCATTGAGCACAATGACCATTGTCATGTTTGAACAACAGCATATAAGTAACAGCAATAATGCTGCCATGTACGAAGCAAAAATAATTGTGTAATGTGGTCATTGTCACACACTAATGTCTCTGAAAAATACATTACTTGAAACTATCCTCAAAATGGATACCTGCAACATCTGCAAAGCCCCTGCTCCATGCTTCCCAAATTGGCTTGTGTCTGGAAGCTGACAAGTCCCTAGTACACATCCACCAGGTAATATGTTATTACTTGCTGGATCAGCAAGCTCCCACATCACTGGACCCACACCAGTCCTCTGTACAAACCTACACATTCCAAAGTTGTTGCACAAGATGGGGTATAGAAGGGTGACAGTAACATAATTTCCTTTTTTTTTAAAAATCAACTGCAATCTGCTTTTGTTCTAACAACATTGGGATGACATGTAACCATGAGAATGCATTGAACCCTACTCTAGACAAATTATTGCAAGCTACTGTGCAATCCATCACTACACAGCTTCCTGGTGTCTGTTTCCAAAATCAAACAGGGAATGTGGAGGGAATAGTTGGAATTTCAAGTACCTCAACTCAAATTGTGAGACCTTGTCTGCAAAACAAGGATATAACAAGCAATATCATCAACTGTAAATCATAGAGTAAAGTCTGTGAGCTCAAGGTGCCAATTCCGTTCCCCAACACAACCCCCTCCCCAGAAAAAAAAAACACAAAAAAAGTAGTTTGAGAGAATACAGACGCAAATATTTTCAGAGCCACCACCTAGAATGATCTGAACTACAATGAGGCTATTGGCTCCCTGTAACTTGTTCTTGAAAGCATCTCCTGGAGATGATGCAGACATGAAACTTCCTAGCTATATAAAGATCTTGCCATTAAAACCTAGCTTCATCTGCTACTGTGAGAAGACCAGTAAACCCTGGAGGATATTGCGTGCTTTTGACGCATTACCTAAAGAGGATGCAGCAGACACCAAAGCTCGTACATGTTGTAACCTCCTCGGTACAGCTCCCCCCTGCAACAGAATGCACTAAACCGACCGTTTCACATGCCTGCTCATAGCACAGGTTACCCACGATCTGGCCACAAAAAAGACACGGAGATAGGCAGAACGGAGGCAATAAAGATCCCTGGAAAATCATCATTTATCTCCCGTCCCCTGTCCCCGAATAAGATCACCTCTCCTTCATTCATCGTCATCTGAAAACCCTGGAATCCTTCCGCCTAGAATTTTGCGTGGCTCCAGGGCCGGGGCGCGATTACAGCAGGGATACAAGACGAGGGCAATGAGAGAAATACCTGAAGAAAACAGGAAGAGGAGATGCGGGACGCGCGCAAGGCGTGCGATCGCAGCAGCCGCAGAAGAGCGCGCTCCATCATCACTACCGACGTATGATGTTGTTCATTCAGCAGCCAAACCTCCGTATCCGCAGCCAAGGCGAGTTATGCGTCCAGCACTTACTACACTCCCCCCAAAAGCATGCAGCGCGAATCCTCTTTCTCTTGCCCACGTGGCTGCTACACAAGAGATCCGTGAGAGCTTTCTAACGTTGACAGCAACGATGGTGGTAAAGCCCACGCCCCCTTTTTTCTGTCTGCTTGCAGCAACAACGATAGCGGCCGCGACATGACGACAGCAAACCACGCGCCCAGAAAAACCAACCCAAAAACAAAACAGACACATTTCCTGTCTGTCCGATCCCATGCTCCTGAAGCCACAAGTTCACGAGTTCCCCGCCTCGCCTCCCCGCGCCACGCCTCGCCCTCGCCCTCGCCCTCGCCCCCCGGGGCGTGTTTCTTTTTTGGCTAAATTAATCCCGTTGGCTAAAAAAATTCGTTTCTTTGATGAATAATTCGCCAGATTTTTCAAATGAATTTATCGGTTGTCAGTGCCTTCAAAAAATATTACTTTGGGTTTTTTTTTTCTTTTTTTCCCCCGAGAAAACCCAAAAAAGATGAAAATTTGCTGGTTTTGAAGTATTTTCGCCATTTTTCAAAAAAATTAAAAACAAATTCGCCACAAGTAGGTACCCACCCCGCTCCCGCACTCCTGCGCGTTTCTTTTCTGCCTAAATTTAGCCAGTTGAATAAATTTGTTTTTTCCAAAATGGTTACAAGTATGTGCTCTTTTTTTTCTAGTCGCCAGATTTCGATATTTTTGAAAAAAATCGCCAGATTTCCCTATTTGGATTAGTGGGTTAATTTTTCTTTTGGTGCGATTTTTTTTCAGAAAACTGAAGTTTGATGGGTTGGAAGATTTTTTTCACCATTTTTCGGATTAAAAAAAAAATTGCCACAACTTGTGGGTTGTAGCCAAACAATGAACATAGTTTTGGCGATCACTCGATAATGCACTAGCCACAATAGCCATGGCAGCCACTGAACCTCCAGCAATAGCCAGGGCACCCTTCCACAACACGTGCACGATTTGTTTTTAATTTTTTCTAAAAAAGTCACATGGGACGTCAAATGAAGGGTGGTGAAACGAAGGGCAGTGAAGCGAGGGTGGTTTTTTTGTTGAAAGTTGACACTGGATCAATGAGAGAATAGAGATGATAAAAACACAGATTTTACCGCAAGTTCTCCATCCAACCTTAGGATCACAGAGATATTGCTATCTATTCTCTCTTTGATCTGCTGCCAATTTCCATCCCTTATTTGCCTCCTAGTGGATTTCCTGGCTATCGGAGGAGGTATGGTAGCTGCCATGGCTATTGTGGCCAGCGAATTAATGAGTGAATCACCAAAATTATGTCCACCCAGATTATCGGACTTCTGAAAGTCCCCATTTAATGCCAAATTTACTTGGGATTCTGGCTAATGGACCTATTTCAAAAATTTGGAAAAAAGAACCTCCCTGATTGGGTCCTAGCATATAGCCAAAATTGTGAAGGATTCTTCTACAAAATTAACTATCACATCAATTTTATAGCCAAATCTTCTTGTGGATAATTGCCAGTTTGACTACATTACAAAATTGAAAATTGTAAACCGCCCTCACCCACCCACCCCACTCCATAGATCATGTTCCCTATGTTAGTTAGGTTATTGTTCGTTCACCTCCATGGCTATGTTGTTGCAAAGTGTGTGACTAAGGAGATTGGTAAAAGTTTAAAAATTTAAACATAAATTAGTTCTTGAGTCTGTTTACTATTTATTGTTTACAATTTTACGTCCATTTGGGACCAAAAAGTCCATTAGAGGAAAGATAGATCATGGAAGACAAATTGTCCTTTGGTATTAGCAGCATGCCACAAATTTGACCAGGGCGACCGTGTTCGTAGTCTGCATGAACTCAACAAGAGTGCTAGTGTGGGTGAGGGGCAAGGCCGAACAAAAGCGTTCCCTAACTTTTTGTGTATTTGGACAAACAAAGAACAAATGTTCTCCATCCTCTACCTTCCCCAAGTCATAGCCTCGACAAAGCCTCTTTGTGTACGGCACGCTTTTCCACGCACCTAGCACTACTTCAAGATGTGTGTTGCCACACCGAAACTAGGCCAGAGCTTTCCGCAATTGAACACAACTGATGTCACACAAGTAGCTTTCGCTTTTGTATGACATATCCTTGAAGCGCAAGTATCTTGTTTGCATGTTGATCCCAATCTTGCGGTTGATAAAAAGTTTTTCAATGAAAACCAACTGCATATTATCCTTCTTGTTTACATGTTGGTCCCAATCTTGCGGTTGATAAAGAGTTTTTCAATGAAAACCAACTGCATATTATCCTTCACCCTTTCTACACTCAACATTGTGTGGGGAAAACTTGGAGGGGGGTGGGGACCCAACCTCCTACGTGGTCAAGCCTCTCGTCACAAATCTAGCACCAATTGGCTCCACTAACTATAATGCGGTCAGCTTAACCATCCGAGCTCCCACCCGTACGTTGTGCGTGTTGCACTAAAATACTTGGCTCTCCGCCCAACTTCTCACCCTTGCTAGACAGGTCAGATGTATGTGCATTGTCCCAAGAGCTGTT
>Ga0209208_10008370_pt1 | contig 13791 bp, 11 predicted proteins | sample S1TSphfallax_3_FD_187694 | JGI IMG/M metagenome (GOLD analysis project Ga0209208, IMG submission 187694) | Host-associated microbial communities from peat moss isolated from Minnesota, USA - S1T2_Fd - Sphagnum fallax MG (SPAdes) (version 2) | ecosystem: Host-associated > Plants > Peat moss >...
TCATTGTGGATTCCTAGCTCTGTTGGTGTAAAACTGACTTGCTTATTCTGGGTGCAGGCAAGATGAGAAGGTGTCAAAAACAATCTCCCTTTGCACAGGCATGCAAAGCTCTACACTTGCCATGCTCCTGGCAACACAATTTCTTGGTGGAAGCCATGCAGTACCTCCTGCATGCTCTGTGGTGGTTATGGCTATTATGGGGCTCTCTCTTGGCTCATTCTGGGGCAAGGGAAACCGAGTGCAGGACTTGGGCAACAACATTTTTTACACTACTAACAAAGCATATACATAAATCAAGCATCTTTTACACTTACCAACAAAGGATACAAAATTATTTAAAGCTTATGCCTTGTAACAAACCATCTATAGTTTCTTTCTAACATATTGGGAGGTCAACTAAGCTAGTTTTGATTAACAGGTCGTCAAAGCCAATGGGAGCAAGAGGAGCATTTTGTACATTCCTTGATAATACCATATTTGCCAGATGTGAGATTCTGCATCTTCACTTGATACGAGTCCCCAGTACCACCCTCACAGTTACATGACAGAAGTAGTAAAAGTTTGAGATGTTTCTATCAACGGCTTTGTTCTTATGTCTGTTCACCACTCACATCTTTCCAACAAGGGAATACTTGCTCAAATATAACTATGTTCATCAATGTCATGAGAACTTTGAACCTATGTTGATGAGGTATGACTATTGTAGATGTACAATACTCACCTGGGTACCCAAACAAACTTGAAAAATTGGTGGCAGGGTTGGTGCTAAATCTCTGCCACTTCTGGTCTCACCAAATCAAGGGATCATGTGCATGTACATGATTGTCATGAAATTCTGCATTAGTCCTGAGTAAGAAGCATTGTGAGGACTGAGGCACATCTTGAGTGTGTTTTAGACAGAGGCAATTGGCAAGTTGGTATTTTCTTGTTGTTTTGTTTGCTTTCTGCCTGGATACTCCCAAGGAATGCAAACAAGAATGTACTTAATGGTGCTCTTTATTTATCAAGCACTTCCATTCTGGAACATTCAGAATGGGAAATCAGTAATTACTACAGGATTTGTAGAAACCAGAACAGTTGAGGGACATGGCAGATGCTGGTGGTGGCAACATATCAAACACATTTTGCACAGATAGTGGATATCTTGGAGCAGCTCCTCTTTAGAGATATGTAACATGTTTGTTGCAATCTCTGTGACACCTGCTGTTTCTCTCAGAAGCTCAACTATTTTCAGTTGATTGTGTTGATAGCCTGTACACACGCCTGCTTGATGAGAATCCTGAGTGAAGTTGTTCCAAAACCTCTGCTGCATCAAGGCTTACTACTACTGCTACTAGTATTGAGTCACTGTCATTTGAAATAGCTCTTGCAAGATAAAAGGTTCTTCCACTGCAGCAAGAGCAGTTGTTGCATACACAAAGGTAGAAGAGTAACTGCCATCTAGAGGCAGAGAGCATTGCAGACACCTCCTGAAGCTCTTGATGCAACAGAATGCCAAAACAAATAAGGAAATTTTGCTGCTGCACATCTTGAGTAATTGCATCTGTCTTCTCATGTCCACTGCCGGTGTCCCACTGAAGCAAGAAAAGCACGGATAGCCTTAGGGTTAGGGTTTGAAGAGCTTCGGACAACAATCGTTTGTCTTTGCAAGCTCGAATCCAAGCTCGGACTCTTCATCTCAATTTTAGCCTTAGAGTAAGGGCTTGAAGAGGTTCGGACAACCATCGTTTGTTGTTGTTGCGAGCACGAGGACTCTGCTTTCACTGCACAAGCTTTCCTTCGCAATAAGGTCTGCAATAATGTTGGGATGGATGGCGCTTGCAGTTGCAGTATCGCTTCCTGTGCTATGCTTGTTGTGTTTTCCGACCGTCTTGCTTCGTCCCCTCCCCGATTCCCAAAGTAAAGATGGACGCTACATTCATATTCCCTTCCCGCATTCCAAACTTCCAAGAACGTCTCTGTCTTTGTTCTGTCTTTGCTTTAAGGTCGAGGTCTTTGTCTGACATCGAATTGATTGCTTTTGTGTGATGGCTTCCCCTCCACACGTGCAGAGAATGCAAGAACGAAGACGAACGTGCTGTTGCTTGTGGCACATCCTGACGATGAATCCATGTAAAATCTCCTGACTCGAGTTTCCTATTTTACGTGTTGGGGTCTCGGCAGATCTGGCAGAGTTGTTCTGCATTTTTCCTTTCGTACTATGAAGGAATAACAGGGGGACGGTGGCGGTTGCACAGGTTCTTTGGCCCGACTTTGCTGTCGTTGTCCAAGCTTGGTGGATACTCGATTCGAGTGATCTGTCTGTCAACAGGTTTGTTCAATTCGACAGACAGATTTTTGAAGAAACTTTCTCTTTGGATTGCTACAAGTCCCTAATCGGAAGTCTTTTCCCCCCTCAAACTGTAAGCATTCTTAGTTTCGATCTTCGCTTTGCTGGAGACACACGTGATGATGATGATGATGTTGGTCTTTTGTCTGAGTAGGTAATGCCGATGGACTTGGAGCTCGCCGGAAGCTGGAGATGGTGGCTGCCTGCTCTGTGCTCAAAGTGAATAACAATTCACTCCCCTTTCCAGTTCCTGTAGACAGTTTAGGGTTTAGGGTTTAGGGTAGAGTAGATTTTGTGTCCTGATTTCATTTTCGTTTGAAGCATGGTCTTAATGAGATTGCTGGTTGACAATTAAGCTCAAACCACATTTGATTTGGATTCAGCACTGGGCTATTTGAGCAGCTGGTTTAGAGAAGCCCAAGAAGTTACATGTGTGGTTGCAACCAGCTCTAGCCTCTAAGTTATTGAGAATTCTGTCAGAGATGTGTGAGTTGATAGTTGAACAGGGAGGGCGCAGGTGCCAGAAGATAATGTAGAAGTTCTTGATCATCCCGCTCTGCAAGTGAGTGATATCAAAATCCTCTGTTTCTGAACTGTTTCTTTCAGAAATTTCTTCATGGAGTTTTTCAAGACCCTTAGATTCCTTGTCCACCCACACTGCCAGCAAGATTTTACTAATTGAGGATAAAGGGAGCATGGTGGTGGTGTATTCTGTGAGTGGAGTATTTCTTCCTCCAGTCTCTGACAGAAGCCCCGTAATCTCACAGGATGGCTTTGGGTGCCACTGGGATCAGCCACTAATTTTGAAGCTTTTACAGCAGGCAGTGACAACTCATAACATCCATGTTGTAAGTTCTCAAAACAGTCCTTTGAGCATGCACCTCTACTGTGTAATTGTCTACTGAATTATCTGTCTTGTCTAACAGGTCATTTTTCAGCATCCATTTTCTTTTACTCTTGAAGGATCTGTGTTGTTATGATTGTTATAGCTGTCGTGCAGTTCTGCATTTCTAGGTTCACAGGGTTACTGTGCATCTAACTTTGCAGCTGGTCTTTAGACCTGTGTGCAATGACATGTGTCAATGAATCTTCCAAACACCTGCGTGCAGAGATTGTTCACTGTGTATTACTGATTGCCATTGCCCATGGGCTGTGGCCAGATCTTAACTTTTGACAGTTATGGTGTATCTGGCCACCCAAATCACAGATCCGTCTCTGCTGGTGTCCGGTTGGTACCACCCCTCTTTTGTTGGACAAACAAGTCATATCTTCAAGAATTTTCTTTACTGTACAAAGCAATGAACATCATGTATCAACATATTGCATATCATTCCATGCACTATGTTCATTGCTTTGTGTATCATGAGTGTAGTATAGGTAGAATGAGTTAGTGTCTCTGGCATCAGTGGTTTTTCTTTTCTCTGTCTTGGAAGGTGCACGGTGAGGTCACGATTGTTTCAACTTGTTATCTCTGAGATGGGTGTGGTTGTGATTGCATGGTGCAGTGCATTTCTGTTGGAAGAAGAGAGGAGGCTGCATCACAAGAATGGTCCAAAGGGGGAGACTGTTCAGGGCTGGGAGCTTGTAAGCTTCTGCCTCTCTGTACACAATGCTGTATGACATTATGATGTAGGCAAACAGGATCTCTGCTCAGCATTTCCTTTCATCTGCTGGATCAGTATTTACTCACCAAATATCAATTGAACCTCTGTAGTCAAGTAATAAAGTTATGATTGCTTGCAATTAGATTATAGAGACAGCAACTGAAAATCATCATTTTGTGAACGATATGGTCTTTGATGTAGGATAGTTCTCACAAAAGGTAAGTGACAAAATCTCTTCTTTGCCATCATGGCAGTTGGAAAGCAATTGAGTTACTAAAAGACAGAATTGCTTGCAAAAGAGGATCTTCAACATAACTCTTGCAGTCTTGCACACAGAGTTTAGGAAGATGTCACAATTTCCCATTACTGTTGTCCAGACAGACTGACCAACTGCTAGAGGCACAATGCATTGTTTACAGGTGAGCACAAATATCATGCGGAAGTTCTGTGGGCCCCTTGAGATGTTTGTATCAGTGCTTACTTGGGTTCACAGTGATCAAAGGGAAATGCACTGCTTTCTGAACCCAAGTCCAATCACAAGCATCATGGCTATGAGTCGGCATCAGAGCCAATGGGTTTGGTATGATTCTATTATTAGGCTCTTTATGAAGTCTTGAGTATTTTGTTTGAATCAGTGATATTTCAAGCAGGTTTCCTTGGGGTTGAAGTAGACTCATTCAGAAGACTGGAAGGACTGCACATGCATATAGAAGCCATCCTTTTTCCTGCTTATCTAGAGTAGCTTTTGCATTATTTCTTTCCCCATTTTGGGTCCGATATTGTCTAACTGTCAGAGGCTGTGGTGACAGGTATCGGCGGTTGTTTGTGTTGTTTGCTCGCTACACCTATGTCAATACATTGAAGCAGATCAGAACATAATGTAGGCTAGTGCTTCAAATGCAGACCTTGTAATATCACTGCAACGATTCTCGGACAGCATTCACATGGATAAAGAAGCTCCCATAGCTGATCTGGTCTTTGCAAGGTATAATGTGAATTTCATTGGGGAGTAAGACCTACATTTCTCTTGGCACATTATCTGCTGGATGTGTGGATCAGCTAGTGCTTCTTTGGTACTTTCAACTTCTTCATTGCACTTTTTCTTTTTAAGCTCAAATTCTTTTGGGGGCCACCCTTCTTGCTAACCCACTTAACCCCTCTTCCTTGAGGGAGGAAGGCAAGGAATAGTTTTTCAAGGTGTAATTAATGTTCCAAGGGTTAGAATGAGAGCCTAGGGACCTTGTGCTAACTACTAGGTTGTTAATGAAAAGGAGGTGAAAGGTTATGGATTTGTTAACTTGTGACTTAATAGCTCATCTGAGTGTTGAGAATCTCATGAAGGACGGTTATGAATATTAAGGGCATCTCCAGTGGTGCTCAGTATGTAAAACCCTGCACAGTAAAATTAGATGAAATGTCAAAATATGCTGGTTTGGCTCAGGAAAATGGTTTTGGCTCAAAATTGATTGGTCCACCAACACTGTGTACCTGCAGAGAAGAAGACTGTAATTAAATATCATCTGACTGCTACTCAGTGTTTCTGATTGGCCCATCATAATGATTGGTCCAGGTGGTTTGCTATTAGTAGTCACCCACGTATATGCAGTTTCAGTTTCAGTTTTATAGGTTGGGTTCCAGAAAAGTAAATAACTGAACTTGGATGTGAGAAATATTTTGCACTGTCACATACTGAGCACTGGTGGAGACGCTCTAATACAATATATATACACTTTCCCCCAATCTTTCCTCCATCAAAGGAGGCCTTCTGTGAACATGAACAATAATTAAGAAAATATTTTATAACTATCTATACTAGGAGCATTGAATGGAACAAAATGAAGGGGTAATTTATAGTGATTTCTTTGAATCGAAAAATGAAATGCTGAAACTCAGCATTTAATACACAAGGTTCGAGAGTAATTATAATACTTTGTACTACAAGTAGGAGCAGTCAAAATATATGTACATAGCAGCAGCAGTGGAGGCGCTCAGGGAAAAAAGGAAAGACAGGATGAAACTCAATTTATCACCACAATATTTAATTTATTTTTAGGGTTACAAGAAAATTGTCCAGACCCTCCACAGGAAGAGAAACTAAGTGACTTGGTTTTAAAAAAATTATTAGCTAATTTATAGTTAGGATGGCACCTTACTCATAAGCTAGGACATCTCTAAGGGCTCCTTTCATTCATTAAGTGCCTGGTTTAATGGCACTTAATGAATGAAAGGAGCCCTTAATTTTCCCTATTTCTATTTACACATTCTTTTTTTTTAAATTATAGAAATTACACAAGTCAAATAGATAATTCAGTTGAGTCCAATTGGGAAAATTAAATGATTATTCAATTCTTTTATGGTAGGCCTCAAAAGTCTGAAGAGGGGGCCGTCACAGAGGACCTTCCTTATCAGGCCTCGGATCTCCTAAACGACGCTACTAAGGATCGTCTTCTCCGAAACCCCAATGATTAAGGGTCCGTGGCCTCGACAGTCCACCACTGCAACGCTCTGGAAACACAGTGTTGTCGTGTGTTTGCAGAGAAAGAGAGAGGGCGGGTGGGCGGTCGGGCGGAAGAAAGTCGAGAGAGAGAGAGAGAGAAAGATCTTTTTGTTTTGGTGAGCAATTGGCTTCTATTGTGTGATCTTACGGGATTTTTGCATCTTTCACACATCTGACACACAAAATTTTCTCAAGTTAAATTTTGTTTTCAAACTGAGGAAACAGAAGCTTTTGTGATGGCTCCCAAGCTCCCTCAGTTGCAAGGCACACTGTTCAAGTATGGCTCCAAGTCCATTCAGGTCTTTGTTTCTCCTCTTTTTTCCTTTATACACATTATTTTTTCTCTGTCGCTCATCTTCAAAATTTGAAAGACTTCTCTATTTCACTAGCGATTTGCACTTGCGGTAGTAGTAGCTTTTTCTCTTTATTTCCCTCTGTTTTTCTTTTCGTTTTTTGGTCTGTGCTCTAGTGAATTTTTTGCACGCTTGTTTGTTGGAGCCTTGTTTGCTTTTTTCCATTCTTTCAATTATATTCTCTCTCTCTCTCTCTCTCTCTCTCTCTCTCTCTCTTTCTCTTTTTCTCTCTCTCTCTCGTATTTGTTTGACTAACTATTAGCTTGGTTAATACTCGTATACCTTTGCAACTTTTTGGATCGAACTTGTGAGATAAGCTTTTGATGGAAATCGGACGGTTACGTACACAACGTCCTTGCATTTGTAGCTGGAAAATAGGGAGTCTTTTCTCATGTAGACAAAAATGCATAGTTTTATATACTGTAATAGATACACTGCAAAACTCCTGTTTTTGTACCTGACCTAAGATTAAGTTTTTAAGGGACTTTCTCCATATCATGCCTTGACTATCACTTGCAATTCTGCCTCTGTCTGACCCCCTTGCCCTAATTTTAGTGAAGAATGAGAATTCTTTCAGGGATTAGTTCCCTGGAGCCACCTAGAGTTGTCCTCATTGCAACAGTTGAAACTGAAGATTTTTGCTGCATTTAGGTGGCATTCCGGACAGGGGATTTCAAGCAGCAAGTCATCTTCATTGGAGGGCTAACTGATGGGTTACTTGCAACTGAGTGAGTATTTCTTGTTTCTACTTCGCATTGTTTTGGTTTTCGTAATGCTGCATTTGAGCAAGTGGCATCCTCGTTGCTTGCATCCTCTGTATGGTTATGACAACATGGTTTGATGTTGGTTTTGTACTTAAGTGCAGTTATGTGGTGCCACTTGCAAATGCTTTACAAGAAGAGAAATGGTCGCTGGTCCAGCCACTTTTGTCATCATCTTACATTGGATATGGGACCTCAAGTTTGAAAGAGGTACAGGCCTCATTTGGGTGGAATATATTCTACATAATGGGCATTACAAGGATGTTTTCTTTATGTGGGAAAAAATAGATACAATCCTAGGGTCATATGGTCTGAGTCAGAATGTGAAGAATGGTCATCAAGTTTGTCTAACCAAGTGGAAATGAGCAAACATGAATAGCACTTCACTGAAAAATCCTTAGAAATTAATGTGTTTGACAGGATGCGATTGAGATTGAGAAACTCATCAACTATCTCATATATGAAGAACAATCAGAGGGTGTTGTCCTTGTTGGTCACAGCACTGGCTGTCAGGTATCTATCTTTCTGATCCAGTTCCAATTGGACAGGATAGAGGTCTTTACTATAGTATCAAGAGTTTCCATAGTTCTGTGGATCATAATTAATGTTTATAGTGTTGCTAAAGGTTACAGATAAAGTGAACTCTCAACTTCAATTAGTTTTTACTGTAGTGAGCACAGTGATTAGTGACCTTGCTACTGCCTAGGTGAGGCATTGAAGTTGTATGAGGTATATTCCACTGACATTTAAAGAACATTATGGCATGTATCAGGTGTCCAGATTGAAATTTATTCTGTCCTCACATGCTGGATGGTGCAGGATATTGTGCACTATTTGCGGACAGGTGGCCATTGTTCAAGGGCAGTTCGGGGTGCCATTCTCCAGGTGTTTTATTTTTGCATGGCTTTTTTCTTTACCTTTGTGAGCAAATTGTCCCTGCTCAGAAGCCTGTTAGTGAAGGATTGCTTGAAATTTAATCATGTGACTGGCTGCATGTGCTACCCCCATGGTGGTAAGCCACTGGAGATAATGAAATCTTATATGATATTTGGAGAAGTCATGGATAACCAGACTAATCACTTGTAATGTGTCCTCATAACTGCAGGCTCCAGTTAGTGATAGAGAGTATTGGGCAACCTTGCCAGGTACCCAGCCCATGCTTGAGTTGGCAGAGAAGATGATACAAGAAGACAAAGGCAATGACTTGATGCCACGTGAGGCCAGCCCTCAGGCACCCATCACCGCTTCCAGGTAAGTACAATCTCTTCATTGGCTCCTATTCATCTTTTAGTGTGTCATTGCAGCTGACACTTTGTGAGCAAGTCTCATAAGGTTATGACACCACTCATTGTCATGTTACCTTCAAATTGTTGTTGTGGAGATTTGTCTACAATTTCAAAGATATATTGTCAGCTGTTTGGATATTGATTTCTCAAAATCTCTTTCTTGACCTCATTTAGCAGCTTGTCACATCACGGTGGCTATTCTCTATTGAACAGTTACTGTTTTACAGTAATTGGCCATCATGTATGCACATATTGCAGTTGAAAAAGGGTATGAAATCCTCAGCATGCCACTGTTGAAGTTTTTTTTGGTCTGATTATGGTGAAGGTATCGGTCCCTCTTAGCTTACTTGGGAGATGACGACTTATTCAGCTCTGATCTATCAGATGCAGAATTGCGGACCAGGCTGGGCCACATGTCTAGAGTCCCTTGTCAGGTCTGCCTACTTGAAATTCACTACTTTATAGGCTTACATGGTTAGTCACCGCAATGATGTCTCAATTGGATTATTTATAAGATATGAGCAAACCTTGAAGCTTTACTGTTGTATTCAGCTAGATCATCTTCACACCTTTGCAGCATAACTTCATGCTTAAATTGCTTATTTATGCAGTTAATTTGTTTGTAGGTCATATTTTCAATGGCAGATGAATACATCCCTGAGTATGTGGATAAAGCCAAACTCCTAAAGAGGTATGTACTTTGAACTCCAGGCTGAAAGTCTTTGCCATGACTCACAGAAATTTCCTCACATTTGAAGTGCTACATGGATGATGCACTTTCTGGAAGAGGGGTTATATGAGCATACTTTCTTGAACCAGATCTTGACTCTGTATGGGACATCAGATGTGACTGAATATTGCTGTATCCTTGCACTCTTTGATTTGAGAGAGTTAAAATGATGGAGAAGGATGTTGCCAATGAAGCAAAGCAGCATTCACCATGGGTCTCATAACAAAGGGATGCTCAAATCTTGGGCCTCTCAGTCAAAATAGTGTTAGAGTTTCCAAAGAATGTTCAGTGGAGTCTGCAGTGTCCCAAGGCCCTTAACCTTCTGAACAATGTACCCAATTCAGGCTCAGAGCTTATGGGTGGACCATTCTGACAAACTGTGCAGATTATGTGAGGCCATGGGTGGTGCAGAGAAGGTGGCCATTCCATGGGGAAATCACAGTTTGTCCAATCGTGTCCAAGAGACAGTTCACTGCATCATTGATTTCATCAAGAGAGAAGGACCTAAGGGGTGGGACGATCCTTGGGGTTGATGACCTTTCAGTTTATTGCTCACTAAGGAAAAAGCATTTGTCCCTAGTTCCTTGATCAAAGCATCTCCTGCTTTTGATGTAGTCAGTAAGTATTTTTTTGTTATGTTATTTTAATTTTAGTTGAATGCCTAGAGGTGCAAGTTACTCCCCGATATTCTTGTTGTAGTTGGTATTGTCTACCGGAATTTGAATTGGTGCTCGGCATAGATAGACAGTTGCAGTCACACTGTATGTCTCTGGAGTCCTAGCCAACATCATAACTTAGTCTTCTTGTTGCTTCCAGAAACAAGACATAAATTCAGGATGCAGATGTTTGTATAGTGGCTTGTTCAAAAGTTTGGGCTGATTATCACATATGTGGCACCATCCAGAGCTGATGACATCAGTAAGGACTTGTGGCAGCTCATCACTGCTGGTCATAATGAAGGAGATGGTCTGACACTTTTTGAGGAAACACTCATGAGGTTATGACTGCAATTCTTTTTTGTGGTGTCTTTTTTTGGTTTTGCTGGAACCAGCAGAACAGTTACCTTGAGAGGTTGTTTAGGAGTTTCTACTACAATCTCATTGCTATGTATATAAAGAGTAAAGGACACCTGACTATTGGGCCCTCTGGTTATATAAACTGAAAGACACATACTTTGTGTTGGGTACCAGCAATCTATTTGCATTTTGAAGTCCATTTTGTACAAGTCATTTGGTGCAAACTTGGTCAAGCCTGAATTTACTTTCATCTCTACAATTTCAATACAAAATTTAAATGCTTTTGCTGTTATCTATAGCAGAGGAGTTTGTATATGCATTGTGTAATTGTTGACATCGATCGAGATGAATTCCGATGCCTGTTGGTTGACATAAGAAAAGAACAGTTTCACCTTCAATTCTGGCATACATATAACCAAAGCAAAAAGTTCCTTCCTGTATGAAGTTACTTTTGGATAAACTGTCTTTCTCCCGGACCTTCACTCTGCATCAATGTCTCAGTTTGAGGTGTTGGTGGATCTCAATAGGAAAAGCCTAGTACTTGCAGACCCTTTTTTACCAAATATTCCTCAAAGCAGTTCCCCTCAAAATGTTACAATGGAATATCAATAATGTGCACTCTTCTGCATATACAAACCCAGGGTAAAACTTTACCCTGTTAAAATGTTTAAAACCCAGGGTAAAATTCATGGTCAATAGAGGATAGTTCAATAAACCTTCTAAACAAGAATGCCAACAAAATCAGGCCTCATCTCACAATCCATCAAAGTAGCGCAGGTGGTCATCAAGATTCTCTGCATGTCTGATTTTTGTCACGGTTTTGCCATCCTCCTCCACCTGCATGAGAAGACGATGTCAGCCATTTGGCTTTAGTGATAATAACCAACTTCAATCAAGAAATGAGTTATCATAGCAATAGCCTCTGAATGAAACAGTTCTGTAGTCAATATATATATATATGAAGTTCTAGCAAATGAAGTTACAAAACCAGAAGGATGCTACGGCTTTGCTAGCAGGCTGGCTGAAACTTTTGACCCAATTTAACATTAGAAATTTTTATTTTGCATGCTGTTGCTAATCTTTTGCAGAAATGCAATCCATGCAGCAAGCTAGCACAGCTTAAGCTCTCCTTCACTCAAAACTTCTCAGGTTGTTCTTGAAGGTGCCCAGGTTATTCCAAAGGATTGGAAACTTTAACCAGTTTGATCAAGTCCAGAGGGCATCACAAAAGACATTTTGGATAAGAAACCCACCCAGTATTCAGGAGGTCTCATCCGCAGGTTGTAAGTGGAAGCCATGGCCATACAATATGCCCCTGCATCATGTACCACTATTCCTGCTCCCTGAAAATCAAACAAAGAATCCACCAAAACCAGGGTCAATCTGACCGGAAAGGAGCAAGACTTTCACTGTGCTCCCTGACTCATTCCTCCCTTCACAGTGTGGCAAAGGCACAGTACCACACAAAAACTATGTACATATCTATGCAACTGCAGAGGAAACTCCACAATAACAAATTGAAGATAACACAACAATAAGCACAGTCATAACCTTATGAGAGTAGCTCAGAAAGTGCAAGGCCATCAATATCATCACAAATAACACTGACGACATTGACTTCATCAGCCCCTAACAGAGGGTGTAGATAAGTAAATAATAATTAGCAGAAAGCTTTCAAAAAACTATTATAGAAAATTACCAGAACAAGAACTAGTGTCATGTGAAGTGTGAGCTCTGTTGGCTACCTTAGGTCATTGAATCACTTCCTTCACAAGCCCTTATTGTTCAGTCAAGTGTCATCTTCAGTTACAATCTACTTCTACTGACTCATCAAACCCTTTGATCAACCCAGAAATGATTGCCTCCAGAAAACTTACCAAAAGAGCTTCACATATAAAATAACTGCTAACCACCACTTACATCTAAAATGAACAGCACACACTTTCTCAAATTTGCAGACCTGCCAAAAAATTTACCTTTTCTGGTGTTAGCAGTTCTCGATCTTTGCCCAAAAAGTCAGAGGACTCACAAACAGGGCCAACAATGTCAAATGTGGCCCTCTTTGCACCAGCTGCAGGAGGTGATACTAATTCTATGTGCTGTACATGGAACAACAGGTAAACAAGTCAGAAAAGAATACATGATCACAGTAACAGTCAGGGTAAAATCAGAAGCATCAACACAGCATACAAACTAAAAGACCCAGCTTGTTTCCATAATTGAAATTTCAATGACCTGTCTAGTAGGGATTTAGAAGGTTTCAAAACCCTTCACTCTTCAACCAATCCAACCAAAGAGCTTTGATATAGTGAAGGAGAGAGTGAGAGATCAATCAAAACACTTGCTGCATCAAAACATGTCTAATTTTTTCTGTTCAAAGGCTGAAGTACAAGGAAGCAGATTTAGTGAACACACTAAGGAAGTCTGCTGTCAGTTATTGCACTGCTGTGTAAAACCTTCGTAGCCTACAGAGACCTGTTTCACATAGAGCCCTATCCAGAAGAAACCAATTGATGGTGGCAGTGGAAGAAGATTCATGAACCTGATAAGCACCATACAAACTAGGCCGGATCAGCTCTGACATGCTTCCATCTATGACTATGAAGTTTTTGTTACCATTGCTCTTTACTCCAGTAACTCGGTTGACAAGGACTGCAGCATTTGCAACCAGGGACCTCCCTGGCTCTATAATGAATGTCAGGTCCCTTCCTGCCAACAAGTCATGCACCTGGAAAAAACAGTGCAGTCCTGAATGAACCTCAGGATGGAATGCAGTAGGTCATTTCACATCATTACAATAGAGGATGACTATAACTGAAGAACTGACCAGAACCTCTAGTCCCCCCAAAAAGGACAGAAACTCGCTGTCATGGATGCTTACTGTATTGACAAGGTCCGTTGGGGTCGGATAGTTAGCACCTTCATGGTGATAGTCAATGCCCAAACCACCACCTATGTTCAAGTACTGGATCTCAAAGCCTTCACTGCGGATGTGATCTACATATCCCACCATCAGCACAGCTGCATCCCTGAAGATGCTGACCTGCATACAGAAGCACAGTAACCAGGTCAGTAAGGTCAGTAATCTGCAAATTCTCAGTCCATAGCACCCTGCAAATTTGCAACAAAGTTTACCATAAGCATATGTGCTGATTAAGCACGAAAGCTGTCAGACTGCAAAACTAAAAGGAGGCCCTGCAGCAATATCTGGCCAT
>Ga0209208_10008371_pt1 | contig 13791 bp, 12 predicted proteins | sample S1TSphfallax_3_FD_187694 | JGI IMG/M metagenome (GOLD analysis project Ga0209208, IMG submission 187694) | Host-associated microbial communities from peat moss isolated from Minnesota, USA - S1T2_Fd - Sphagnum fallax MG (SPAdes) (version 2) | ecosystem: Host-associated > Plants > Peat moss >...
CATCACAAAATTTGAGCATAAGATGAGACCCAACCTGAAGTTATGCCAATGCGGCGAAAGGTGTCATTTCTTGTTATGCGATTTTCATGATAAGCCAACGCTTTGAGCACCCGAATGCCACTGAGAATTTGCTTTGCATCATCTGATTGTATTAGTCCCAAACTATATCCCACCAAGTCCATATCCAGTCCATCAAACACGCTCCCCCTCAAACACTTGGCGTAAACCTGTTGGCACACACCCCACCCACAGACCCACAAAATTCAACTCATATGCACATGTTTCTTGGTGCTTGATCTCAAATCCAACATCACCGGAATCAGATCCCAAGTTCACAAAATGTCTTTGTGGCAGTTGCAGAGACATTCTGTTTGTGGAACAAAAGTTCCAATGACTTGGGTTGTGATGGATCTTCAACCACATTCTTGATGAATTCTCAAAACCTGGAATCAATCAGGGTTTGGATTGCAGCAACCTGAACTACAATATCTCAACTGGCCCACCAACACAGAATATGCAGAGACATTTCTGGGTGCTTGACCTCAAAATTTGAACAGCACCAGAACCAGATCCAAGTTTGCAAACAATGCCTTTGCAGCAGCCGAAGAGACATTCTATTTGTGCAATCAAGTTTCAAGGATTTGGGTTGTGATGGATCTTACACAACCACATTCTTGAAGAATTCTCAAATCAATCAGAGTTGGCATTGCAGCAACCTAACTGTCTCTCAACGGACCCACCAACACAGAATATGCACAGACATTTCTGGGTACTATTGACCTCCAATTCCAACAGCACTAGAATCAGATCCCCGAGTTTGCAAAAAATGTCTTTGCAGCAGTTGCAGAGACACTCCGTTTGTGCAATGAAGTTTCAAGGACCTGGCTTGTGATAGATCTTCAAACTGGTCACATTCCAAACCATGAAACCCAAAATCAATCCAGGTTTGTCTTGCAGCAATCTAAACCTGAAGCTTCCAATTGACCCACCAACACAAAATGTGCACAGACATCTCCTAAACCATGAGCTCTCAAATGACCCACCGACACAGAGCTGCACAGACATTTTCTGGGTGCTTGATATCAAAATTCCAACAGCACCAGAATCGGATCCCCAAGTTCACAGAAAAGTCTCTGCAATTGCAGACATGTTGCACACATTTTGTTGTGCAAAGTGTGGACTCGGATCTTTTGGTTGTGATGGGATCAAGAACGGGTACACAAAGCAGGCAGAAAAAAGGTTGATGAGAAATGGGTTGTTGCAGCAGCATTTCTTCTTCTTCTTCCTTCTTCTTGAGGAACACTTACCTCGTAAAAGAACGTTACGAGAAACTCGGAATGACGATCCTGCTGCTGATGCTTCTCGTCGTTTTCTTCTTCTTGCAGACCTGCTTTGGCTTTCACGTCCTCCAGCAACTTCCCCCAAGAGATCTTATAGTACCAGTAGCTCTGCTCCGCCAAGAAGATGGACGCCTCCAGACACGACATGCTATAGAAAAAGTACAAGCTGAGCCTCACATTAGCCGCAGTGTCCTGCAACTCCTGCAGAGTGGAAAGACGCCACAAGGAGATGCCCACGGAGAGAAGCGCGGAACAAATCTGCAAGTAAGTCATGAGCAGCGACACGGTCTGCGCGGAAAAAGTCGCGAGCCAAGGAACCAAAGGCACCGCAGACTTGCTCCACATCCGGTTCACCGATGGTGTTCTCGCCGCTTCCGCGATCCGCTTGTCACGCTTCGAGATGACGATGGGCTTCTCGCCCGTCGTGCTGCTGATGGTCTCGTCGTCGTCGTGAAGCGGGGATCTGCCGTGCTGATGATGCATGACAAAATCTGAGACAAAACGTTTACTCTTTTGTTCGACATCCGCGCCCTCTTGCACCACGGCAGCACTTGCTTGTCGGAACCATTTGGGTGGATGGAAGATGGACAAAGAGGATCCCGCAGCAGCATGCCGCCATTCAAGCTCATGCGACCTGGAGAAGATGCGAGTGCCTTCAGTACACAAGATAATGGTGATGAACCAGAAATCTTTTGGTTCAAGGGAGGCGCTGAATCCGCCCAGCAATATCACAGTCGCCCACACGAACGTGAGAGTGCCGATCAGGGTGGCTGCTTTCTCCAACAGCGTTAATCTCACAACCACCAGTGTGATAGATTTCTCTGGAGCTTCTGGGACTTCATCATCATCTTTGTTGTTGCTGCTGATGCGATCACTGCTTTCATGCTGCTGCCGCTCCTCCTCCTCCTCCTCAAGTCGTCTACTCTCTGCTGCGGGAGACTCGAGGTCCAGGTTTGGAGGAGTGTAGCCGAAAGTAGTGGCAGTAGAAGCGTCGCTGGATTTTCTGTTGAAGACTGTTGCTGAAACTAAGGGTGGAATGTCCACCTTCATGTGCTGCAACGGACTTCCTAGGTCTCCTCCTGCTCCTGCTACTGCCACTGCTCCTGGCATAGGAGAGTAGGAGCTTGCGGAGGATGCAGGAGACCAGGCACTGATGGGTTCTCCTCCTGTTGCTGCTGCAGCTGCTTTGTGGCGAGGCGGGCTGGTGGTGAAATGCACTGTTTTCGGCATGATGGCTGTCAAGAGTGAAGGATTCAAACTCCTAACTCTTCAATTCCTTGACTTCAAAATTGTAAGGATTTTGTATCTTCACATGCTGTGCAGCGACAATTTCATATTCAGATGTTGTACAGCAACAACAATATCTTCAGATGTGCAGCTACACAACAATTTCTTCAGATCAGATGTGCAGGTACACAACAATTTCTTCAGATGTTGTGCAGCACAACAATTTCTTCAGCTGTGCAGCAACAACAATTTCTTCAGATGTGCAAAATTGAACATCTCCGAAGAAATTGAGAATTGACAGAGGGAGACAAACAAACAAACACACAAAACAAAAACAAAAAACAACACTTCTTCAAAACAAAAACAACTCAACTTTATCCAATTTCCTCACAAAATAGAATACCTTTGGTACCCTTTTACTACTTATAACACAAAGTTTGTGGACAATTTTGTTTTGATGGGTTGTGTTGGAACTCGGGTATAGTGTTGAGGATGATGCAACAACAACTGCCAACCAACCAAGGAAGTGGGAAAAGTTGGCTACCTAGAAACAACAACTGGTGAAGAACTTCTTCTCTTACAAATCCAAAATCCAACAACACAAGAATTTGTGACCAAAGGACAAAAGGACTCTTGTGGGTCCCTCTCAAGGACTCTTATGGGTCCCTCTCTAGGACTTTTCATGGAAGAGGAAAGTTGCCCCATTTGTTTGACAATTTCATGTGTGTTTTGTTTCTTTTGTTTTTTGTAGGGGAGGAGGGTCCTTGTCCTTTTGGGGCCGTTTTGTGGGGGAGAGGTGGTGTGACGGGGAAGAGGGATTGGAGCTTCGAACTTTGGGTTGGGTTGTGTGTGTGTTTTTTGGGGTGTTTATGGAAGGTTTTTCTTCTGAATTTTCAATTGTTATTTTGTGAGAAAGGGCTATTATGTGTGTCCCATACTTGTTTCTTTTCTTTTCTTTTCAATTGTTTTGATGTAGCCGGAGACTGGACGTGAATCCACGAGAGGAATTAGAGCAATTTGGCTACAAGTCAAGAAGAAGAGGAGAAAGTAGAAAATTTTAAGAATTTTGCTACATTTTTGGTAACATGCTCCTCTCCAACTCATTGTCAAATGTGACAATTTCGCAACAAAAAAAAGTCCTGGAAGTCTGCCATTTTTTTGCGCCCTTTTTTTTTTTCCCACAAAAATCTTTTGTATGAGTCACACTAGATTTTTCTTGTTCTTTTTGTCGTCAAGTGGTTGAAATTCACCAATCAAGGAAACGTAGGACCAAACACCCATTCGTGAGTGAACATTCACATAAAAAGGTCTTGTTAGCAAACATCATCTCATTGTGATAACGGTTTAACAATATTTTATAACCAAACCACCAATTCATAAAACTTGTGGTTGACATTCCAAAAATGGGGTTCTTGTGTTTGTCAACGTGTTTCAAAACTCGTGCCCCGCCCTCCCCCTCCCCAATGCCAAAATATTTCACTTATTCATTTGTGTCTTTGTGTTTAACAATGAGTAAATCATTCCTTATGTTCAATATTTTTCCTTGTTACACAATTATATTATATCATCTTCTTTTCACTTTGTGAAAGGCATTTGTGCTTGTGCAAGTGCATACATCGATATAAATAAAATTGTTGTTTGAAATAAAGTTCACATCATTTGGTAATATGACGAAAGATATTGTTTATGTATGAAGGTTGACATGTCTAGTTATAAGTTGCACTTCAATTGCAACTAAAAGAAAGTTCACATGGTTTGATGATACAAGGGATATTTATTGTGTATGAAGTTTGGCATGTGTAATTATATGATGCATTTCAAATGCACATTGAAGCATAGGTGTTCAAAAGATGTTGAACCTTTTTTTTATAAAAATTTAAAGAGATTTTGTCTTGCTCATTTCAAACCAAGATAGAAGTTTGTAAATGGTTTGTAAGGGTGTTAGGTTCAAAGGGCATCTAAACCCTTTGCACCTCCATGGTTGGTAACCAACCATCGGCAATTGAAGGCATGTACTTCAAGATTTTAAAGGTTTGCTCACCATCCTATCTACCCTAGTACCTTTGTTACATTTTTTTCAGAAAAATCTTTTGTACGAGTTTTTTTATTAATGTCACCAAGTGGTGAAAAATGGCCCAAAATGGAATTATGATGCCACAATACCTTGTTTCACCCTAATTGCATTATTTTGAGGAATCTTGAAATTTTTGGAAAATGATTTTTTTTTTTTCAAAGAACACTTTTTTTTTGCAAAGGAAAGGAAAATATAGAGTCCTTTTTATAAGATTTTGAGATATTCTATTTTTTGACATTGATTCTTCAAAAGGAAATTATTCAACACAGAAATTTTGGACTTGCCATTGTACTACACTCTCTTAGGAAGACTTGAACTTTAGGTTTTTTTCCCCCTAAACTTTAACTTCTCTATAATTCCATAATTTTGCAGAACAACACTTGGGCTATGGTATGAAAAATATTTTCATGCATTACACTAGTTAAATAGTTAGCAAAATTACTAGTAACCCCAATTCGAATATTTTAGTATTTCAACAATCAAGGATACATACACAAGGACTTCAATAGTTTTGAATTCATTTTGATAATTTAATGGTGTGAAGCACTTCCTATATTGAATAGTGCAAGGTTTAGTTCTTGAAATTCTTTTGGTAGGATTGGTCAAAATATCAATTTTTTACAACTCGCCCTCTTGAAAATAATCTAATGTTAAGCATCAGTTGCTAGTATGGTATCATTTCGAAGATGAAATAATTAATAATTTAGGTTATATGAAATAATGCTATTACATAATATGTAATACGATATCAATTCTAAGATCAAATAATTAAGAACTTAGGCTACATAAGATAATGTTATATACTTAATTTTGGAGCACGTTCCTCATGTTCTAATTTTAAATTGACTACAAAATTCAACCCATCTACGAGCAACCAAAATCCTCCAATGCGTTTGAGAGTCAATGAACACACAAATTATAACATAATTCATCCAAATTCACTAAATGGGCATCAATTAGGTTTGAATACCCTTTTCATTGACCTTGTGGAATGCAAGACGCACACAAATCAAATTCTTCGTACGGATATCAAGACAGGTTCTACCTACCTAAAGTTTGGTTTGGTCAAGGTTGGACATTGTGTGTGTGTGTGTGTGTATGGAAAGTTGTTGGGGAATGGATTTTAAAAGAGCCAACGAACTTTAAAAAGAACAATGGAGTTGTGATTCTTTTGAGGAAGGTAAGGCTCAAGGTTGAGGGCATTACTAGACAAAGGGCCCCACATGAGGCTCCTACGTTGAGGGCATTACTAGACGAAGGGCCCCACATGAGGCTCCTAGGTAGAGGGCATTACTAGAAGAAGGGGCCTTGCATGAGACGGGAGCCAAGCATGGGCCCGTTTCCGGTAATGCCCTTGACCAAAGCAATACCCTAAATATGGGGGATGCCTGCCTCCGACTTCACTTCAGGGGCCAAATTTCACTAATGTTGTACCAAATCGTAATAAAAGATATTTGTAAAGTCAGGCTGACTTTCACAGGGAGTTTCATACCACGTTGTTATTTTGATACCTAGTTCCTAGTTGTCCCGAAACTCCTCCCCCCCTAAACTTTCCAGGGAAATTGGAAAAGAAAGGGTGACAAAAAAAAGTTTGATGAAGGGGGGTGGGGGGAGGTTGTGTGCTGTCTTTGAATGCCTTTCAAGTAGAAGAATCGTATATGGAAATAAAATAAAATAAAATTCGAGGAATGGGTAAAAAATTGATAGATTTCTCAGTTTCGCCCGGCCTTTTTCCCCCTTTTCTAGGGTCGAGTGGGGAGGGGGAGACTTTGACTACCTTTCAAGTAGAAGAGTCCTATACACTGAAAAATAAATAAATAAATAAATAAATCTTCAAGGTTTTTCTTCTTCTTCGTCCGTGTGTCGTCGGAGGTGCACATGAGCCAACAATACACTAAAAGACAAGGTGAAACTCCAGAAAGGAATGCTTAAAACAATTGATGGATTTCTGAGTTTCGCCCTGTGTTTTTCCCCCTTGTGGTGTAGTAGGGTCAGCATCCTGTCTTCTTGGTATTTTGCACAAAAACCGGGGATGACTCATCCCGTGAAATGGACACTTACTTTTATAAGGACATCTCTAATATGTGCATGAATTTTGTGTTGTTGGGTGGTCCCACAAAAATTGTACACTACTTGCTTCTTCTCCAAACTAGAACCTTCTCGGAAGGGAAAACAAAAAGGTTTATAGTAACTTCACTACAAAATTTGGATCCCAGTTTTAGTTCCAGTTTTGGACAGTTGTAGTAGGTCTGACTTGCATTGCAATTTTTCAGAGTGGAAAATCTGCAGTGATATTACATATAGTAAAGGATGTTGTGCTCGATTTTTTAGTGAAGCTTTTTTCATCACGTGACCTGTCCATCCATCCATCCGTCCCGTCTTCCATCCATGGATGGCATCATACAGGGAAGAAAACCCTGGCATAAATAAATAACCCCCCCCCCCCGGGGCTCTGCACGTGTGTCGCTGTATAGGAAATTTCTCCTCTAAAATACAAAGGGAAGAAAAGCAGAAGGATGGTGGGTCCAACAAGCCACATAAGTGGCGCCTCTTAAGTGGAAGATTTAGTAGCCATAGGTCAAAAGGCAAATGCACATCTTTTTACAACATATTTTAAGCCTTCTTCTCTTCGTTGGCCAGGTGGCCCTTTAGGATTACTTTCCCCTCAAAATTGGCCCCTTCACTGTGGGGCCCTAAAGCTACAAGTGTCGTCTTTGGGAGAGCTTCCTGTACAAAGTCCTGTCCCTCCTTCCTTGGGAGGATTTTTATTTTATTTATATTTAAGGGGGCTAGAAACCAATTTTTTTTTCCCCCTCTTTAGAATGTTCTGCAATTTTTTCATTGGAAATTAAAAATTTTAATCTAATCCTTCAAAATTTTGTCATTGTTTTTTCGCATTGAATTTAGAAACATGGTAGAATTTTGGGTAATTTGATTAAAAAGGGGTGCCCTAAACCATATACTTGATGACCTCAATGTCATGACCCTAATTGCAAATTATGATGCAACTCCAAAATTCATCTCCGGTCTTTTACCATGGTTAGCTATATGTTGCTATCTCACAGGTCACAAGCAGTGCAAACATCGAGATTTTCAACGGTTGGGGTCCTGATGAATACATGTGGATTGTGGTATATAAAGAGGTTTTGGAAATGTAGTTTGTAGTTGTAATTTTGTAATATGTACCGTCAAATACACACACTTGTGCATTAGGCACGAGGTTCAAACTAGTTATATTATAACCCACCTATATAGCTATTTTACAAGAGTTAAACCTTACAAATATGGTATGGACAATGGTGTTAATTATTGAGAAGTGAAACATGGGTGAAACAAAATGAAAATTGTGGTGGAAACACATTGGGAACACATGACAAGGAACCCAACACCATAAAGCACTTAGAGAAAAATTTCCTATGTGTATTTGGAAGGCACCTTATTTGCAAAAACATGTCTCCTAAAAAAAACAGGAAGGATTTCATGCCTAGTCCTTAAGGGTTGGTAGCGATCTCATGCTTCTTTGTAGGCATTAGAGCAAGTAGGCGTGAATTTGCTCCAACTTTTAAGGACTAGGCGCAAGAACCTTAAACATATGTATTGGTCGATAATATATAACGTGGCTATTGTGGGGCTATCAATAATATATAACATAAAGGTCGCAAAATTTGAAGGAGAAGAAATCAACTTTGTGGTGGGATATAGGGGCCAGACATAGGTACTTAACAATCGCACAAAAAACATTAAAATTTATGATAACTTCAAAGTTAACTTTGTCCCACTAGAATTTGTTTGAACTTTGAACCTATGTAAAATAAAGCTTAGGGATAGTTCTAAAGTTGACAAACTAAAAGGCCTCGTCTTAATAAGCCCATTGTCAATAAGTTGTATTATAAGTGGACGAGCTAATCCATGAGCAGGTATGGTATATAAAAGTTATTGTTTACTATTTACAATTTTAGGTCCATTTGGGACCAAAGAGTCCATTAGACTAAAGGCAAATCATGGAGGACAAATTGTCCTTTGGTACTAGCAACATGCCACAAATTTGGCCAGGGCGATTATGTTCGTAGTCTACATGAGCTCAACAAGAGTACTAATGTGGGTGAAGGGTAGGGCTGAACAGAGGCATTCCCTAACTTTCTATGTATTTGGACAGACAAGGAGCAAGTGTTTTTCATCTTTTGCCTTCCCCAAGTTGTAGCCCCGACAAAGCCTCTTTGCGTATGGCATGCCCTTCCATGCACCTAGCACTACCTCAAGCTACACGTTGCCACACCAAAATCGGGCTAGAGCTTTCCACAGCTGATGTCACACAAGTAGTTTTCGCTCTCGTACGACATACCTTTGAAGCGCAAGTATCTTGTCTACACGTTGGTCCCAATTTCACAGTTGATAAAGAGCTTTTCAATGAAAGCCAACCACATATTATCTTTCGCCCTTTCTACATTCAACATTGTGTGGGGAAAACTTAAAGGGGGTGGGGCCCCAGCATTTTGGTTGGTCGAACCTTTCACCACAGATCTAGCACCAACTGGTTGCACTAGTTGTAGCACGGCCAGTTCAGCCATCCAAGCTCCCACCTGTACGATGCGCATGTTGCACCAAAGTATTTGGCTCTCCAACCAACCTCTCACCCTTGCTAAACGGGTTGGATGTATGTGCGTTGTCCTAGGAGCCGTTCCCAACGACTATTGAACAATCCTCGCCTGCAACACACAGGCCATTGTAGGCTCTTCAACTTGCAACGCACGGGTGGCTGCAAGTTGAAGCACCATTTCCAACGGCGATTGAACTAAAGGTAGAAAACTTGTCACCTCCTAAGGCTGATTCTAGACTAGCCATTTTTTCACAAATCTAGCCTAACATTTTTTTTCCCTCACCAAGCATAGCGAGTTGGGCTTCCCATGCCTTTCCCAAGATGCGGTCTTTAGTGACCATGCTCACACATTTATAATATAACAACGATTGTCCCCATGTAAAGTGTTCAAAGGGGAACTTGCCAATTTTTTTAGCACGATGGACGTGTTGGTTGTTTTTCGCGGTCCAAGCAGGGATTTGAAGAACCCTCGATACACTACTTCAATAGCTTTTATTTTCTTAGAATCCACCCAAACTTCGCATGCATAACTTGTTATGGAACGCACCAACATGTTGAAGAGGTCACAGCGTAGTTTAACATCCATAATACGTAGCTCCGCACAATAGGAATTCAACATGAACAATGAACGTCTGTTGCAGCTGCTAAATACTCCATTACATTGTTTAAGTTTGAGGTGGTCTCGACTAAGATCCCCAAGTATTTGAAAGTTTGTACACGCTCAATAGCATCACCTTCAAACACAAACTTTTAGCATGGGTCAACAGAATTAAACACCATGACTCTTGTTTTTTTCACGTTCACTATAAGTCCACATTTACCACACAATTGTTAGAGCGTGTCTAATTGTTGTTGTAGTCCCACCTTTGACTCTGATGTCATAGCGAGGTCATCTGTAAAAAGCAACAACCATACGTGCAAATCTGCTAAGGCTAATGCATCACAATCTCTACCATCCAAGCACCCCTCTAGGGCATCCAAATATAGCCCAAACAATAAGGGGTTGAGAGGATAACCTTGCTTCACACCTTGTTGGCACCTAAAGTTGGAGGTGACACCTTCGTTCGGGTGGTTGATGAGTACGATATCCTTAGCATACATTGCCTATAAGCATCACAAGAAGCGTCCCTCAACCCTGAGGCTAGCCAACACATGCCACAACACTTCATGTGGCACAATATTGAACGCCTTTTTGAAGTTCACAAAGCAACAATAAAGTGGCTTCTTTTTTGCCTTGCTTTATTTTATCAAAATCCGCAATATGAAGACTTGGTCAATAGTGCGATAATCTTTGTGAAACCCAACTTCACCTTTGGCATGCAGCCCATATTGTTTAACCCACTTGCTTATCCTTTTGTGAAGTATCCTAGCGAACAGCTTTGTTAAGATAGGCCCAATCGTTATCCCCCTGTAGTTATCAAATTCGAAGGCATCACCCCCTTTAAAGAACACCTAGACCACCTTAGTGGAAAGGGCTTTTGGAAAGCCCTCCACTAGAAAGTAGTTGAACATTTTCAATAGTGGCATGTGTAGCAACTCTCTTGCATCCAAAATGAACTCAACTTTCATACCATCCAAACCAATAGCCTTGTTCTTTTGTCATTTTTTCATCACCTGAAACAACTCAACAAATGTGATATCTATGTTTTGGGTGTGGCTAGGTGCAGGTTCCATCACTTGAGTCGAATGATCAGTTTGCATCCATACAAGTGGCAAAGACTAGCCAACCAGCCCACAAAAGCCTTCCAAAAGCTCAGCTGCATTAATCTTACTTACAATGGGTGTTTTTGGCCGATACTTTTCCCAAAACAAAAGCACATCCATCTTGGCAAGTGCACACATATGTTGAAGTCTTGTAGTTTCCAATATATATATATATATATATATTATTATTATTTTTATTTTTATTTTATTATTTTTTTTAAATTTTAAGTTTACTTTCCTAATGTTTAGCGGGGTGCAAATCAAGGTTGGCTTTCAGCTAGAGCCTCAATTCATGTTTCGTTGTACAGTAGTCCGCGTCAAACTAGTGTTTATGGCAATGTTTTTCTCCATAGCTCCTTCCCGAAGGCTTGTTGCCAAAAATAGACTCTATTATAGCACCCACGCACTGTTGTAGGAGGTCAACTAACATGTCTGCCCCCAAATGCCTAATCAAATCAACAACCCATAGGTTTCCAAGACATGTTGTTAAGGCAAGTTGATACTCCTCAGCTTTTGATTTATCATATTTAAACCTAGGCAAGATTTTTTTTTGTTTCAACCGTATGTTGTAGCTTAACAAAGTTGCAATCGATGCTTAATAGTAGGCGCAATGGCCTGTAGTCAAAGTCTCCCCCCATTGCACAATAGTGGATGTCATCTATTATCACCTCAAGTGTGTAGCAACTTGTCAAACTACAGGTGAGCCAACAATATAATGAATAATGCTACACCCCATTTGCCAAACAAGTGAATTCCCTTGATTCATCATTAGGCATTCGACCATTGAGGATGAGCAACCCAACGTCACAGCATTGGTCCAAGAGCTCGTGGCCCTAATTGGCAACGTTAACGTCACAGTTTTGTGGCTTAACCACAACGTTTCGTTGCTTAATCTCAACGAGCTTAAGCGCATGTAATAGTTTAGAAAGGTCGTTAGTGTCAATGATATCTAGTAGTGTTGTGTCGTGAGGTGTAGTGTCGTGACGTACGATGTTGTAAAGGTGTAAATCCATAATAAATTCTATTAAACAAAAAGACTTAAACTAGTCAAAGGTAGAAACTAATCAACCAAAAAAAGATGCACGCACATATATATACAATGCACAATAGGAAGTTGAGATGAAATTTTCATGTATCCCCCCCAAGACTTGAGTCGAGAAAAGTGTGGCATGGTCTAAGTAGAAATCAAGGTGGTGCAAGAGAACGTGATGAACAATACCAAATGTTAACAGGAACTTGAGTGAGTTTTGGCTTGAAGGAGAAAAGATGGTCTCCACCATTATAATTATCACAAAGCAACATATGATTAGCATCATTTGTCCTCTGACATACCTAACATGGATAGTCAAGTGGAGGAATCCAAGTCGATGTGATGATGGTAGGATCTAAGTTCAGCAGGTGGCAAAACACACAATTTTTGGAATGATCCCGAATTGTGCGTCTGTTAATTCTTTGCAACTCCAACACACCTGAAGGCCTAATCGCCTTAATCCTCAAGATAGTGCGACCAGAAGAAGTGTATAAAGTATCATTAAGTTGTTACTAGAAATACACAAAGTCAACAACATCAAATTGTCTCACCTTAGGTTTATAACAGCCACCTCATGTGTGTGCATACTGTAAGGTGTATTGAAGTTGTGCAATGGACAAGTTCTCCATGGCCATGGGCATAACCCTCCTTACTAGAGTAGCCTTTTTTGCGATAACTTTAGCCCAAGTGGTTAGGGAGTCTAAATCCACAACATGGTCCATTTGAACAACAATTGAAAAGGGTGGAATGGGATGTCTCCCAAAAAGTAGAAAGTAAGGAGAGATTTGATACAAAGAGGCGTGTTTAGACATCCTATAACCCATAGCGATGTAAGGTAGGGCCAAGTCCCAATTGTCTTTGTTCCTAGTGAGGCAAATATTTTGAAGACCCTTCTTGCATGTCTAAACAATCTTCTTTGTAAAGCCATCAGCTTAGGGATGATTCCTTCAAGTTTGGCGATGGTCAATGAGAGCATGGTCAAGTAGGTCTTGGAATTCTCCTTTAAATTTTTCTCCTTGATCAGTACGGCATTCAACACAAGCCCGAAACCTATTTAGGACTTGTTGTAAGAAAGCCTGGTTCGTGTTATGTGACAATTTGTCTGAAAGTGCAACAAGCTTGACCCACTTTGAAAAATGTTCAATCATAATCATGATGTAGACATTACCCTTGGAAGTTTGTGGTAACTCTCTAGCTAAATCACATGACCAACGATAGAACATGCCCTGAATAGGGAATGGAGAAAGTGTGAGTTATTGAGAGGAGAAGGAAGTTTTCACTCTATCACATTGTTCACACCTAGTAATGATGTTTCGGACTTGAGCATACATACCTCTCCAATGGTAATGAGGAGCGAAAAGGCTATAAATACATTTAATTCCAAAGTGTCTAAACTCTGAATGTACCTTTTGAATAAGACTAGGTCGTTCACATAGTGGAGGAACCACTTTCACTAGTAGTAATTGGCCAAAATGTAACCACTTTATTTACGACTACATGCGACTATTAGTTATTTGCAACTACATTTGGACATTTTTGCAACTATTTCTTGTTTTGGTCATATTTGCAACTACATTGCAATTAGTTTGCAACTATTTTGGTGTTCATCCTTCCATGTGAACAACGTTTAGTTTGGTTTTCATCCAAGCAGAACAATTTATATCCCATTAGTTGCAAATGTCACCAATTTAGTTGCAACCCTATGAATATACAAAGGTGTATTTTGTGAATTCTAAGGAATATAATTGGGTGTACTAATATTTATAAATGTATATTTTGAATGTATATGAACAACCATATTCCATGTGTATTCAAGTAA
>Ga0209208_10008372_pt1 | contig 13791 bp, 10 predicted proteins | sample S1TSphfallax_3_FD_187694 | JGI IMG/M metagenome (GOLD analysis project Ga0209208, IMG submission 187694) | Host-associated microbial communities from peat moss isolated from Minnesota, USA - S1T2_Fd - Sphagnum fallax MG (SPAdes) (version 2) | ecosystem: Host-associated > Plants > Peat moss >...
CAAAGAATTCTATTCTTAACAGAAAGGCACTACAAGAGAAACAATTCCTTGTGTATTCAGAGGCTACCTTGCTATTCCACACCTACTCCATAAGTGTGAGAGGGAGGTTACACCCAAGCAAGCAATCCAAGAACTTAAGAAGTAAGCATAATACCTCTCTCTCTCTCTCTCTCTCCACTGCCATCCCCACCCCCTTACTCCTCATGATCTACTTATGTAAAGAGTAAAGCCCTAGGGTGGGGGCATTCTCAAAATAAGGAGCCTAGAAAGAGGCAATAGCCAAGTCCAGCCCTGCATTTTGGGAATGTCCCCCACCCTAGGGTTTCACCTATTGTATAGCATTCGGCAAAATTTATCATGAACCAAACCTATGTAGCCTACAACACATATGGATGGGAGGGTTCTTATGCCTACTACTCGATAGAGGGAGGGTTTTTACACCTATAAATAAGCATAATTTCCTCACCAATCTCTAAGAGGGAAATTCATGGATATAAGGTGCCCTCCACATATCCTACAAATTTTCTCCAAGTGCTTTACGTTTAGATTCATGATAACCTTTGCCTCATGCCTTGTGGGTCAAAGCTCACAAGTGAAAGACATTCCCAAAATGTGGGGGGCCACACACAACTATCACCTCATCCTAAGGCTCTTATTTCGAGAATACTCCACCCTATGGTTTTACCTTGCATTTCAAAATGAGTATGATGAAGTTTATCATGATCTCAAAAGCTGGGGTGTCCAAACTTGAATCAAGATGCACCTTCTATAAAAGAATAGACTTGATTTTATGTACGGTTAGTCCCCATGACTATGGTTGGAAAGTTTCTAACATTTAAGAAGAGTTGGAATGATGGATGGGTCTTTTGAACTCAATGCATGAAGTTAAAGGCTTGACCACAAGTTGCAAAGACAACACAACCACAATATACTTGGAACTTGACCAAGTTCACAAATGCATATGTCAACTAACCTTTCACATTTTGTAATAATTGATTGTAGAATTTTCAGAATTTCTTTTTATTTTTTGACCCTTTTCCTTTGGGGAGGTAAATAGGAAATACTCTCATATGGACCTTTTTTCCATTGAAAATGTCCAACAATAGACTATCAATATGCCATGGATCAAAAGATATCCTTGTATACATGCACCTCTACAGGGCGGGTGAAATTGTTCAATTATTGATTGGATTACAAATTCTCAAATGCAGTTGAATTGATTTTGGTTGTAAGAATCTCATTATAAGAACAATAACTGATAATTTGTGTAGTTGAATATGGAAAACTTTCAAAGGAAATTTTGGCATTTGTCATATGTAGAGAACTTTTGAATAAAACCCCCTTCAACTTATTAGAAGGAGCAAATTACCTCTAAGCAACACACATTGTTTCACTATGAAAAAGCCCTTTATGAGAATTGTGACAAAGTGCAAAATATTGTGACATGAAATCATATTTAACAAATCCTTATTACCACAGTTTTTTTTTTTGGGTGGCCAATTTTCATATTTTGACAACCAAAAAATGCAAATTAAGACATTAAAGTTATTCTTAAAATGACCTTGTCTTTGGGCCCTCCTTTCATTCTGAAATTCTTTTCCATCCTTAAATGAAAAAAAGAGTTTCAAGCCCTATTTTTTATCAATGTACGTAATTTGTTGTCACATGTTAATATCACCTTTAGCTCACCTCCATAATGGGAAAAACTTCTTCTCTTCACCTTGAGTCCTCTTCCTTTGGCAAATATTTTAATTTTGTCATGAATTCCATGTTTTCTTTGAAAGTTTTGCCAATTTTTAAAGGAACATTTTGCCACAATTCAATTCAGTTTTTCAATTTGGGGGGAGTTTTTCTTCAATTTTGCACTATCTAGATAGTTTTCTGAAACCCTCTACTCAGTTAATACTAATTCTTTCTTCTTTATATTGTTGTGATTTTTTTTTTAATTTAGTGGATAATTAAATAATTTTTTAATTGAAAAAATCACTAAATTTCGGAAAACATCTAAAAAAATCTTTTAAAATCTCCAGATTTCTATACATGGTTAAAGTAGGTAGCCAACAAAAAAAAGAAGCTTTAATTTTTCCTTTCATATTTTTAATAACCAAATTTGGCTAAATCCAACTTATGTATGATGGCCACCTCAACTACATCACAAAATTGAGGGGGGAAGGTAAAAAGTGCACATTTGATTTGAATTGACACAAAATTGTTGAACATACAAAATGTACCAATTGTTTCTAATGTTTCAAACCAAAACTAAAATTGATGACATAAAATCAATTATACAACAACATTTACTATGTGTGTTTGCTTGATGTTGCACATCTTTAAACTACAACAACTAATGTAGAAAACCCACAATATTAACTTTATTAAAAAGTGGATATCTTCTCTTAAAATTGAAGGGTTTGAAGTAGAGTCCCTTTCCACAATTGGTGACAAAAAACCAGTTTTTTTACACCTGAAAATTCATTAGATGTCAACAATCAGATGTTGCATATTGACACGGGCCAGTAATTGTTGTGATTACCTTCTCCGGCGATGCAAAGGGTATAGAAGACTTGAATAAGAAATCTCCCCTCCCTCCAACCAAAGTTCGGGTGGAGAAACTGAACTGAGGAATACTAACCAAGAAAGATATATAAACATGCAACAAAAGCTCACTCCAAAATGTGGTTTTAGAATTTGTCAGGATTCAACCACAAAGAGAAATGAAGATATCTTTACAAAACAAGTAGTGCAAGACCCAAATCTCTGATCTGCTAAAGGATTGAATTTACCTAACATCAATGAGAATGGTTAGATTCTGTTCAAACGAACCGATTGAGCAGATACACCAGCATTTGAACCTAAGTTAGAATTTTCGTTCTGCATAAAGTTGCAAGTCTCTGAAGGTATTTACAATCTTGTCTACTGTCAAAATTGCTTGGACTTTTAGCTCTGGAACCATCTGGAGTTGAACCTGCAGGTCTTCAAGAGTGTAAAAAGTTCAATACAATTGAATTGCCCATTTTGAACCTTACCTTGAATTGTGTGCATCAGCAACCTCTATGCTGATATGTTTGGTTGTCAATTTCTGCACCTGCTGCCAAACAGCTTTTAATTCTCCCTTCTCTACAAGCTGTACTGTGCCATCTCCCTGTCTGCAACATGCACTCTTCCTCTGATCAAGGCTTCATGTCTCAAAGGAATTTTGCAAGCCATCAAGACTTATTGGCTAACCACCGTGTGCACTAATTATGGGTAAAATGGGCTAATGAGACTTATCAGCAAAACTTTTGTGACTGCTTGAACTTGCGCTCTTGACAATCCAAACATTCAGTCCAAAAAATGATAATGTGTTTTTATACTTCATGCAAGCCTCCTTGGAGGTGCTTTCACTGTTCTCTCTTATGGTTGCCTAAAAGTGGATTGAACCCTTCCATGGAGCCATGGAACGTCAATGAACTTGAGGCAAACAGGGAGCAAACATGGACAAGAGAATGCTTGGGTTCTCATAAGATTAGGGTTTAAAGATTGAACTAATGATACTCATCATAAGAGGCTACAATTTCATTTCTTTACGCAAGAAAAACTGCTCCAAGTTCAACTTTCACAATGTGTACAGTTGAAGATGCAATCCCATTTTTTTGCTGCAGTTTTGGATTAGAGTTTAGCAACATTATTCATTGAAGATGCAAATAGCATGAACCTTCAGCTTGGCAGGAGCTTGGCATTCTGCTCTTAATCAACTGTGCAGTTCTTGACAACAGGAAAGAAGTCGTTGGCTGTTGTGTCATCTCAAAAGTTCTGCAATCACCACCAAACAAGCCCAGTTCCATCAGAACCTAGCAACAAGTGTACATACCAAGAACTTAGGAGCCACATCACAAACTCAGCTTCACAATTATCTACAACATCATTTCCTTTGTCCAAAGTGCTTCGGGTGTCTTGCAAATGTACCTGCTGAAAAAAGTGATAGCATTGGTTGCCAGGACTTCTTGAGCAATCCTCATGATTGTTTAACCAACTCATTGCTCTCCCTCAAAAACATTGAATATGTACCAATGTTCAGCAATTCCCAAAACACAACTACAGAATTGCTGACTTTAGAAAGACTGAAACTAATATTCCTACTGATTACACAACCAAACATGATCAATCCCTAGGCCTTTATAACACTGAAACAAGGCTGAATTAAAGACTAGTAATCTCCTAGTTGCCAGCATATCTTAAGCTGGGCATCAGAGATTGTAGGAATCAAATGCACCTCTGTCAACATTCTTCTCAGTACAGAACTTCACTTCTACACCTTCAATCTCAAGCCTTGTCAAGTTCTCAATGTCTGGAACAGAAAATCACTCATATCAATGAGAACTTAGAACATAGGAAAACCTGGATGCTTTTCTTATCAATGCCTGAAAGAAATGTAACAGGTTTTCTTCAAATTTGGGAATAAGCATCACAGTAGATATCCACAAATCACTGCAAATGTGGCTTTCATTTCCAATGTCCACATGATCATGAAAGACGCAATATCTAGGCAATCTTCAATGGTTCCTCCACCTCCTAGTCTCTATTATTTCAAGACCACCTTTGCAAGCTTGACATCCAGAATTTCATAGGACTCCTCAGGCATTGCAGGTAGTGCTCACAATCATACTTAAGAATTTTCCATTGACTACAATCAAGTTTTTGGATCACATCAAGTGGTTTGAACCTAAACCCTTGGCTATGGAGAGCATTTTTGAGTCTTTCTTGATAAACCCAAAATCTAGAACAGCCAGCAATTCAGCAACCCAGCAAGAGATTCACACCTTTGTCTTGTACACCCATGCTGGATGATCTTCTTCTTCGGTCGATTTCATTTTACCTTAGATACAAACCCATTTAAGAAAAGTCTTTCAAGTTGTGGCAGAAACTTCAGTGCTGAAAACACAGCAGACAAAATCTCCTGGATTTTCTCCTCACTATTTTCAACCAAAAGACATGAAATTGCATTCATATGAAACACAACAAGACCCTTTCAAGTCTTATAACATGTTCCTCGCCATGATTGTTGAACCACTGCTTCTTGAAAAAAAGTCCATTGCTTTGTTTGTGTTGAATCTCCACAGTACTTCACGCCATTAGGTACATGATTGCTACACATTTTCTAGAGTTGTAGAAAAGCTTACAATTCCTAGGCTCTGTGTCTATTTCCTCCTCCACTTTGTCAAATTAAAGCAAATGTGCAATTTCTGAGATCCAAAATTATCTCAGCAATCTCTGTCTAAAACTATTGCAGACAAAGTATGTGATCTCAGCAATCTTTGTGCACGAAAAGATCACCAAAAAAAAAAAACTAGTGATCTCAGCAAGCTCTGTGTAAAAATATTGCAAAAAAAGCATGTGTTCAGCAATCTTTGTGCAAAACCATTACAGAAAAGAAACTAAATGATTGATTATTCATACGAAGATGCACACAGAACAGGAAAGAAAATTAGCTCTCGGTTGGTTCTGTGTGAGTTCTGTGTGATGCCAATGTGCGATTTCTGTGTAAATCTGAATTGATCTCAGCAATCTATATGCAAAAGGAGAAAAAAATCTCATCAAGCTCTGTGCAAAAAAATTGCAGAAAAAGTGCGTGATTTCAGCAATGTTTGTGCAAAAACATTAGAGAAAAGAACTAATTGATTGATTGATAGGAAGATGCACACAGAACAGGAAAAGAAAAACAACTCTCGGTTCTGTCTTCCTCCATCTTTCGAGTGCCATGGAGATTGAGCTTGTTTCCTTGGAGAATAGAGCCTGGAAATGAGTATCTTGACAGGTGCTCAAACCACAAGAAGGTATTATTCATGAGGAGATTGTCGTGCAGTGAATCTACTGGAGAATCTCGTGCTGCTTCTCAAGAATTGTTTTGAATCCATCATCTGCACACACCACTTGGAATCCATCACCAATCTCGATCCTCTCATGGCATGGCATCGAGTGTTTTGCTTTCCATACTCGTTGCAAATTGCATGAAATAGGAAAGGAAGTATGCAACTATGCCACAAAAAAATATAAAATGGAGCGAAATTTCACATTTAGTTCGCCACATTCGGACACTGGGTTCTTGGATTTCACCAAAACATAGCAAGATTCTAGAAAACGTCTACAGCATTGTAGCCACATTTGGCTCCTTCCTCTTGTGGATGGTTGCCACTGTGACTACATCACAAAATTCAAACAGAAAAAAAAACACCCACTGGAACATACAAACGGAGAAACAAATGAATTCCGAACTCATGGAGAGATGATTTGATTTGGCGAACATCGATAGGTGTCAACATTGCTAGGAACATCGAGGGATCATCAAGCACCTTGCGAGAGGATTTGAGCAAACCTCGCGTGCATGACCGGACGAACGGACGGACGGACGCGCATACAAACACCGCCCTAGCAATCCCTAACCCTACTCGGAGTTCCCGCGAGAAATCGAAAAAAAGGATGCAAAGAAATACTTACGGCAAAGTGAATGCTTGTTGACGCTACGAGCAAAATAGGATCGAGTACCCATGTGTGCATCGAGGTTCTTCTGTTTTCTCTTCTATTTCTTCTTCTTCTTTGTTTTGTTTCTCGCGATGCAAATTGGCAGTTCGTGAGTATTGTTGTGAAGCTTGTGAGGAACAGGACGTTGCGGAAGTGACGATGAGAGGTCTACAATTCGAGCTCGAAAGTGGCCAGCAGCGACGGGTTTCGAAAGCACAGGAGCGTCTGAAAGATGCTGCAGGAAGCGTGCATGCAGCTGCGTTCGTGAACGTCGGGGATACCATCCAAGTTGATCATGAAGCAGGGTTTCTCAGGTATAACAAAGAGGCGGCAGTAGTAGTAGTGATCAATAAGCTGGAGCTCATAGAGCGGTTTTGTGATGGCATTCTCTCTCTCTCTCTCTCTCTCTCTCTCTCTCTCTCTCTCTCTCTCTCTCTCTCTCTCTCTCTCGTCATCCTTTGGACTTCCATTCTCCGTTGAGCTTAATGCGCAACAGAGTTTATGGGAAGTTGATCCAGAGAATGTAGAAATTATTTTTCTTGTGGGGCCTGGGGTCTCATTACACGGAAAACGGCATTGTTATGTGAAGAGGTCATGGAACACAGGTCGTCAATGGAGAGCTCTTAGCCACTGTGTGTGGCATTGTGGAGCGAGTCAACAAACTGGTGTCAGTGCGGCCTCTCCGAGCCAAGTATCTCTCTCTTTCTCTCTCTGTCTATCTTTTTCTCTGTCTCTGTCTGTCTGTCTGTTTCTTCAATGCAAGCCACACAAAGCATTCTTGAAACTGATAGATAGGAGCTTTTTCAATCCAGTAACATGCACATCATAAGTTTCCCTGCATGTTTGTGTGGGGGGCAGATACAATCCAGAGACTGGAGATGTGGTGGTTGGCCGTATCACAGAGGTAGGTATGAGTCACAATTGCCTGATGAACTCTGCTTCCACCAACAAGGGACAACAAGAACAGACATTTTCATGTTCCCTCCAAATAATTGTTGTTTTTGTTTTGGAGATTTTCTCTCTCTGCAATTCTATGGATATGAAATTAGACATGATCTTCTCAATTGTCATCCCTCTTTCTTGTTTTTCTGTGTCTGAGCTTCTACGTGTATTTCATAGGTTGCACCGAAGCGATGGAAGGTGGATGTGAACTGTAGACAAGATGCGCAGTTGATGTTATCTGCTGTTAATTTGCCTGGTGGTATTCAGGTATGTCAGAAATTGTGTGTGTTTTGGTGGTTCTGTGCTGCAGCTTAGCATTTGAAGAATGTGAGTGTTATACTCTTTGTTGCAATGGATATGTGAGCTGAAACATATGGATCAATGACTTGTAGCTGAAACATGGTACTATGAATTGTATCTTCTGGGTCCTGAATGCTCTGTACACACTGGTTGGGTGCAGAGACGGCGTACAGCTGTGGATGAATTGAATATGCGAAGCTTGTATGAAGAGAATGACATCATCAGTGTGAGTTTCTTGTGTGCTGCATCAAACATGTGTAAGCTGATGAGTTCCTTGGTTTTATTATATGTCTGGGGGAGAGAGAGTTTCCAGGTTTTTTGAGTGCTGTAGAAGCTAATATTTTGGCAGGTTTGTGATGAAGTCACTGCTTTTGTGTGACAAGATGTGGGTTGATGATGCAAAGTCAGGACACATCTAACATCCTGTCTGGATCTCTCACAGGCTGAAGTACAGAGTTTGTATCAAGATGGATCACTTCACCTGCACACTCGGAGCCTGAAATATGGCAAGGTAAATCTCTTAATTCTTTTTGCATGATCTTTTCCATGATACACTTGGTATGGGAAGCATTTCTGTTTGATCTCTTGAGTGGAATGAAGCCATTGCTATAACAAAGAGGTTGATTTATTTTTTCAATTTGTTGCAGCTAGAAAATGGACAGTTGGTGACAGTTGCACCCTATCTGATCAAGCGCCTCAAACAACATTTTCACCACTTGAAGCAGTATGGAGTTGATTTGATTCTAGGTTGTAATGGGTATGTGTGGATTGCTGCTCCTTCAGAGTTAGGGAAGTCAAGTGTTTCTGAGACTCCAATGGACCTCTCCAATGATCATGGTTCTGAGATGTCATCAAAACATTCCACCACCTTGATACCATCAGCTCAGGAGGATGGCAAAAGAGACCTGAGTGATGATGACAAGGTCAGAGATAGCATTACACGAGAGTTAAGGGAAAGAATATGCAGACTTGCAAATGCTGTAAGAGTTCTGGCTGCGCTTGGACTCTTGATATTTGTTGAGTCGATCATTGACACATATGAGGTCAGCTTAAGTTGGGACACAGCTGTGAAAGACATGTTGGCTGCAGAGTTTTGCATCAAAATTGTAGAGAGGGAAGCTGAACACCGGGATAAGAAAGAGCTTGCTATTTGAACAGTAAAGTTTGTTGGGCAGATGATCCAGGCTTCTATTTCATAAACTTCATTAAATTCTTGACAGTTCTGTCTTGTGTTTGGAGGTGGAAAATGTTAGTGGCTACATTGTTTTGCATTGGTTGTGCTTCCTTGGAACTAGTACCTTCGTAGCTGCTGATGAGATTCTAGAAGATTTGTTTCTGGATGTTTGGAGCTTGTCATGTGTTTACAGTAAACTATAAATCCCACCTTCCAATCAATGTCATAATGGTGTATAGTTGGGTTAGATTTTTGTGTTTCTACATATGCTTAAAAGGAAAATTCTGCTCTGAAGCTAAACACTATCAGCATGTGATTTCAATGAATTCGTTTCATTTCACATCACATATAAAGTTTGTCTGAAAGTTTCAACGAATTCATCAATTATGTAATGCTTCAGACTATACAGTGGTGCAGATTCAACTGAAGTTTGCAATTGAGCTGCATATCTTCCCATCTGCAATGTGTAGTATGAGGAAAAAGTAATATGCACAGGCAAGTTCTAATCCACTGTCTCCCATTGTATCATTGCAGATTTAGAATTAGTCCAGGTTACCTGAACAGATGGCTCATATGTTGGATTGTGTGTGCAAAAACAGTCACCAAGGAAAGGAGGAGTAAATCAGATACTTCTCAGAAGTCCACTCTAATGAAATTGAGTCGTTACTTGAGGTCACCTAATATGTACAATTGTCAATAGCAAAGGGTTGAATCTACTTGTATTGAATATTGTGCACATACAAATTCTATGAGAACAAAGGAGTTCTAGCAAATAAATTGCTGACCTTATGCAGCTTGAATTTGTGCAAGGGTGTCTGTGTCTGTGCTGGTCTACAAGCGGATTCAAGTCTATAAATCCATTGACCTGCTCCTTCAACAGATTTGAAGATCAAGGGTGCCTGACCCTCATGACCTTGTAAACACCGAGTATACAAAGATTTGAACCTGCATGGTAGTAAAAGAGATCCGGTGTCCCAAATACTGACAAGAGTTCAGATTACTATCTACTTGTATGCCCTTAGCAACTAGGGGACCTGAAGTTCATGAAGAATCATGGCAGCTTGTCACTGCCGTTCAGGATACTGGTGTTGGTCCAACATTTTGGGATGGACACTCATAGGATTATGGCAGCATGCATTTTTATCACCTTGGTTTCTGGTTCTGCTGAACTGACAGAACCGTTACCTTCAAAGTGTTGTTTCACAGCTTCTTCTGCTGCAAATCTTGTAGAGATTTGCTTACAGACTTGAGATGTGCACAAATCACATAACGGAATTTTCTGCATCATGGAATCTCTGGCCCCTGAGTAAAAGAATAATCCTATAGCACTGGCAAGTTTAACCAACAATGCAGGCTAAACTTGCTCTTCTGATGTTTCAGACCAGCCAAGGATCTGTGTGGTTGTTGTCTCAGGCTTATCACCTGTTTCACCTTTGCCCTCAACATCAAGACCCATGGTCTGTCCAACTGCAGGCTTTGTCACACTTTCATGCCCATATGCAGCTTTTGATAAGCTGAAAGATTTATCTGGATTCAGATCATCGCCAACACTCTTACCTGTGTTTTGTACTGACCAAGCAACAGGAATGGCACAAACAACACCCAGAAAGCAAAACAGCCAATTGAGCAGCAATTCAGTCATGAAAGACACTTTCTTTGCATCCACTTGGCCAGCTGAAGCTGCACCAGCATTTTGTATTGCCTTGTAAAATCCAGCAAACCGGGCAGCTTTTTGGGTGTCATTAGATAAGGCTCCAAGCATCCAGTAGCAATAAGTTTGCCAAATCGCATCAAACAGTCCATATAGGGCATACAAGGTAACTGGACCAGCATATCTCTTTGAATTTGCAAGGTCTATCTTGTCTGCTTCAGCAAGAGCTCTGATTGATGTCCTGTTGAAGGTGCGTTGAAATGCAAAGCCACCACCCCAAATAGCCATAACTGCTACCATTAGTACACCCAGACCAAGAAAAGCTCGAATTTTCCGACTCACATGCTTCAAATCCAGCAAATTTCCCATTAGATTTGACCCAAGGATCTGTGAACTCCAGTAGAGGGTTCCATTAAGAGCTCGAGTTCGGGTGGTGAAAAGACCCCCTCCATTCACGACACTGAACTGGTAAGTATAGAACCAATTGGAGGTGAAGAACATAGGAACGAGGCACAACATTCTCCAATCAGCAAAAAGCTTAGCAATCTCAATCCCTTCAGTAGTCCATGAAGAATACTTGTAGACAGCTACTGGAGTTCCATCATCACGTATTACTTGAGTAGGCGGAAGTAGAAGCAATACAAGAAGTGATCCGATTGCCATTATCACCATGAAGACTATGTAGGTGCGAATGGAAACATGTGACTCTGTGTTGTGCCATTCAATCACCAAGGGAATGAGAGAGCCAAGTGTTGCACCACAATTGAAAATGCTCCAGAAGATGCCAAAGTACTTGCCTTTGTTGCCTTCTTCAGGATAAGAACACATGATTGCACCTTGAGCTGCCCACAGAAATCCTGCTCCTACACCTGGATATGGAAGGGCAAAAAGAAATCCCTGCTCAGGGTGAATAATCAATCACAGCAGAAATCAAAATGTGTGCATACATCTATCAACATGCAACTATTTTGCATGGCTCCTTCTCAAGTGATTCCAGACCTGAACATGTAAACCACAAACAAGAAACAAAAATTCAAAGCAAAATAGATCTGAAGAAAACCACAACAAATTTATTTCTTTTTTCATGAAAAAATACCTACCTATAGCCTTACAAGAACATACTCACTCTTCGCTTGAATCTGTGCTACTAACTCTACAAACATTGTAGAAAAAACTTCAAGAACGCATCCTGCAACAACACAGTTGAATAAGATTTGAAACTTTCACCTATAAGAATGAACACAGTGGGCTTGCAAGATCTAACCAAAAAAGAATTCACGAAAAAAAAAAATGCATTGTCACTTGCAATCATAGTGAAGCCAAAAGATTCTCCCTGAAGCTCTTGCGCATGCGTTCCACAACTCGAGCTGCAAATGCTGATGCTTTCTACTACGGATATGATTTGCCCAAAAGGACATAAGAAAATGAAACACGCACACGCACACAAAGGGGGATTGACATCAGATAGGAGTGTTGTACCTAGTAAGGCGCCGGCAGTGATGACAAAAACGGCGTTGTAGGAGAGGTAGGAGCCGATGTAGAGAATGTAAGTAAAGCCGCCGAGGATGAGCATCGCGCGATGGCCAAGGACGTTGAAGATAGCCCCGGCCAGCAAAGAGCAGACGGCGAACGTGACAGCGAGAGCCGTGTTGGCGTTGTCTGTGATTGTAGGATCGGATTTGCCTGCTGCTCCCAAGCCGTTGATGGCGTTAAACATCCCTGGGAAACAGAAACACACAAGTCCGAGAATCGCTACCTGTGCCAATGGACTCGTGTAGCGCAAAGACGACGCCATCGCCATCGCCATCGCAACGACGACGACGACAAGCACTGCGTAGCACAGCAGCTGCTCTTCTCAACAAACACAACACAACGCCTTTCTAAGCGTGTTTTTTTTTCCCCAATTTGGTGAGGTAGGTGGTCTGGCGATCATCCACAAGAGGAATTAGCCAAATTTGGCTACAGGTCACAACAACACACAACCAGTGTTTTTTTTCTTTCAAATTTTGTGAGGTAGGTGGTCTGGCAATCATTCACAAGAGGGCTTAGCCAAAATTTGGCTATAGGTCAGATAGTCACATCCAAACATCTAACAACATCCAAATTTCGTCCGATTGCTAAATAATTAATCACATCCAAACATCTGACTACATCCAATTATGGATGGTCTAAGTGCCAAATAATATAAATGACATCCAACCATTGGACAACTATGTGGCCATTTCTTGTGGCTCTTAATGGGTGTGTGATAGAGATTACAAAACCACAATTTGTTAAGTAAACTAAATTGTGCACATAAATGAATGGGATGAACCAAGGTTGGTGTTGAATCAAGGTGACAATAAACATACTCATTATAATACTCGTGTTCACATCCAAAATGTCATCAATGAACATGGATCCTACTAACATATAGCATAAAACTCATGTTGAAAATTTGTTTAGACATTTTCACCTCAAGTGTGTACAAGAACCAAAAGTTTTATGATGCTTTTCTTTAGAGCTTTGCTTTGGAGGAAAGAATAAGGCCTTCTTGTCTACTTTTTGCCCCACCCAATTGGTAGCATTCACGTGATGCACTTTAGGGATGGGTAAAAAGAATAACCTTGAGGGTGTTTAGAGTTTAGACATACAACCTTCACAATTTGCATGGAGATTTGTGAATGTGAAAAAGATAGCACATCTTACAAAATGCTCCATTGTCTATGCATCGGGAAGACATGGAGCAAAGTCTAAAAAGGAGTGGTGACAACTTTTCAATGGTTTTTTTTGTCACAACTTTCCCATGCATGTGAATCCATGACAATCACCAAAAGACAACACAAAATGTGTCCCACCCATGGGCCTTACTTGTTAGAAAGCACAAGCCCAACATTATCATAAGCCTAAACATAGATGGATTGATACGAGATGATAGGAGCAAGAGGATGCATATGCCCCCAAAACATCCCTTACACCTTCCTTTGTAGGTGTAAGGTGTAATGAGCCTCTTGTAGGATTGAAGGTGCCTTTTGTTTTTGAGGAGGCATTATTAACTTGTATAAGGTGTGTCCAAAGACGTTAGGAAATTTCTTTGAGTGCTTTACAAACACTTCAAAACATGATGAGTGCATTGGACTTGGTGTTATGTATTTTTGGTTTTAATTTGAACCCATCAAAAGCAATTTGACAAAGCAAAGGAAGAAAAGAAAAGGCAAGGGAAAAAACAAACCCATTAACTAAAAAC
>Ga0209208_10008373_pt1 | contig 13790 bp, 9 predicted proteins | sample S1TSphfallax_3_FD_187694 | JGI IMG/M metagenome (GOLD analysis project Ga0209208, IMG submission 187694) | Host-associated microbial communities from peat moss isolated from Minnesota, USA - S1T2_Fd - Sphagnum fallax MG (SPAdes) (version 2) | ecosystem: Host-associated > Plants > Peat moss >...
ATGGTACCTCAATGACAACAACCGATTCAATGACCTGGAATCGGATGAATATCATGATGATGTCAATGACCTGGAAATGGATGAATATCATGATGATGTCAATGACCTGGAAATGGATGAATATCATGGTGATGTCAATGACCTGAAAATGGATGAATATCATGATGATGTCTGTCGATTACAATCGACAAACAAGTACATCTTTTGCTGTGTGTATGAAACCATGAAAAAGAAGCCATCTGAGCACCCGCCTTTGAAAGTACTAACATTGAGTTTTCGTACCTCAAAAAGTCATGTGAGCATGGACATATGACAAGAAATTTCAGCTGTAATTTATTGACTCCCATGGTTTTGTTTCCATAGTTTTATGCCTAGTGACCACCTTGCTTAAACACGCGGTGAATTGCTCATAAGTTCTTGCTTCCCTCCCAAAAAAAAAGACTTGTTATCATTAAATAATTGAAAAACACATGGTTTGATGTTCATTGGCTCTCCGTGACACCTTTGACACCTTTCTCTCTACTTTAGAGGGTAACCCAAAATCATGAATTCCATGTTCAATTCATGCACCCTTAGCCAAGCAAGCCAAGCAAAGACCCACATTATGTTGACCATATAATTAATCGTGATTAGTATGTTTTGAAATACCCTTAGCCAAGCAAGCCAAGCAAAGACCCACATTATGTTGACCATATAATTAATCGTGATTAATAATGTTTTGAAATATGAAAACTTGGGTGCAAAACAACATGGTTTTTCATCTTCATTTTGTGTATCTATTTAATTATGGGTAGAAATAGCACTTAGATTTTCATCTTTGGATGTTTTGACTAGGTGTGCAAAAACTTTGTAGGAAGAATTACTGGTGATTTCTTCATCTTCTACTAGGAAAAGAGGCATGGATGTCACATTGTCACTAATTTGTAGTTGAAAAATATACAAAATATTTAATTGTTTGTACAAAAAAATGAAACTAGCTTTCTTCTTTCTTAGTTGCTCCCCCAATTGTTTCCTTGAATCCTCTTAAACCCTCTTTACTTTTCCAAACTTTGGGAAAACGCGTGTTTTGCATGACTTTACCACCACGTACCATCAAAGAAGTGGTATCCTACTTGGCTTATGACGCGAGGTGTTGGTTGCTCAATGGAAGCTCTTGAGTCTTGCCCCAAAAAGTAGGGCTAGTTTGATTAACAAACCGGATCAAACCCATGTCACAATTATGTGAAATTAAAGTTTAAAATAGAAGTTGTTTTTTTGCCATAAAGAGTAGAGACTCAAGAGTTCAAACACGCCTTTGGAGTTCCATCACTATTCCCCGAGGGGTGTAAACATTGTGAAATGTTAAACAAAGGTTTACAAAATGAGAAATGATTCATTGATTCCCAATAAACTATGGGGAAATAGATACAAAAATAATAGAGTTATTTGTAAAGTAAGCAAAATACAGCATCGTGACCCCCTGAGTTTGGTCATCCACGGGGTGGGATTTTATTAAAAAAAACCTTCAAAAAAATACATTAACAATAAAAGGTGGGGGAACTCGGAATACGATCAATTTTGGTGATAAATTAAGTTTCATCCTCTCTCTTTGTTCTTTTGCCTTGAGTGTCTGTCAATTTTGGTGATAAACTAAGTTTCATCCTCTCTCTTTGTTCTTTTGCCTTGAGTGTCTGTCTCCACCTCCACTGATTGTTACATATATTTTCACTGCACCTGCCTGTACAACTACTATAATTAATTTGGAACCTTGTGCATTAGATGCTGAAGTTTGAGCATTTCATACTGAGATTTAATAAAATTTCCTTACTTTGTGGATACGACTAGAAGAGAGAATAAGGGGGGTGAAAGGATGCCCAGACACAAGGTGACTTTATCATCTAACTCTAATAATTTCATACTGAGATATAATAAAAATTTCCTTACTTTGTGGATACGACTAGAAGAGAGAATAAGGGGGGGTGAAAGGAGGCCCAGACACAAGGTGACTTTATCATCTAACTCTAATAAATTTTTCCATTCTTTAAATATTTTCATTCCAACTCTAATAAATTTTTCCATTCTTTAAATATTTTCATTCGGGTGTTTACAATCTCTTACCATGTGCACATCATGTGACGACCATATGTATGTCATCTATACACACATATCGTCATCGCAATTGTCACTTATGTGTTACCACCTTACTTGACGGTCCCTCTACTTATCCAAAACAGCACTCACGCGCTTTCAATTAATCTTGCCCCACAAGCCCCCCCTCCGCCCCCACCCACCCAAGCAATTAGAGCAAGGGAACGAACCTTCATGAGCTTTTTAGGGCATTACCTATATAGGAGCAAAAAGCCCAAGAAAAAGAAAACTAAAGTTTTGCCTTCACAATTGCACCCACAAAATTTGCCCTAGATTCAATAACTTATACCCGAGTAGTATTACCATGGCATATTTTTTAACATTTCATTATTTTATTTTGAAGATTCAAGGCTGAAAAATACAAGATTCAACTTTTACAATATTTTTTTAATTCACAAAAAAAAAAAATTTGTCTAGGAGAAGGGTCTATAGTTAGACTCTTTTTTTTGGATTTGAGGCTCTTGTCATGAGGCTGGTAGGTTGAAAATTCGGAGACCTCTAAAGTCTAAACCTCGACACTTCACATGCATTAAAAAAAAAAAGGTCAAGTTGACAAACTTCCAAGGACTTTTGGGATTTGGGTGTTCAACAAAGAAGACGGCCTTTGGCCAAATTTTGCTGAACACTTGGCAAAAGTTCCCTTCCATGTGAACATCTTTCATGAGCTTAGAGGGCAAAGGAAATTGGTGAGTCATGTGACATGTCATTCTTGACCATCCCCATTTCTTTTACATGATGGGATTTTTTCTTCCCTTAGCTTAGAGTGTGAAGAAGTTTTTTGACGGCCACATTGGTGGCAACTCATTCTTAATCTCGTGCATACTTTTGGCCAACCCATTCTTGATCCATGTATACTTTTTTACTTGGGCCAACTCGTTCTTCGTCCATTTTATTACTTACTTGGACCATGTTCCATGTACACTTTGGTATAATAAGTTCCCTTCCGTGCTTAAGAAGTATGTGTAAGATCTCCCTCCTCTTTTCTTTTCTAAGATGGGTATTCATGGATATAAGGTGCCCTCCATATATACTTAGAAATTATTGACCTACGGTTTTAGGATTGGAAAATGAGGAAGTCGTAACCATATATGGGGTTGTTTTTCTATTAGAGATGAGGCTTTTTACTTGGATGAGATGTCTTCTTGTGGTGGAGACCATCACACCTTTTATTCTTTTATAAAAGGGGGTATGGGCTGATGCTTGAAACAAGGGTAAACTTAAGCTTCCCTTACACTCTAGTGCTCAAAATAGTTATAACTTAAGCTAGACTTATACTCTTGCAAACCATGTCCACCATCCCACTCATCCCTTCCCCTCTCTCTCTCTCTCTCTCTCTCTCTCTCTTCCCCCCTTCCCCCCTTAGAAAAATCACAACAAATGTGCCAATTGAATATTATTTTTCACACTATCTTTTGGGCCTCATCTAATTGTTTGAGTAGGTAGGTGTAATCACTTGGACAAAGTTATTGTTTTATGTTCATTCACACTTGCACCTAGGAACTTGGGTTAAATTGGAACCTTCATGCATGGACAAGGGTTTTTTTGTTTTTTTTTTCTTTTAAGGAAATTTGAAATCTTACATCACATAAAATCTATACAACTAACTCATGGGAAACACCTAGGGATTGTCCGTAATTTCTAGAATCTTTGGCCGTCATGGATGACTCCAATGATTTGCATGTAAAATTAACAATTTTTTTTTTCCTTTTCTTGTGTTTAGGGTTTTTGGGTCTATAGGATTTTAGGGTTGTTGTTGTGGGATAGACTAACTTTAAACCCTATAAACCCTAATCCAACAATGACTTTTTTCAATTGTAAACTCTCTCACACCAATGCAATACAAGCAAGTTACATGTGAGGGTAATCCAAATGAGGCATTTTCTTATGGTCTTTAATCTAAGGCCTTGGTGTCAACTACCTCCTTGTAAATTGAACTGAACTGAAAAACGGGTGTGTCACACTCCGGCCTTGCCATGTACATTAAAAAAAAAAGGATTTTAAGGCAAAAAGAATAATTATGGAAACTCAAATATTTCGCTAGGAAAAAATATAATCTTCAAAAAGTCCTCTAAAAGACACCAAAATCCTTCAACATATTATAACCCTATAATTAATCTCAAGTTTCAAACACAAGCCAAAATATAGTCTTTCAGAAATCCTCATATAATAAAAATAGACCTATTATTATTATTACTTAGGGGCCAAAATCCCTTAAGCTATTATATTCTATAATGAATCTAAACACAATATCGTGTATGATGCAATTAACAACTTGTAGTCGCCAAAGGTCTCACAAGAGACTTGCCGGCTTCATTTCAATTAGGAAGTAGTAAGTAGAGCAATCCTGAAATTTGGGTTTAGGGTTTAGGATTTAAATCCTTGGCTTAACAATTTGTGTGCTGATTTGTATTACCTAGTAGCTACACTTCTTGATGGTGGTGCTACATGTTACCTACTTATCAGTGTTTCTTTTTAAAAAAAGAAATTATGTTGCAAAAAAAATTGGTGAATTTTTTTATAAAAGTTTTTAGCAAAATTAGTGAAGTTACACTAATTTTTTTATAAAAAATCCCCAATTTTTTTTCAGAAAAAACAACAAAATTTGTTGCAAAAAAAATATCATTGCTTACTAGGTAGCCCATTTTGCTTTTCCTTCTTCTTTGTCTAGTGTTTTGTTTCCATGAGAGAATTGTGGTCAAATGAACACACCAACAATAATCAAATTTGTGTAGGCACCGACGCATTCCGCCATCAGTTTTTGAGGAGAACAAGGCAATTATGGACATCCTTCCTACTATTTGGACCGTTTTTTGCCCTGAAAATTAGTTATTGGTCCCTATGCCTCTTTGTGCACTATGTACACAACATAGTATAGGTGCCATCCCTAGAAGATAATAGGCCAATTGTGGGAAAAAAAAAACATGAGAAAAAATGCCTATTGGTAGTAGTAGCTAGGCAACAATTGATATTTAGGGTTTTGGGGGTGGTGGGGTTTCAACATTATTTACTTCCATATAATACCCATGCATTTGTGACAAAATTTTGAAATTCGGTGCACAAAAGTCTTGGCAAGTGATGTAAAAAAAGTACTTGTTTAGGTCACTTGTTTCAAATGGGAGAAAAACCCAAGCAATTGGGATTTGGGGGGTTTTCACCCACAAAATAGTCCCAAGGTTTCCAAGAGGAGAGTATTATTGCAATGAGGATGAAGCAAAGCAAAATCAAGGTTTCAATATAAATAATATTTGAAATCTTTTATTGAGGGAAATACTATTGTGTCTATGTGTTATTGACTTCAAGTTGTGGAGTTTTGGATTCCTTTATCTATTGCTTTGAAATTCCATGTTTTTTTCTATTTTGTATATGAAATTTCGTATGTAACAAGGCAACAAAAGCATAATATGCTTCATTTTTCAAGCATTATTGTTGCCAAAGGAATTTTGGCAAGGTGGGTGGGAAGGTCAAACTTGATGGAAATTGAATATGTGGAAAAATCATTTCAATTCTTTAAGATGGACTTTTTCATTTTTCATTTTCATGGCTTCAAATAGAAAACATGACCTTTTGCATGCAAGAATAAAAGATGAGAAGGGAATTAATTTTTCAAAAAACCCAACAAAATATGGACCAATTTCAACTTCTTTAATATTCTATATATTTAAAAAATTAAAAAGTGAAATTAAATTAACAAGGGCATATGTATCTTATTTCAATATGAACATAAATTCATTTCACAACATTGTGTGAGGTGGGAAAAGCGTCCCATATGGTCCTAGTAAAAAGAGTATTTCATTCATTTTCTTGTCACGTATTTACGATTTGGGGTTATGGTTTGGGGCTTACGCATGGGAACTATAACAATCTCAACACATGTCCCAAATGACTAACAACTACAAACCCTAAATAGGTCTACATGAGAAGGCTTGAACACACCTAGTATTGATTCCTTGTCAATTTCCTTTTTACCGACAATTTCATGCATTCGATTTTAATTTAAAACTAAAAGCATAGAGTTATGAGATTGGAGGTCTAACTTATTTGTGGGAAGAAATGGGACGAGGGCATTATTCTTTTTATTTTCTCCTGAAAAATAATTATTTCATTGGAATAAGTCCAATGGTGAAGGATGGATGCCCTAGGGTTGGGTCCCCAACATGGAGCTCCCAATAGGATAGGCAAGTGTGATTAATTTCATTCCTTATGTCAAGTGCAAGGGTAGGAATATTTTCAAAATTATATGTTTTTGGGTTTATGGTTAGTATAAGGTAGTTACTAATGTATCAAAAAATACCAATACACTATTCATGTGTGATGCATCAACAATACACTTCATGTTTCACCACTTTTTCACACATGAAAAATAGAAGGTTACATGGCACCTAACATACATTCTTGCCATTGTGCTACAATTTTGATTGGCACATATTTATTGATACATTAAGGATTTTTTTGATGTAAAACTACCATGCATGTCTAAACATAGCAAAGGCAATAATGTTTTTTCAAAATACATGGACAAGGGGTTGTCATGTTTATGTCTATAATTACTATAAGATAGTTAATAATGTATCAAAAGATTATTGAGACACTATTCACAATTTGTGTCACCAATACATTCCATGTATGATTGTTTTTCACACATGACAAATCAATGCTTACATATCAAAAATTGATACTTAGTTTACATTTCATGTCACTTTTTGATTATAACCAATTTTATTTGCCATGTACTATTTTGATACACTAAGGATTTGTTGATGTAGTGTAAAAAATTCAATTGAGAGTTGTTGTGCATGTCTAAACATAATAAGGGTGCAATTTTTTTTAAAAATTACATGGACAAAGGGTTGTGACATTTCTATGTCCATGGTTACTATAAAATAATTATTGACATATGAAAAATGACAATACATTAGTCATACATATGTGAATAATACACTACATATATCATCATTTGTTTTTCACACATGACAATTGGACCCAAGGGGAACATTTAGTGTAAAGTTTGGGATCTACATGTGCCAAACAACCATTTTTAAGGGGGGTATTAAATAGTTTCCCAAATTATTTTTTATCACCCTATTTTTTAATTTATACTTATTAAAGCCACCTTATATTATAATTAAATTGATTATTTGAATAAATATACCCTATTAAAAAAATAATTAACTTATAATTTTTACACAACAATCAACATATTGCACGCTCTATTTTTATTCATGTATGTTTTTTTTGTTTACTAATGTTTCTTATAGGCAACTGGATAGTTGCACATCAAAAATTAACATCTAGTCTAGGTTTCTTGCCATTTTCAACTGTAACCAATATTTGTTATTTATCATTTTTTTTAATACACTAAGGATTTTTTGATACATTGAATTTTTTTACAAGTGAAATTTGTTGTGTATGCCTAAACATAATAAGGGCGTGATTTTTTTTCAAAATACATGGACAAAAAGCTTGTTATGTTTCCAAGTTTATGGTTATTATAAGGTAGTTACTATTGTATTAGAAAATGCCAATAAAATATTCACTTTGTGTGAACAATATTATCTATCTATCAATCACCACTTTTCCACAGATAACAAATAGATGGCAACATTTCAAAAATTGGAACTTTCCCATTACTTTTTATTATTATAGGCAATTATTATTTGTCATGTTGTTTTGATACATTATTTTTTTGATCACTAAAGAGTTTTTTAGTTGAATATTTTCATTCACATGAGTTTAGACGTAACTTGACCAAAAACATTTCAAAATATATGGACAAAAGGTTGTCATGTTTCCAAGTGTATGGGTAGGGTAAAATAGTTGTCTTTAGTTTTAAAAAAATAAAATTTAATGGCACATGATGTGAACAATACATTTAATGTATTATCATTATTCCAAACTTGATAAATAGTTGTTACATATGAAAATTTGACACGTAGTTTATGTTTCACATCACTTTTTGATTATAACAATTGATATTTTTCATTTCCATTTTCTAAAATCTGAAATTGTTCAACAAAACATCAAATTTGTATGTAGTCACCTTATTTTTTGAAAAATTCATCATAATGGAATCTTGCTTCAAAAATCAATCCTAATTACAATATTTTTAAATTTAATCTCTTTTTAGTTAGATATTTCAAGATGTGTCATGCATGATCATTTCAATTTCTTACAATTTGGGCATGTGAAACATTAATTAAACAATGGGTATTGCCCAAAACTCCTTTGATACATTAATACATTGATATATTACATCCAAGACATAGATATTTTATTTTGATACATTGACCCTAATAAGTCATTAGGTATTTGTTTCACTATTAATCATTTATGAGTTTTAGTTTCATCAAGGTTTTAACAAAAAAAATTTGCCATATTTTAAAATTTCAAAAATTTAGTCAACTTTTGGTTTAAATAATTCTTAGCCAAGGTTTATTCAAGTTTAATTTAACTAAATTTAAATAGAATTTAGCCAAATTTTAATTTCATCAAAATTTAACCAAGTTTTAGATTAACCAATGTTTAGCCAAATTTTGATTTAGTTCATGTTTTGTTAAATTTTAGTCAAGTTTTTAGCCAATTTTTTTAAAGTTAGGATTTAGTTAATGTTTAACCATTTTTTAGTCTAACTAAGGTTTAACCAAATTTCAATTTAGCCAAGGCTTAACCAATGTTTAATTAAATTTTGGTTTAATCAAGGTTTTTCCAAAGTTTTCAAATAATATTTAATTAAGTTAGGCCAATGTTTATCCAAATTATAATTTAAGGTTTAACCAATGTTTAAACAAATTTTGATTTAATCAAAAAAATTCCAAGGTATTGTTCAATTTTAATTTAACCAATATTTAACCAAATATTTGTTTTGTTAAGGTTTTGCCAATTTTAGCTAAATTTTAGTTTAACCAATGTTAACCTAAGGTTTATGGAAGGTTTAAACAAGTTTTAATTTGACCAATGTTTAGCCAACCTTTGGCCAAATTTTAGTTTAGTTAATGTTTAACCAAGGTTCAAGGTTTAGTTTAAGTGTAGACATAAATGCCACGTGGACCTAACCTAGGTGCAACATAGGCTACTTAAATTAATAGGTTATGTTAATTAGTAGGTGGTAAGTTAGGTTAATAGATAGTAGGTTAAGTTAGGTAGTAATTGGTAGGTAATATATTAAGTTAACAGGTAGTAGGTTAGGCTAGGTAGGAATTGGTAGAAAGTAAGTTAACTTAATAGGCAATAGGTTACGCTAGGTATTAGTTGGTAGGTAGTATATGCCTATGTTAATTAGGTTGGTAAGTTAAGAAAGTAGGTCAATAGGTTAGGTGAGTATGTAGAGATGGAAGTACATAGGTAGGTAGGTTGTTTCTTAAGAGGATTTTATTTTAATTTAAGATTAAAAAAATTATTGTGCACATCTACTTGTATAATTTGCAACATTAAGAAAAAAACAAAAGATATGGGAGAAAGTTTTTAAACTACAAATTAGTTTGTGACTAGGTTGCAATTACAAAATTTATCATATATTTTTTGTCCTTCATTTTAATCTTGTAAATTACATAGGGAAGTGCATTTGAAACATTGTAAACACACAAACAATATTATAAAAAACATGTCATTTGGGATGAGCCAATACAAAGGTTGGACCCCTAAAGATTAACCATAAAATTAAATTAAAAAATCTACTAATTACCTATTCCCTATTTACAATGTATTTATCAATTTACCTATTTACTTACCTACGTACCTTTTACCTACTTATTTATCTACCTACCTACTTACCCACCTACATAAATTGAATTTTAAAAAATGCCATGTTGCATATTTTCATGAATGACAAGTTTTGATTGCATCAAGTGACAATATGTGAATGGGTTAGATTTGCTTTAAAAAATGAAGATTAATTACAAATTACATACAAATGATCAATGGATGTGATTGTATTTGTTGACTATATACATATCATCCATGTGGAATGTGTTGACATCATTATGTGATATCATTATGAGTCATCATTTGCGATTAAACATTGGATGTGATTTCACTTATGCAAACTAATGGATTTTGAGTTGTGAATGTTGATTGCAGCTTATTTATAGTCACAAAATTATAGTTGTAAATTGATCCTTTTTCTTCTAGTGTTAGGCTTTTTAAAAGTAATTTTTTTTTAATGTGGATGGGGAAAGATGAACATACACAACAATTGTGAAAGTAAGCAAGGAGAAATAACTCCCCCCACCCTTGCTTCTTCACAAATGTGCCTTCCAACAAAAGACAACGTAAGCTTATAAGATGCAAGACAAATGAATCAATAAAACACAATGAACAATGAAACTCCATGATCAAATACAAAAACATTGTTCATAATCACAAATTGAAACATTCATCCTCCCCCACCTTTGCAACCTTCATAAATTTTTTTACTTTTCACCAATGTAAAGGTGATGGTGCAAAAGATGAAAACAAAAGCAACATGCTTTTAATGTAAGGAAGGTTGCAAAGCTCTAGAAGCATTTACCTTCTTGTAGTTCATTGGTTTCTACATTTGTCATGCTACCCTGAAAAGGCTTGAGTCATGGTAAAAGCCCTAATAACCAATAGATTGTATTCATAGTTTTGGCAACGCACATTGATATAAAGTTCAAAATGAACACTGACATTGCAAAAGTGAAAAGCAAATGTTCAAAGTGAAAGAGACATGGAAATTAAAACAAATTAAACCACAAACCCTAACCCTATTAAAATGTTATAAGCCCAAATACTAAAAAGGTACGAATACAAAGTTTTTGATAGATGCCCTTGCATCTTTTTCCCCTTGGGTCAGGTATGGTTGCAAGTATTTGAGCTTACAAATTTGTGGGTTGTGAGGTGAGGATGGGTACCAATTTTTTAAAATGCTCAAGTAGGACGTGGGGCCTGATTTTTGAAGAAAAAACACCTGGTGGCCATATATATATATATATATATATATATGGTGTAATACCCGATAAATACCCAGAACTTGTTGCTTAGAGCATTGCCAGTGGTGCTCAAGTATTTTTCACATCCAAGTTTAGTTATGTACTCTTTTGCAACCCTACCCATAAAACTGAAACTGTCAGAGCAAATAGGTGGGGGGACTACTAATAGCAAACCACCTGGACGAATCATTATGATGAGCCAATCACAAACACTGAGTAAACCACCTGGACGAATCATTATGATGAGCGAATCAGAAACACTGAGTAAACCACCTGGACGAATCATTATGATGAGCCAATCAGAAACACTGAGTATCCGTTAGATCATATTTAGTACACTCTTTTCTACAAGTGCACAGGGCTGCTGCGCCTTTCGGCAGCCACGGCAACGTGCACAATTATGCTGAGCCAAAACCATTTTCCTGTGCACACGGCTGCTGCGCCTTTCAGCAGCCACGGCAACGTGCACAACTATGCTGAGCCAAAACCATTTTCCTGAGCCAAACCAGCTGCATATGTTGGATCTTTTCTTCATCCAATTTTACTCTGCAGTATCACATACAGAGCACCGCTGGAGATGCTCTTAGGCAGGTTTTAAAGGAGCTATGTAGGCCTTCAAATGTCTAGGTAAAGTACCAGATGATGGAATTTGCCATTGTGGTTGTTTATGGATTGTTTATGGAAAATAACAACACCTGAAAACATGTTAAATTGGCAATGTGCATATGTATTATTGTTGGCAACCGTTATGCCAATTTTACATGTGCATATTATTGTTGGCAACCGTTATGCCAATTTTGCATGTGCATATTATTGTTGGCAACTGTTATGCCAATTTTACATGTGCACATTATTGTTGGCAACCCTTATGCCAATTTTACATGTGCATATTATTGTTGGCTATGGCAATTAAACTACATTGACTTGAAATTAATCACATGGATGTAAGCCACAATCTTGAAATATTCAATTCATGAAGTAACAATTATGCAATAAGTGGAAGGATTTATGAGTTCACAACAAAACAATATGGTTTGCAAATGTAAATTTTGATGCTTGGTATAATGGATATGATCCTCCGTGTGAAGATTTAGCCAACATGGTGATCGACCATTAGAAGATTTAATTAAATTTGGTTATAAAGGATATATGAAAATAAAGAAAGGGAAGGATCTTTGGACAACTTGTTGGCTACCTACTAAAACCTCATTTATAAGTTTGGAGCATTTGTTTTCCTCTTGAATATATATATAATCATGTAATTTTCTAGATTCACCTATTGGCAAAAATAAAATCACCCCAAGACACACATCATATCATGAAGTTTACACTCTTAATAAATGGATGCAAGAAATATCATTTTTATTAATAAAAATGTGAATCATGTCATGATTTGGAATAATGATAGACTTGTATTTCAACAAGCCCATATATATTCGCCAACTGACTTGAATGACTTGAGTCCCATGCAACATTGTCATAAGATTTATGTGGAGGAAAAAAAAAGGTTGAAATACATTGTTCACCTATAATAGAAAAATATGTGGATTTACATGCTTGGAAGATTGCACATGAAAACTAAAAGCTTTTGAAGGACCCTTAGTGAAAGCATGGTAAAAATAAAATTGGAAAAGCAATTTCCACTAAAAATCTGGTTTAAAATGATTCAACTATCAACATAAAGTAGATGCAAAAAAACATTTAGAAGTTTCATTATGAAACCATTTAAGTCCTCCCTTGAGTTTATCATAAGTTTAATACTAAAATTTGAGAACCCTAAATATAATAATGTAGTAAGTCACCCAATTGGATAAGTCATCCAATTTGAAACTTGCTAATGAATATTGTGTTCACACATACTTTTGCATTAGAATTTTGTTGTATTATGATATGTAAAGGTGAAAATAAATTTTAGAGCTCCATTAACTTGAAAATAAAAATATCCAAATATATCATTTCTTCGAAACCTATTTCTACAATAATGGACATTTACTTGAATATATTTACATTTCTTAGAATTTACTTGTTTATTCATTGTGTGGTTTCAATGTCACTGTAATAAAATGAAAAAAACAATCTCATATTGATCATCAATATAAATATTATTTTCTAAATCAATTTTAAAATGCTTATTCTCCAACCACTTTTCCTTTATGTGGACAAGGGTCAAGATTTTGTTTAATTTTACCATGGTTAGATGAGCATTACAATAAATGAGGAATTGAAATCTATGTCATAGATTTGGGATGTCTAGCAAGTCGACGTCCTATCTTGAGATGTCTTCTTGAGACCTCGACCATGAACTTTACATTCAAAAATCTTAATTTCAACAACATTTTAGTTTAAATTTGAGACTTGGATTTGCATCTATATGGTATTTTGATCCAACCAATTTGACCGATTAATGACCTCCACAATATGAGAAATGGGGAGTTTCAAGGTGACATATACGATTAAAGATCATCGTCATAGTATAAAAGCAGTTTGTTTAACATCAAAAGACTTTGAATTCTCGAGATCATCATCATATTATGGAAGCAGTTTGTTTAACATCAAAAGGCTTTGAATTCTCCGACATGTAGTAATTCCACTTGAGAATCTCGATTCTGAAAGTAAATACATCATCACCTTCTGGATTGAACTTCCATGTGGAATACGTTCTCAAGATTTTTTTTTCAATCTGCCATCCCCACCAATTCAAGGTACCTTATCTTGACC
>Ga0209208_10008374_pt1 | contig 13787 bp, 13 predicted proteins | sample S1TSphfallax_3_FD_187694 | JGI IMG/M metagenome (GOLD analysis project Ga0209208, IMG submission 187694) | Host-associated microbial communities from peat moss isolated from Minnesota, USA - S1T2_Fd - Sphagnum fallax MG (SPAdes) (version 2) | ecosystem: Host-associated > Plants > Peat moss >...
AAATGTGGATTGCATGGATGAAAGTGAATTTTGTGAATTAAAAAAAAAAATTACTGCTGAAGCTGACAACATGGATTGATTGATAAAAAAGTGTTCATGTGGATGAAATATAGTCATATAGATGAAATTTAGTCACATGGATGAAATTTAGTCACATGAATGAAATTGGTGAAATGATGAAATTTCATAAGCTTTAAAAATGAAATGATCTTATGGACAATAAATGATCATCATCCATATGTGGATGAACAAACTTCCCACCATGGGAACAGAAAAAATCAACATTCATGATAATCATTGGGGGTCACAACTAATTATATTAACAATATAATTATTTATAATTATTTATAGTATATATTTTATAGATGCTTGGTAAATAAATTAAAAATAAATTAAAAATTTGAAATGGAAATTTGATCTATGATGAAAAAATAATTTGGAATGGCTTTTGGAATTATTGCAGTGACGTTCACTGCAAGAGTTTTGATGTCCTAATGTGGACGAAACTTTGAGACATGGATTTGAGATGTGGAATCTATCGACACATTGATCGAGGCTTAGGAAAATGGATCGAGACATGGATCGAGGAGGAGACATGGACATGAGTTGATTGAGACATGAAACATTGGTTGAGACTTGGACATGGACATGAATTGAGACATGAAACATTGGTTGAGACTTGGACATGGACATGAATTGAGACATGAAACATTGGTTGCGACTTGGACATGGATCGTGACCTGGTTTTTAAGGCCCTGGAAATGTATATCAAGACATGGATTTGAAATATGGAAAAGTTTTGAGACATGGAAAGATCGAAATATGGAAAAGTTTGAGACATGGAAAGATCGAAATATGGGTTATGACTTGGACATGGATTGTGACATGGATTAGGACATGGAAAAAAATGAATTGAGACCTGGAAATATGGCGACATCAGGTTGAGGCATGGATTGAGATGTGGATTGATACATGGAAAGATCAAGATATGGGTTGAGACATGGACATGGATCGAGACCTGGAAAATGAATCCATGGAGGGATGGCTTGAGACATGGACATGGATCGAGACCTGGAAAATTAATGCATGGAGGGATGGCTTGAGACATGGGTTGTGATACTTGGACTTGGATCGAGACATGGATTTGAGATGTCAAGTAGAGGGAGGAAGAAGGGCGGGTGGGGGGCTGGCTTGCTTGACCCGAGGTTTGCTTGCGACAAATTAGGGTTTGGTGAGGGCATGCGCGTTCGGAGCTAATCTTTGGTTCTTCTGATTTCTGTTTTGTTGCTGCTGCTGCGCGGGTATTTTGATTGCAATTTGCGGAAGATTGTTGGCAAGGGATCGGCGGGAAAACGCGAGAGTGTGAAGATGAATTCCAGTATTGAAACGGAGAGTGGCTGGAGAGCAGGGCCGCGGAAGCAGGAGGAGGATCACGATGGTAACGAGGTGGAGGAGGAGGAGGAGCAGCAGCAGCAGCAGCAACAGGAGGAGGAGGAAGAGCAGGAAGAGGAGTTAGATAGTACCATTCTTCAAGTTTCACTCCACCCTGCTCCCTTTGTCCGCATCCACAAAATGAGCTTTCCTGAGCTCTGCAGAACTTTCAGGTTTTTGTGCACAAACGATGAAATGCTTTCCTTTCCTTCGCTTCACACGCGCTCAAACGGTCCTTGTTTTTTTTTTTTTTTTTTTTGGTCTGTGGGGCTTTTTCTGGGAGGATTTTCCTGCACACGGACGGGGTCGCAATTCCTGGATAAAACAGAAATTCTGAACGCCATTTCTTTGTAATTATTTCCTTCCAAACCTTTAGAAAAACCTCAGGAATTCTATCCAATCCAATAAGGCATGGTTTCTCAGTAGCAAACATTGCACTCCCTGTTCCTGACTGTGTCATGCTCATTAGCTTCCCTCCCCTGTACAGCAGAGATGCGGATATTGTTATGTCCATATGTTATGTTTTTTCCCGGAGCACACATTGTGCATCAAGAGTATGTGGTTTCTTTTCCACATTGCAAAAAATTCTTGAGGTGCAATATTATGTGCCAATTTGAACTAGGGTCTTTGCTTTCAATCTTGTTTTTTATTTTGGGGAACTGGAACTAGAGCATGGGACACCCTGTTCCCATCATCAAGACAAAATCAGAGAAACCTTTCCATCTTTAGTACGAGAATCAGTGTTGTCCATGTCTGGAAAATCTCAGTGCTGCTTTCAGCACATTTGTCCATGTCCACTTTGGTGTGGATATCACTGTGAATTTAGCCCCATGAATCCTGACATGGATAACTCCTTTCTTGAAAATGCTGCCAATCTTCATTATCAAAGTGTCACCAACGATTGAGGCTTCCCATCCTCAGTCATGGAATAAGTAACTTCCTGTTTTCCATAGAATTTATTGACAGTAAGCTGAATGTCGAGGAGGCTCTAAGCTTCTGGTTTTGTCTGGCTTTCAGTTTAGTTACCTTATCAGGTTCCAGTATTGTTAGTAATGATGTCTGAGGTGATGGGTTTCTTTTGTTTGGACAAAATCTCTGCAGTGCAGTAGCATGGTGTGCGAAAACAAATCTTATTTGTTGTGCTGTGGAGACATGCACAAGTGATCAAGGGTCAGTGACTCTATCTTCCTGTTTTGCTTTCTGGTGTATTCCCTATTTTGCCTTCTTTCAGTGCCAGCACGCATATCTAAGTCAAAGTCAAAGTGTCTGGATCCTTAGATACTTATGACTGTAGACCTTGAGCTTATTGTCTATAACTAGAATGCAGTTTTTAGAATAGATCCAGGGGGCTGCAGATCAAGGAAACAGTAAAATTTGGGTTGCTGTACAAGCTTGTCTTTTCACCACTAGGAAGTTTCTGACCTAGTATAGACATATTGTTAGCCAAATGGGTCGTTCCTTCACTTCTGGAGGAGAAGGCAGTTGTGCACAAGGAAGATGAAGGGGTGAGAGTAAATTATGCAGTACTCAAACTGCTTGAATTTCCGTTGCTTCATTAAGGGTCAGAAAATGGGGGCTGGGATCAGGTCCAGTTCAGAGCTAGCATTCTGGATACCTGTGCACGTGGTTGACCCTGAGCGCCCTACTGAACACTCAATTTTTAATGTCCCTGCAGGTATCTATCATAGCCATTCTGTTCAAATGCTACTGTCGTTTTTGTGGTTTCAGCTACTTTTCAACTTATGCCATAGAACTGTGCAGCGGTGTTTCTCATGGATATTCAGCACTTGTTTGTTGCAAGAAACCCTTAACCCACAATGGCCAAGGGTAAAATCCATACCTACTACCACAAGCAAATTTGTGTAAAATGGAGAATTTTGGTGATTATATTTGTGCAGATTCACCAGGTGACACTGTTCAGTTTCTGGAGTGGTCACCAACTTTGTGTCCACGAGCACTGTTAATTGGCAACTCAGGTGGCAGGGTCACAATATGGACACAGCCTTCTCAAGTAAGTCAGCTTGGCACTTCTTTTCTGCTTTCTTTGGACTGCATTGTATTAGTCTTTGGTGCAAAGACCCCTGATCAACAGTTGCACTGTAAAACTAAGAAAACATCAAGTAGAGATGTGTTTATGAAACAAGGAGGTATGCAGGGAGGGCGGAATGTGGGGAGGAGTTGTAATGGCTGGAGCTGTGAGCATGAATGGCGGCAAGATCAATCTGTCATGACCAAGTGGGTGCCTGTAATGTCTCCGGTATTCTCTCACTACCTTCCATATGTTGGGATGAGCAGACCCTCAAGTGTACTAGTCTGCTGATGAATCGATCTTGAGAACATCCTCAACTAGGATTTCAATATTGTATCGTTGGCTTTTCTGTTTGTGGTGCAGTATCGGTGGACATCAACATCAAGCTCAAAAGGCTCATTTGAAGAGAGGTTTTTGGCTCACCAGCCTAGGGCTAGTGGTATTAGTTCTACTCTCTTGTCTGTAGCAACAAGTACAGATTTGTAGTTCTCCCTTTGCTTTCCTAGACTCCAGGATTAGCAAAGTCTGATATTTTTCCTGGTGGCAAAGCAGATGTATTGCATCTGAGTAGTCACCAGTTTTCTGCTTGAAGGTTATGTTCAGGGTGCTTGAGGCCCCAACCACTACCCTCTATGTAGGCCTCTCTATGCCTTTGGCATAGATGCTTTCTTATACAGGGCCAAGCTAAAATGAAATGAAATATATGGAGCTTTTTACAAGCTTGTTGCAGCTTGAGTGAGCATTATTAGCTGTGCTTCTTGAGAGCTAGCAAACGTCACGACTTCCCATTGCTTCCATGAAGTAGAGAGACACTCAGGACAAGAGCTTTGTAACACTTGCACAAAGTCTCGAGCAGATTATTATACACTTATCTACACCAACTGTAGGGAGTTGATGAAGTCAGTGGGCAGTAATGGCAGCTAGTCAATGCCATTCATGATGAGAGTGATGGTTTGATGCTTTGTGAGTGGCATTCACAAGGTTATGACTGATATCATTCTTGTTCTGTTGTTTTGACTGAGCTGGAACTGAAAGAGCATTTGTTTGGTTGCCTTATATGTTTTTCTCGAGTTATAGCTGCAACTACTTTCATATATATTCTCAACAATCAGCAAAATCTAATGATGGTGTGGTGATGGGTTGTGTCTTCTTTGCTATTGCAGCACAATGGCCCAGTTTTTTGTGTGTATGCAGTGTTTTCTACTCAGGCACAGTGCAGCTCTACTGGCGACAGTGGCCTGGGACTACTCCAAAGTGGTTCAGCACAAAGAAGGGAGTCTTGGGTGCAGGGCCAAGTGGTGTTTTTACTGGTGACATTACTGTCAGTGATGGTGGGGCGCTACTTTTTGCCGGGGTTCCTGTTGCGAATCCATCAACGGTTGTGGTATGGGAGGTGATTCCTTGGGGCCTGAATAGTCCAGGAAGCACTCAACAGGTGACTGTGAAGCCTACAGTTGGAATGCATTTTCCATTATTGGCCTCACCCCCTTCATGGCTGGGTTTTGCACCACTTGCGGCATATCTGTTGTCATGGCAAGAACAGGTTTCTGAAGAAACTAAGTTGGATGCTGAGGATTCAGTGGGCCCACTACTCCAGTGCTCAGTTGTTTCCAACTTGTCAGCTTACATTTCTCCAGAAGCATCTGCATCAATTGGATGGGGTTCTGGGGTTGTTACAACTGCCTTTGATCCCTCCAGTGGAGGGACTGCTCTTATCACAGTTATAGTTGAAGGTGAGTCTTTTGAATTCTCCTTGTGCTCTCTACATCTGCTTTGATCAATAGTTTTGAAGATTGGCCTGCAGTGGGTTGGAAGTCTTACATTGTGTTCAACTTTAATTGTTTGTAGAAATGCATTAGGAGCTTGCACAGGAGTGTCTTGCTAGTGCATCTTCCAGGGTTTCAACTTTGCAAGAAGCTCAAGGAGCTTACAAAGTTGTAACTCAGGAAGTTCAGATCCATATTAAACACAGGAGGACAAATTATGGGTTTTCCCATCCTAACTTGGGATTTTGCAGGCAGGGTACTACATATCTCCAAGGGATCCGGATGCTGGGCCTTTGGTGATGGGATGGAAAATACAAAGGTGGGAGAGTGCCCAAAAACCAGTAGTGATACATGCACTACTAGACAGTGCAGGGAGTCCACCGGCCATGATGACAACATGGACAGCAGTGGTGAACAAAACCATAAACAAGGATTTTCCATCAACCGGCCAGCCTAACAACCAGCAACAACATAAGAAAAGGGATCGCCCAACAGATCCAAGGACAATAGGCAAGGCCAGTTTTTCTGCTCATGGCGGGGAAGTGGCTCTAGCAATGTTTGGAGGTGAAATTCATGTATTCTCAGGGGTGGCCTTGGCACCACTTGATGTCTTCACAGTCCACGTGCTGTCCTCAAATTTAGCACCTCCAGCCTTCTCACCCACAAGTTGCTGTCTTGCCTCTGTGTGGCATGATCGCAAATCTGATACATGTGTGCTCCGCATTTTGCGGATTTTACCAGTTTCTCCATCCCCATCCTTAACATGGGACCGTCATTTAGCTGACAGGTAATTTTCATGTTCTTTTCTCTTTGAGAACCTGGACATGTTTTAGTCTTTTTGTAGTTGCTGTAGGCCTCTTCTTTTTCTGGCTATAGATCATTTGTATCAAGATATAGCCCAGTCATGGAGTGAGCCTGCACAATGCTAGTGATTGCCATGCCTTCTGCATCCATATTTCTCTTCCTTAAAGCTCCACTTGTTCTGACCAAACTAGGTGCAGTGTCTATGGAAACAAAACTGGAGCACAAAGTGTAGTATTAATATTTCTTTTTTATAGCTGTTGAGTGCTAGCCAACATTATTCTGAGTTTTCCTGTGGCTCTGGGAAACAGAAAGTCAGGATTCGGATTTCTGTTTAATTTTTTACCCAAAATTTTGGATTATATATGTATCTCCACCCACCATTAGCATCAAAGAAGTCAATGGGGAGTCATGCAGCTAGTCACAGCTATTCGTGATGAAGGTGATGGTCTGATACTTTGTCAGTGACACTCATAAGGTTATGACCGCACCTATTCTTGTCATGTTAGTTTTGGTTTTGTTGGATCTGACATAATGGGTTACCTTCAAAGTGTTATTGGAACCAGGCTATCTACTGCTTTCAATCCTTTCTCTGCAATTACATATATATTGCTACTCTGTCCTTATGCCTTTTTATTGTGCTTGAATAATTTCCAACAGGATGCAACTGACCTCTATAGAACCTTAGGACCTGCAAACTGAATTGCAGTAGCTTTAGTAAAGCAGATTTTGGTTTTGTTCACTGATTCATAGTAGGTTTGAGGAAATCTCAGCTGCCACTTAGCAATTTTGAAGTTTCGAACAGAAAGTGGGTTGGATAACAGGTTTTGGTGGAGCTTGGTGAGCGAGGTAGATTGGTGGGATGCTGTTGCATGCACTCAGTGTGCTGCTGATGATGGCACTGGTATTTTTTCTGGCCTAGCAGTATGTTTACTGTTCAGTTTTGGGTTTAGGGTTTGTGAGATTTGTCAGCATGAGCACTGTTACAAGATGTGTTCATTAGTAAGTTTGGTAGTTATAACTTTGTTTGCATAGTATCCAGAACAGTCAAAGTTCTGAGCCTTGAATCTCCTAAAGGTTCTGGTCTGGCTGGATAGGTCACTCACTCAGGTTGTCCATCTCAGATCGTCCCCTTAAGATAGTGATTCAGGTTTTCAGTCCTGATTTCTAAACTCTGTTCTGAGGCAGTGACACATGGTCGAGTGATGGCAATGCTGGATGCTGACTTTCACGGCCTTGACCCTGCACATCGTCAGCACTATGGCCCTGTATGCTGTTTGTCCTTTCAACCTTCTTTACCAGTTTCAGCTCCTGATGTTTACTCACTTTTCTCACAATCTATTATAGCTAGAGTACAGAATGTTGGTGCTGCTGTTCCCCAGGGGCTGAAATGTCCTGTTGGGAGGGGCATCCAAGTCATGAAGCCTGGTCTAAACTACATGATGCAGCTCAATGTCCTTTAACACTTGAAATCAGCAAACACAATTTTCTTCATCTGCCCCAAGCATGTGCTGTGTGCTTGGAGCTCATAGGCTATCCAGAATCACTTTAAGGAGTTCCATTTGTTTGCAAAGTTCATTCTAAGGGGTTAATGGTTCCTATTAATTTCAGTCAAGAGACAATCAAGCAGACTATGCTGCTGGAACATTGCTTGGGCTCCAAGTGGTTTTCTTGAGGTCTTTTAATAGTTTGCAATGTCTCCTGGCATGCATGTGCTGTCTGAGACCTAGATTTCAAAGGACTTCCCATCTTCTTTCCCAATGCTGGGTCAGTAGAGAGTGGAGGGGACTCAATGGAGGTGTTTGGTGCAGGCACTTGACAGAATAAAGTGTCGGATATTGGAGGGTGTGGAAGCAGCCGATGTTCGGGTGTTGGTGTTGGACATGCAGGGACGGTTGATGTTGGATATGTTGGGACGTGGAATAGAGGCAGCACTAGTGAACCCATCCACACTCATTCCAGAGCCATGGCAAGCCTCCGGTGAAACACTGACAGGGCTTGGTCCTGATGCCATGGCAGTGGATCCTGCCCTGGTCCAAGTGGTTCAGGTCCTCTTCCTTCATACATCACTTCTGCTCCAGTCACATTTTCTTTCACAAAAGTCTGGAGAGGGAGATAACTTTTGTTTAGTGTGATTTGTTCCCAAAAGTCTCTACTCTTTTAGTAAGACCAGGTGGGAGGATGTCCTGGTTCATAACCTTACATATGGTGTTGTGGTGAAGTGTTGTGGAGTTTCCTCTGCATTCTTGAGTCTTGTAAGTGGGGAGCTTGTTGAAGCTCACTTGGTACTCATTTGCCTTTTCTATGTCTTCTGTTATATTCTGTTGTTTTCTTCCTATTGTTCACACTGTTTTGTTTTTTGGTTCTTTTCTCTGTTTTTCTCTATGTTTTTCCCTTCTGTGGTGTAGGTGCTAGCCAGTATCATGGCTGGGTCTTCCCTTTGCTTCTGGACTTGCAACAGAAACTCAGTACACAGGCTAGAGGTTACAGTGGCTATACCCACTCTAGGGAGCTGATGATGTCAGTGGGTAAGTTGTGATAGATAAGTCACTATCATACATGTTACTGTTGATGGTCCCTGAACAAGCAAGAGACTGTCAATGTTGTTCATACTGCTAGTTCTATTGTTCAAGTTCAACTTGTACCCTTCTTTGTTTTCTTCTTCCTGGTTCTTCAGTCCTTATCTGGAAGTCTTTCTTTGACTTCAAGGAAGTGTTTTTTCTGCCTTGTCCTGGCTTTCTTAATCATGAGTATGGAGATTTCTTGATACTCATGAGATTTATTTCCTCCACAATCTACTAGATAAGTGTTGTGGCAGGTCATTGTCTGTGGTTACTGTTGTCTCAGAATCTGTAGGATATAGCTGTAGATCCACTCAAAAGGCTTTATGGAGACCTCTGTGCAATTTATTTGGCTTTGTTCTTAGTCTTCCCCTGTTCTTTTCCCTTTCTGTCTTTCTATGTTTCTTTGTCTGGTCTTTGTTGTGGGGTCTGTTGCTAGCCAGTAGTATGGCTGAGTCTTCCCGTTGCTTCCGGAATTGCAGCAGAAACTCAGTTCGCAGGATGGTGCTTGTCACCAGCCTTTACCCACTGTAGGGAGCTGATGAAGTCAGTGGGGAAGTTGTGATAGTTAAGTCACTATCATACATACTACTGTTGATGGTCCCTGAACAGGTGTGAGACTGACACTTTTGTTCATACCACTGTGTGTTTTTCGTTTTGTTTTTTGTCTCCCCTTGTTTGGTTCTTTCTGTGGCTTCCTGAGGAAGTGTTAGCCTTGCTGTTTTCTTCTTTATCGTGAGAATGGAGATTTCTCTATTCTTATGAAAGATATTTGTTTGGCTTTGAAAACCCACTGATGATCTGTATACAAAACATGCGGGGATTGAGATTGCAGGGATATGTGGATGCTGTATTGGATTTGGCATCTCATTTTTTAACACGATTGCGAAGGTATGCAAGCTTTTGCCGGACTCTGGCACAACATGCAGCTGCAGGCAATGCTGCATCAACTACTCCATTACGGTCCTCTGCTGCTTCCAGTACTACCACCCTCCCTCTGGCCCCTGTGACCCCTGGTATGTTTGTCTTACTTAGCTTTGAAGAGCATGAGAACAGGCAGTCATCTGTAGTCTTATATGTGTGGTCTGATGTGTCATGAAAGACTGAAATGACCCAGGATGACAGAGCGCTGGAATGAATCCTCTAGACTCACAAAGATGTGGGGCTTGCATAGGTTCCACAGTCTATGGAGGTGCTTGAAACTCTCCTCAGTGATCAATAACTTATGTTGAGCTCATATGCTCAAGGGGGCTGAAACCTTAATCCATCTCTCTGGGATGCAAGATTTCTTGACTGGAGTGATCAACAGTCTCAGCACTCATTCTTGCTAATGACTGACTGTTTGATACAGTCCAGGTCTGTGAATTGGCTCATGTCATCTTGAGTGAGGTGAAAAGAAAGTGGCAGGATCTTCAGAGTTTAGGATTCAGAAAGTGATGAAATGTTTGGGAATCCAGGGGTGCAGACAGGGACAACAAGCAATGGTGGAACAGCACAAGTGCAAGCATGGGTACAAGGAGCCATAGCCAAAATCAGTGTTACAACCACTAGTGCTGAGAGTCCTGCATCTGCTGCAATGTCAAGCACTAATGTTGTAGGCCCAGTTGGGCCCCTTCCATTGAGTGTTAGTACTGCAAATTTCCCAGGGACTCCTGCAGTGCGCCTTATTGGTGATTGCCACTTCCTACACAGGTTGTGCCAGTTACTCCTCTTTTGTCTGATCTTTCGGAAACGTCAGTTGCTGCGATTTGTAGGAGGGGTGGCTGGGCGGACTGGTGAGACAGTCAATAAGGTAGGGCCAGTGAAAGAGGAGGCCATGGCTGGAGTCCAAAGCTCTCCAGCCACTGTTGTCAAAGTGGAGGATGGGGGTCAAATTGTGAACCGCAGCACAGGCACCATCACAAAAGGATCAGATGAGGTTGCCAACCCTCGATTGGCCCGGGTGGGTAATGGAAATTGTGGTCAGGGCTATTCGTCAGAAGAGGTGAGTAGTGTGGATTTTTTAACCCTCAACCTTGTTGCCCCATTTTGTTCTGTACTCTTTTGCTGGGAAAGAAGCTTATGCAGTTTATGTTTTGTAACATGTTGGGGTTTCTGTGAGATCTTTGGATAAGCTATTTAGAGGACCATCTAGTGCAGCAACAGAACTGCTCACACAGTGATGATGCTTGATGCCGAACTTTTGGGGTGTTTTGCAGGTGAAGAATTTGTTTCTGGTGTTAGTAGATTTATGCAAGAAAACAGCACAGCTGCCACATCCACTGCCAAAGTCACAAGTAGGAAACAACACTCCCACTCCACAACTGCACTTCATTGATGGCCAGTTCAATGTGGCTCCTGAAGTTGTGGAAGCTTCGCTTGGACCTCATATGCAAGTTTGTAACCAAACCTACAACTTGCCTAAACTAGATCTTCAGTTCACAACACCATAAGCTTAATCTTATGTTTACAGGATGTTTATTTTGGTAGGTTTAAGTTACTGTCATTTTCCCTTCTGCAATTGAACCTTTGCAGAGCTAAAAGATAAAAAGGTGGAATCAACTGCAAATAACCATGTTGTCCTTAGAAATCTTGATCATTATCTGTCACCCATCCCAAAAGGCAGGCATTTTGCTGCTGTGGAAGAAGTGTAACAATTTATCATGCTGCACTAGAGTTCATGAGTCATTTGGAAATGTATTATCTGTAGCTGAACATTGGTGAAGAAATCTCTGCTCACATTGTTTCAAACAGAGACAGGGTCCTGAATCAATTTGAGAGAACAGCCTTGTTGTAAGCCATTTGAGTTATGACAAAGAATTTATGACAGGACAGTTGGATCTTGTCACGAAGGATGTTGATTATAGTGACTTGAGCTGCCAGACAGAAGAATAATCACTGAGATATAGCCCTGAAGTTGGAAAACCAGATTTTCTTACAAACCAGATGCAACTATGTTACTGACAGTATGTATGTTTGGTTGTGATTGAAAGAATTTGCCACGTCCAAGGGGGGCTGATACTGCTGGCTTGCTGATGCGGGAGCTGGAGCTGCACCCTCCTTCAGAGGAATGGAACCGTCGAACATTGTCAGGTGGGCCATGGTTAGGCATGTTGGAGGCAGAAGCGGAGGCAGAAATGGAGGCAGTTGAAAATCTGGACCCCAATCCTATTGAATTGTGGCCAAGGAAACGGAGAAGAATGGAGCATGATGCTGGATTTGGGTTGCGCACAGCAGTAGGTCTAGGCAGCTTTTCTAATCTACTTGGATCACGCCATGATGTCATCACCTCAGTCTGGAAAGCAGCTCAGCATGGCATTTGGCACAAGGTTTTCTCTCTACCTTGTACTTCTTGTGTACACACCCACAGGTCTGGATTGTCTTATAGAGACATTTATAAATGTTGTGAATTCAATGTACCTGCAAAACTGACATTATTTCCTGGAAACCATTTTGGTCAGTTTAGAAGATGATTTGGTGTTTAATACTTGGTCTCTCTGTTGACAGTGTTTGCGATGTGGGAGGCAAACATCATCTTTGTCCACAGCCAGTAATGTTGCAGTGCCAAGCCCAACAGTCAGGGAGATGTGGGCTGGACGATGGGCTTTTGGATGCCCCATGTGCGGTGGCCGATGGTGCCGATTCATAGCTTGAATACTTCGTATTATTCTTCTGTTGTAGGTTGGCAATTCCTTTGGTAGTGCTCCAGTAGTGCAACTTGGAAGGTACTCTTGCATTCTATGTGGAGCTTCATTAACTCCATCTTCTAGGGCACTAAGACTATTTTTCTGTTGTTGGTAACTTTCAACCTTCAAGTCTCCAAACTACCAGATGAGAAGGATAGATAGATGTGGTGAACAGTTTAGCTTGTGATTCGAAAGGTTCTGAAGTGATGAAATTGTACAAAGCTTCACGTTCAGTAATCAGGTTTTGACTGATCAGCAAATCGTAAATTGGCTATATTTTCAGGATCATGTCTAATTGAGTCTTGAAAGAGTGGTCTAGGGTATGAAACATGCACTCAAGGGTTTCTGGAGCATTATGCATTGGCGACTATGTTTGCCATGGTCACAATGACCAATTGCCAGTGCAGAAGGCTCTAGGTTCCCTTCATATTGTTGCTATGGAGATTTTCCCCCAATTGTTAAGCACATGATCTAAGGCTTGCATGTGTTTAAGGTCATGAGAACAGTTGGTGGTACTCCTCCTTCAACTGCATGTGAGAACTGGAAGACTATTTGATGTAATAAGGCAAGCAAACAGTAACATTGACAAATTGGCATGATGAATGGTCCTTGGTTACATGGAAGGTTCATTTATTTGTCTTGAGGCACACAATGTTATGGCCTCCTTTTTCTTTTCCACAGGTCTTGAATGAATTGCTTGTTTTAGGAATAGACTTCCTTGGTGATAATGGCCCTGCCTTAACCGAAGCATGTCCGGCATTCGTTTTCAATAGTCACTGTTATCCTTTAGCAGAACTTTTCCCTGCTGTTGCATAGCAAAACTACAAAACTCTGAGACACAGATAGTGGACCTGAAACATATTTTAGAGCTGTTTTTCAACTGTAAAAATGCTGCATTCGTTCTCAGGGACTCTTATCAAAACCTTGCAAGACTAAAAAGAGCAGAATACAGAAAGATGTGGAACTCTAAAGCCAGACTTCATTTTTCTTTGTGTTTAGGGTTCTCAGGAGGTCATGCATCCCAATACTACATAAAATTCATGTTCATCCACCTCAAAGCACAAGGCAACAACAGATAATGTAGGACAAACCAAAAAAAATTCCAGCCTAGCTGTTTACGGCAGGGTCTTCTATTTGTAGAAGTAAGTTTCTGAGCTTAAAGTACAGCTATGGGGAAAAAGCAATCATGTACTTCTCATAAGACCAAAAATGTCACAGATCCAAAATGATTCACCCGGAAAATGACTGATAATGACTAAGATAAACATTATACACGCTGAACACAGCTAGCTGTTGCTTCCAGGCTTCAAGTGTGTTTCCAAATATTTCCTAAAAGCATGGACAAATTGTGAGCAATGCCACAGCTACAATTCTAGGGAGAAAAGAGTCTCTGGTGTGTGACAAGCAAATTGTGATGGAAGTGAAATCAGTAAAGCTATCCTGCTTGAACACTGCTGGCTCTTTCTTTAAAGTAGACCCATACACAATCAGATGCCTACCATAGTGAACATATAACATACTTGTCACTTTTCTT
>Ga0209208_10008375_pt1 | contig 13783 bp, 12 predicted proteins | sample S1TSphfallax_3_FD_187694 | JGI IMG/M metagenome (GOLD analysis project Ga0209208, IMG submission 187694) | Host-associated microbial communities from peat moss isolated from Minnesota, USA - S1T2_Fd - Sphagnum fallax MG (SPAdes) (version 2) | ecosystem: Host-associated > Plants > Peat moss >...
GAAAAAAAAAAAAAAACCATTGATTGGGTTGATATAAATGCATGAGCACATGAATTATCACATATAAATTATTATAATGCACGAATGCACATATTTCCATACCTATGTAAATATTCTTTCATCACCTTAAATAATAACTTTAAATAACATGTAACATTATAATTAAATCCTTCAATAATCCTTAATTTAATTATTGTGTGAATGGAATATCATGTTTTACCTCCATAAGAATTAAGTTCATTACTTCAAAAGAAATGAATATAAAACAACAACTCATAATTAATTATGTAATGTATTAAAAAATACAACCTTGATTCATTTGTTTATTCCAAAAGGGGTTGGTAAAAGTAAAACTTTTAGGTCGATGTTTTTAATTCAATCTCTTTATTATTTTTACAACAAACATTAACAATCAAATCCTTCAAAAAGAAAAACCTCATTTATGGTTAATACTATAAAAACAACATTAAATGTAAACATAACAATATTATGTTAAAGTCTTTCAATCCTTTTTTATTATAAAGTTGTATTGCCTTTAAGCTTGAAATACATGGACAATTGACTAAATTCAACCAAATACAATCAATGGGTTTTGGATGAAATTTGGTAGATAAACAAAATGACACTACTGTTTATCAACCTTGTTTAAAGTTACTTGCATCTATTTGTATAAAGTTGTTTGCAATTATTGGTGCCATTAAACAAGATATTTCCTTAAACAACTATTTAATGATTGTGAAATTTTCAAACAAATAATGAGATTGTTATAATTTAACACCGAAATTTTGATTAAATAATATCAAATCTTATGAAGTGAAACAAGTTATATGGTATTAATTTGATGAATTTGTTGACTAATTGAATAATCTTTGAATTGTCACATCAGCACAAAATGCCAATAACACACAATGTCATTATACAACTACAAAAGATCCTAAATTCTCATGTTTATTTTACCAAAGCAAAGTAAGACTTAAACATAATGAGTTAACTTTGTTATGGTAAGGTGATTATACAATCCAATAGTTCAACACCATCCTTTGTGTCATAAATCATTTCAATCATGAAATGACCTTGATATAACATTTTTGCATTCAAACATTTGAGTTTAGAAAAAAACATGTTACTATGCACTAATTATGCACCATAATGTAGTAAATGTAGTTCGTGGAATTTTTTTGTGATCAAGTACATTACTAGATTTTAAAATAATTATACATGTTTCATTTCATAAGCCCAAAAGTGGTAATTCCATAAGAATAAACAAATTGATTTATATACTATTGCAATGCATTTTATGTGGACATCATAATAAGCCAATTTCTTGAAGGTTCAAATTCTAATAATTATGTTGGCATAAAGCAATTTCTAATTCAATTAATTGCAGTGCATTCAAACATTAACATAAGGCCTACCACTTGATCGTTCAACTTTGCCCCTACTAATATTTATAAAAATGGTCTAACTTTTATTGCACTAGTGAAAATTTAAAAAATTCAAATTGATTCAAACATTGCTATTGAAATGCACCTTGTAAAGAAAACTACACACATTGAAAGCCAATTGTATCCCATACTATCAAAATTAGAAAGTTCCCATGTGATAGTTTTTTTTGCTTATCATTGAATTGTTATTTATTTACAAAGTAATTTTATAATGAATCAAATTTTTTTGGCATATTGTATCTTATTGAAGGTTCACTTAATTAACAAATATCATTTCATTCATTAACATAACAAAATATTTTTACTTAATTATATAATTGTATATTGCTATTCATAATGATAATATGTGACAACTTTGTGTGACAACATCATTGTACAATACATTTGCAATTTTAGATGTTGAATACATTGCATGGACAATCAATGTAAATACAAGAAAAAATATTTATATTATAACCAAATATAATCATCCAACACTTTCAATTACACCCTAAACCCTAAACCTTTAAAAAACTCCGATCTTAATATCATGTCCCATAACAATCATTGATGATTTTAATATTGTCACATTGAATTAACATTCAAACAATGTAAAAGGCCAAGTATATATAAAAATATATGCATATATAATGTATGCATTATATCCACCTCCAATTTAAACAAATTACAACAATTTATGGTTCACAAATTGATCACATTTGGACAAATGCATCACATCATGAACAATGTATATAATTAATTAGGTGTTCTTGAAGCATATTTGACATATCACAAACCAATCTATTTTGGTCTTAAACTTTTAAATTATGTTCCACAATAGCTCAATATCATAACAACATCAGGTTTAATAGATTTTGATGGAATAGATATAAAAACATTTTGTGACAACACATTTAGTGGTGGGGTAGAGAGATGATTACATGGCTAAAATGCTCGTGCTTCTTCATTCTTTTGAGAAAGATATTATGCCATTCTTGTATGGAATAGACACGCATACACACATCACATACCACTTGTCAAATCTTGGAGGTGGTGGGGATGTTGCAAAACGGACCTTGGGGTGTTCAAAAAGTTAAAAAGAGCACAAAAGTTCCCTTTTAACATAAACAAGGAATAACTTATCTAGTCCATTAAGCCAATTCTAAAATAAAGGTGGGACAAGGAATGTACTTGGATTGCAAGGTAGAGAAGGTAGGATTTGCTCTACTTGCATATTATAATAAGGGTGGATAATGAATTTTCTCCAATCACACAAAAGTTGAAAAATCTCGCCTTCCTCCCAACTATTGAGGCTAACTCATGGGCCACACAAAAGTTGGGATAAAAACCATGGTTGCACAATAAATAATATATAATCTTATTGTGTTTATTCACCCAATTTATTCATTCATTCAATCTATCTATCTATCTAGATAGATGTGATTTGATGATTCAATTAACATAATTATCGAAGAGTTGTTCTTCCTAATGTTGTTTATAATCAAAATATAGAACATATGTCTTAATTAATATATAATAGTAGAATTAGATAGATTCCCAGGATTTTTCATTTTTGTACCTTGTTTTTGCTATGTTCAAAGGCTAGATTAGGCTTTCTTTGCTCATAAAAAAAGAAAAGAAAAAACAAGTGACTCATCACCTGACACCTTTGGCCATTACAGCTGATGGAACCATGGTTAGTAACATGGTTAGGTCAAATAGGCTCTTTCTTTTATTATGGTAAAAATAACTGATTCATGGTGTAATGGCTCTACATTGCAAGGTTAAAAGAAAAGAAATTCATGAGAGATTGGATAGATGGAAAAGGGTGAACATACTTGGGTAATTAGAAAGCAAAAAGAAAAAGAGTTTATTGGCGTTGCCTACCAAGGCAAGGATATTGTGTTGAGATTCATTATAGAGTATAGCAGCTTAAGGGATTTTGGCCCCTACTAGGTAATAATAATAATAGGTCTATTTTTATTATATGAGGATTTTTGAAAGATAATGTTTTGGCTTGTGTTGAAACTTGAGATTAGTTATAATAGAGTTATAATATCTTGAAGGATTTTGGTTTCTTTTAGAGGATTTTTTTGTAGATTATATTTTTGCATGGTGAAATATTTGAGTTTTCATAATATATATATTTTTGCCTTAAGATACTTTTTAATGTAAATGGCAAGGCCAAAGTGTGACACACCCCTTGGTTTTGTCTTTTAAAAAATTTGCATCCTAGAGAAAAGAGGAGCTAGGGTTTCCAGATGCCACCAACCCACTAAAATTGTAGAGACTAAGGTCTCCAGTTGTCACCCATAGATTGGTTCCTAGTCCAAGACAAAATTAGTATTTAGAATCCTATACTCATGCCCAAGTCTCTGGGTGTGATGTAGCCAAAATGGAGATGATTCATTCCATAGGAATATTTAGCCAAATTTGGCTACAAGAGGCTAAATTTGGCTACAAGATACATATGAAAGTAAAAAAGAAAAGTTTAAGACATCCTTCAATAGTTTTGGGCTACACATCATCATACTTGAACCTTGTATATTTTTCTTAAATTTTGGTCAAATTTCTGGCTACTGAAAATCCCAAAAAGCACTTGATTTTAGCACTTTTAAGGGTTTAGGGTTTAGGGTTCTAGCTGTTTTTTTTCTTTTCTTTTCTTTTTGTTTTGGCTATTTAGAGCTAGCAACAGAAAGGCTGTGTGACTGACCATCAGCACCATCACCATGATCTCCATCACCATTGCTTACTAGAATCTAGGGTGTTGTTTCTGTTTGTGGGGCCAGATTGGGTTGGATAAAAAATTAGTAGTGTGGGTGTCAAGTTGCAGCTGATCTTGTTGTTGTGTTTGACTAACTTGCTGTTTGTTGTTGTTGTTGATGATGATGGTCCAAATGGGTCATCAGATTTTCTGAGCATCCAGATACCCTTCTAGCTTTTCTTTGATGTGAATTTGATGTGTTGGTGGCTGTTGGTTGTTGCCAAACAAGAAAAAAAGAAAAAAGGGTGGTGGTGTTCGTTGTTGTTGTTGTTGTATCGTCAGGGTGGTGGGCAAAGAGACGACTGAAGAAGAACAAGAACAAGAACAAGCAGCAGCTGCAGCTGCAGCAGACAAGAACAAAAAAGCTTTCAATTCTACTGGAGAAGAACTGGGGTCCTGCTTTTCTCAACTTCTACTAAAATTTGGAGCTTTCAGTTTTGGAAAAGTTTTGAAGAGAAAGAAAAAGGTTTGGTTTCAAGATAGTTTTGTTTTGGAGCTGATTTTTTTGGAACCCATATAATTTCGAAGTGCGCATTGAAGGAGCTGGGGAATGTTGATGGTGGTGGTGGTGGCGGTGGGGCATGGATGATTCATGTCTTTGTTGTTGTGGTTTCTACTATGAATTTCTGTGTGCCTCAAGACAATAGAGCTAGTGGTTGGGTTTGTATTGTTGGTTTCTCTGGTGAGAAACATGAGCAAGCTCTTGAATTTTTTTGCTTCCATTAGGTTGTTGCTGCTAGTGAAGCTTTTGATCCCAAACTTTTATTTTGTTGGGCTGTAGAATTTGGAGCTGTTTTGATGGCCAATTTCTTACTTGCTTACTTGTTGCTGTTGTTGTTGGGTGTATGCATGAATCCATCCATTAATCCCATTTCATGTACTCTTCCTTGGAAGCTTCCTTGGAAGATTGGGTGGGAGATAGTGAGCTCAGAAATAGTAGTATTAGTAGTAGTTCAGGAGATTTTGGTTTCATGCACAAAGTGTGTGATTACAATGTGAAGACACTCTGAATTTTTGGTGATCTGATGTTGTTCTCTTGTGTTTGCAGCTTGGGCAATTCATCCTCTCCCACAGAGTGAGTTGAATCAGCTGCCATGCTTCCCACTGTGGCTATGAGTGTAGAAGCAGGAGCCCAAGTACGAGCAATTGCCGGTGGCAGTGGCACTTCTTTCTCTCGCATATCACATGCTGTATGTTTTGCCCTTTTCCAACCCCCTGATTCTTGTGGTTAGGTTTTCTATCTCTCTAACCTAGGACAATGGCATTGGAAATTATTTGTAAATAGATTCATACTATCTCTGCCAGAAAAAGATTCACCCTTAGGGTTACTGCTGCCTCCTGGATGAAGTTTTTCAACATTTCTGTGGTTGTTGACAGAGTGTAGCATCTGAGAGTGTTGAACTATTTGGTGAGGTTTTGATTCACAGAGCTTGAGAGGAAGAGTGTGAGTGAATCTGCGCACAATCTGAGCTCAGAAACCTTGGTACAAGTTCTGAAATCATCAGGTAGTTTTTGAATTTGTGTTTGAAGCCACCTGAGCTGAGACATGTTGGGAGAGATGGATTTTGCAGAAACTGGGCCGGTACCATCTTCAGCAAGTGGAGGCAAGTTGTGCAGGCCGGAATATCATCTGTTCTTTGCATCCATTGCAGAAAAGTGGTGCTGAATCTTCAATAAACCTACAACCCGATGCAGCAAGCTTTGGGACACTTTTGTGTAGTAGTGGCAGTCATTCTTCCAGGACATGGGAGTCATTTGCAACAGCGCAAGGTGTTGGATCATCCATAGAACAAAGTAATGGTACAGGGAATGGTAGTGTTGCTCAACGATTGAAAGACAAGGGAGATCCCAGAGGTGGCTGATCTGAACTCCCTTTCTTTTCCTTTTTTTTTCCCCGCTTTTAACCCCAGTTGTAAAGAGGACATGGATCTAGTTGCAAAGCAGAGAGGAACCATCATCATTGTGTTATGTCAAGGTCAGTATGTGCAAGGGGATGTTAGCTATGTGTATCTGTGAAATTGGACTGATGGAGAAAAACGTGGTTGATGGATAGATGACAAGATGCTAGCTGCTGTGGACATGGGTACGAATTCTTTTCACATGGTGGTTGTGCGGGCAGACAAACAAGGCCATTTTGAGCTTGTAGACACATCCAAAGAGGATGTGCGGCTGGGGAGTGGAAGCCCAGACATCAGCTTAATCACCCCAGATGCTGAGGAGCGTGCACTGGCTGTGATCAAGCGCTTCAAGCAACTTGCAAAGATGCGGAATGCAGAGATGCGAATTGTAGCCACTTCAGCAGTTCGAGAAGCAAGGAACAGGCGCACATTTGTAAGACGAATGCTTGAGGTTGCAGGAGTGGAGATTGAGGTTTTATCAGGACAAGAGGAGGCATGCTTGATTTATCAGGGTGTGTTGCAAGCCCTTCCTGTGTACGACAAGACAGCGTTGATAGTGGATATAGGTGGTGGCTCCACAGAGTTTGTGCTTGGAAAGGCTGGCAAGCCCCTGTATGCGACTTCATTGAAACTAGGGCATATTCGTCTGTCAGAGCAATTTCTAGGGTTGGGTCGTAGTAAAGAGGAGCTGAAAAAGGAACAGGTCAGTATGTATGCTTGACCAATTTCACCAAATTCTCCTATCCATGTTGTTCTTAGGAGATGGACATGCCACTCCACTTTGAGCTAAAATAGCCTTCTGGGGTTGTCTGGTCTTCAAAGTTGGAAATCATTGACATGAGAATTGACTGTTGAAACAGATTGAGGAGCTGAGGCGACACATACGAGTTATATTGGCAGATTCAGGTGTAATTGAGAACGTGAAGAGCACGCAATTTGAGGTTGCAATTGGAAGCTCAGGCACCATAGAAAGTATTGAACAGATGATTCATCACACAGCTCTCAGCACGGAGTCTCAAGCACTCGACTCAACTACTTTACGTGACCGTGAGTTCACTGCTGACGAGCTTGGCATGGTGGTAAAGAAGGTGATTATGAATTATTTTTTCTACCTTGTCCATCATCAAAACTTTGTTTGAAGGATGTTCAGGAAACTTGAGCTAGGCATTTTTGAGACATAGGTGCATGTCTCAAGGATGGTGGTGTGGGGTTGACTGGGTTTTTATGACTGAGGTCTATTTGTTTGCATGTTGATTTCTGGATTTATTCCTTGTCAGGTGTGCAAAGCAAAGACTGTAGAGCAGCGAATGAAAATCCCAGGTTTGCCCGAGAAGCGTGCAGATGTGATAGTTGGGGGTTCAGTTATTTTGGAAGAGATTTTCCTGGCCTTGGGCATTGAGAAGATGAAGGTGTCACCATACGCTTTGCGTGAGGGTGTTATTGTTGATACCCTTGCTGAGACTTTTGCCAACTATAGACCAGGCTTCAACATACGGCGCATCTCAGTCATCAACCTTGCCAGGAAATTCAACACTGACCAGCGCATGGTGTCAGCCCAACATTCAGCTCGCCTTGCCAAGGTTAAGAAGCACCTCCCCCAGAAGACTGTGTTGATCTGTCTGATTTTTTTCCTTGTATTCCCTGTTTACTGATGGGCAGATAGATTGCATATAGTAGTCAGATTTTCTCTCAATACCAAATCTTGTACCATAAACTCTGAATATGTTCTAAGTAACATTATGATGTGGATGCAGGAAATCCTCGAAGGCCTCCAGACATGCAAACTGGGAGGAAGAGACTGCTTGTCGGACGTGTGCTTACTCCTACAAGATGAGGATAAAGAGCTGCTGGAAGCAGCCACCATCCTCCACTATGTTGGGATGTTCATCAACCACAAATCTTACCACCGACACTCCCACTACCTTATCAAGGTTTTTTTTCTTGATTTTTCTTCAATCTTTTCAAGCATTCCTGCAAAGAACCCATGTCCATGAAAACTGGGGATATGCAGATACATCTCCCAGAGATGAATACTAGGCTTTGGGTGTCTATTCTCATGAGAGAAATGTCACATGTGAACTCACTTTTTAAACCATTTACAATTCATGTCAATGCTCAATTTGCTGGTGATGTGGTTTTGGGTTTGTTTTGATGTGGTTTGGGTTGTTTTTGGTCACAGAATAATGAGCATCTACTGGGTTATAGCCCCTTGGAGATAGAGGTACACTAATCCCTCAAACCTGTTCATGAAAACACTCTTCCGCTCTGTACTAACAGTCCTGATTAACCAGCAGTCATAATCCAAAATGATCAACTTAGACACTATTTATTATAATATGTATGGAGAAGTTCTCGCTAGTTATGAAGCTATATTTGATTACATGGAGAAGTTCATGTACCTAATGAACTTGTGGAAAGAGCCAACAAAAGAAGTTGCGCAAAGGCCCAATTGCAGACACATACAGAGAGACATACAGAGATGGTAAGCACATCTTGTTACAGTATTTTGCAGCCTCAAATTATCTTGTAACAGATTTACTTCTTTGGTTTAGCAGATAATCGCACTGCTTGCAAGATACCATCGAAAGAAGGTGCCAACCCTGAAGGATGAAGACTTTGCGACACTGCCTGAGGAGGTAGGTTTACTTGGTCATTTGCCTTGAGATTCATGTCTAATGGGATGAGATGCAGGGCATCAGCGTTACTGTGGGTGTTGCATATCCTTCCCTCATTATTAGCTACCTTGCAAAGTGGGTGTTGGGCAAACAGACAATCTTTCTTAGCTGAAAGCTGCTGAAGATATACATAGAGTGTGTGCTTTTAACCTGAGAAGTTTTTAATGGCTTGAATTGGTTTGAATTGCAGGTCCAAAAGAAGGTCCGGGCAATGTGTGCAGTGATGCGCATTGCAGTGGCATTGGATCGCTGTGACACCAATGCCATTGAACATGTCCATGTCTACCAGCAACCTGAAAGTGTCATGCTTGTGAGCTCCCTCCCCTCTGTATCAAATCTAATTAGGATGCTGCATCTTCTGGAAAGCTTCTTTTTGCCCTTCTTGACCATTGATCTTGCCTCTTTATAAGTACCCATGTTTTTAATTGCACTCAATTTCTTGCTCTCTTTCTAGAAGCACAAAATTGCTAGAGCTAACCTACCCCTCATCTCTCTAAGGGAAGGTTGTATTTGTGGCTTTGGGGAATCACACCACCTTCTACATATCTTCTATTTGTAGGCCGTGGTGCCTGCTGTTGATTCTTCAGGAGCACTGCGTGACGTCTCTCTCGAAGTATGGGCAGCACGCACAGAGCTTCCTTATTTTGAGAAGGTTGGTTTTGACCCAACCCTTAACCTTTAGGGTCATTTTAGGGTCTATTTCAGCTTGGATGTTTCAGATTTTGACTTCAGCATCTTGGATGTTTCAGCTTGAAATTTCAGCATTTTGGATGGCATTAAGAGACAGCCTGTTTGCAGTAGATGCAGTTTTTGGCATCAACCTTTCCCTTTCACTGACTTTCTGTGGGTGAATGGCAGATTTTCAAGCGGAAGCCATCTATCATGGTTGCTGATGAAAATGACCTGGAGTTTATGAATACAGATCCAGTTTCTTTCAGTCTGAGTTCGTAGAATCTTCTTCGCAGAGCTCTCTTTCAGATGCACATTTGTTACCGAGTAAATTCTGGAACCATCCGGGCTTGCAGCATTTTGGTACTTTTTGGTATATGTAATTTTCAATGTCCTTGACTGGAGAAGAAGTCTGCACATTAGGTTTGATTCCACAGACACATTATATGATAAGAGATCACACAGCCTATGGCACTCGGGGCTTCATGTAGGTAGGTTTCTGCAGTTTCAATGTGATGGGACCCAGAATCTGTAGCTCTAGAAATCTGTATTTCTTTGTGCATGATACTTTGTATTTTATCAACATGGACAAATCACAAGCAAAAGATTTTGTGCGGTGAATGTGAGTAGACCATCATCACCCACCATTTATGCTCATTACTTGCTCCACTCGATCTTCTTCATCAGCTCCTCCCAATGGTAGTCTGCTAAAAATTCTGGGCAAACAATTATACAGAAAGTATTGGGAGAATTTTTAGTTGTGATATATTTTGATGGCAACCTTATTATTCATGAATATCCTTCAAGTGGGAATGATATCATGTCTACACCTTAGGACCTACTAGGGCCTACCTATGGTCTACCTAAGGAGCTATTATGGGACTAATCATTTAGGGGCTACCTAAAGAGTTACATACATGGCTACCTAGATCACATAGAGATTACATAAGGTAATCAAAGGGCTTCGGATGAACAATAGAGGACAATGCATTTCATCAAAAATTTGCATGCAAATAACACCAAAATTATAATGAATTGCAATCTTTCTATTTTTTTGAAATGCCCAAATTTTTTGAACATTTTTACAAAAACAAGCAAATTGCACAATTTCCTATGTGTCAACATTTTTAAACATTCAAGCCATATAATATGTGACATTATTTTATTCATTTTGGGTTCAAATATATGGTATCTAGGTATTTTGAAAGTTTGGGATCCATTTATAAACCATATGACTACAATTTAAGAGGAATAATTTAAAACATAAACATAGCTATGGCACTAGAATACATCATACTAAAAACATTAGGAGGTGATTGCCCATCATTCACAAAAAAATCAAGATATTTTGTTATCACTACATCAAAACATTGTGTATATTATTTCACATATCGTTACGTTTGTAGTAATATAACATTAGTGTATACATGATATGTAGGAAAATTGAATTCATGGCTTTTGCCATTAATAGTATTTTTGTTCATAATAATCTATATCATTCATCATGTTATTTTATATTATATAATTGGGAAAGACAATGATTTTTATTATTACATCTAAGAAATATAATTAAATAATATGTATAAACCTAAGTTAGAAGCCTAGGTAAGTAGGTAGGTTTAAGTAAGTAGAATCTTATTGAATCTATTGGTACCAAGCATTTTTTATTAGTTCATCTCAAGTGGTATTTGCACTTTGAATATTTCTAATGAATGTATTAAAAGTAAATTATTTTTTCATATAGTTATATAGTTTACAAAGTGAACTTGTTAACAAAGGATCTGAGATAAATTTCATTAAAAGGAAACACAACATTATCCCACATCTTTTGTCCATTGCAAAAGTAACCTGCCTATTTACCAAATTTCCTACTACAAATTATCCTAATTTAACATGAGCCTAAATAAAATAAATATATGTAAGTAGGTATAAATATGTATCCTAGCTCATTTGCCCTACCTTATAATTCACTCGCAACTCATTTGCTTGGAAGGATTAGTTGTTATTGATTGCATCCCAATTTGTAAATATGACCAATGGAGGAAATGACAATAGTCATGTAGTCATAATAATTATTACAAGGGATTTTACATGTCACATTATGATTACATGACTAGGTTTGGGCATTAGTAATAAAATGGTCAAGTCATGAATTGGTTTTGGTGTAGTGTATGTGAATAAAAAAGTAAATTTTTAGCACATTCCTAACATCCTAAAGGTTCATCAATATGTGTAATTGGGCCAATAAAATATTCAAAATATGCATATCATATCTACATATTAAATTTAAATAGTTGTTTCTTATGCAAATAATTTTACTATAGTAATTATATACATAAAGACATATTTCCCATTACAAGACAATAATTGTGTGCCAAAATATCACTTATAATCATATGCATGGAAATATTTCAACATTTTTGTTATGTGTTTGTTCATATTACAAGATACAATGGTATCATGCATTAATGGTTGTAACCATACATTCTTCAAAGTAATGACATAGTTAAACACATTCATCTATGAGATAATGAGATTTCTTCTTCATAAAAGCCACTTGCCTAATAATCTTTGGTCAAAAGCCATCAAAATTGCATGTTATATTTTGAATCACCACATCACAAAGTCATTCAAAATTCACTCTTCAATAAACATTAATTGGGAGAAAGCAATATGTCTTTCATCTTTGCACATTTGGCACTTGAGTGCACATTCACATACTCACCCATTGATGTAGCAAAATGGATCCAAAAGATTCAAAGTGCATTTTTTTGGGTGAGGATGAATCCACCAAAGTCTATTGTTGTTATTGTCCATCCATTCGGAAGATCATCATCTTTTGGGACATCAAGATTGATGAATTTAAGATTCCTCTTTTAGATATCACAACTAAAGAGAGTTCTTCTGATTTTAACTTGCAATATTGGACCATCAAGTCAACACTAATCATTGAAATTACTACTTTTCACAAAGTAACTTTCTAATCCCTTTTTTGCTAATAATGCACAAAACAAATCTCTCACTGGTCCAAATTTTACACCTCGAAAAATGTATCTTAGATTAAATCACCATACCTAATACATTTTGAAATTTCATGTTTTTTCACCCAAACACAAACCAACAATTCAACCGAACCATCAAGGGTGTTCACCCATCAAATCAAATGACCTACATTTCAAGATGGAGTGAGAGATGTATTAAATTGTTCAACATGACTTTTAACATCCTTTTGTATTATTGGATTAATTTGTTGTGAACCTTGAAGAAGATCTCACTTATAAAGAAGTTGAATCCAATCTTAATTAGCGAGTTACGATGGACATTGACATGAACAACATCAACAAAATGAAAACTTAAACTTTTGTTTATTTGCCATTGAGAAACAAAAACAATCACATGCAAGTGGATTTACAAAATGAAACCTATAATAATGGAATCAATGGTGGTTTAGATTGGTTTAAGGCAAGATTTGTGGTTCAAGGGTGCCAACAAAAATAAAGAGTTGATTACTCCAAAACCTATGTTTTAATGGCAAAATGGCACACCATCAAAGCCATGAGTGCATTTGCTAGAACTAAGGCATGGAAAGTGCACCATCTTGATGTCAAAATGGTGTTTTTAAACGATCGTTTATGGGAAAAGGTCTTCATGTAACAACCACAAGGTTATAAACAATCATGCTCCATTAATCTTGTGTGCAAACATAATTGTGCACTATATGGTTTTCAACATGATCCTCATGAATGGTTTCATAAAATTAACAATGATTTTGAAACACAATCACATGAACAAATCTTTATTAGATGGAAATTTGTATTGTCTTCAACCTAACAAAAAAATTGACATTTTGATATTGTATGTGGATGATATTTTCTTCACAAGAAGTGATCATGAAAAAATAACTTGGCTCGAGTAAGACCTACACAGTAGGTTCAAGATGACCTTTTTTGGACTTTGCACAAAATACTTTAACATCCAATTTGTTCATCATTAGGATGGCTTATTGATACATCAAACTAAGTATGATTAAAACATTGTTAACAAATTTGGCATGATTGATTGTAATCCATTGAAGATTCCATTACCAAAGAATTTCGAGCTTTAAAGGACATGAAATCTCTTCTTGTTAACACACATTTGTATCAATGCATGGTTGGAAAATTGGTTTTTTTCACCAACATCCATTATGACATAACAACATACATGGTCAATCTTATATCAAGGTTTACAACACAACCCCAATTGGTTCATCTACAAGCCATCAAATCAATCATCCACTACATTAAAGGTATGTTTAACTATAATTTCTTCTACTTTAAATCCAATGGATTGAACCTCGCTGGTTACAACAAT
>Ga0209208_10008376_pt1 | contig 13783 bp, 9 predicted proteins | sample S1TSphfallax_3_FD_187694 | JGI IMG/M metagenome (GOLD analysis project Ga0209208, IMG submission 187694) | Host-associated microbial communities from peat moss isolated from Minnesota, USA - S1T2_Fd - Sphagnum fallax MG (SPAdes) (version 2) | ecosystem: Host-associated > Plants > Peat moss >...
TATCACGAATTCGATGATTGAGAAACTTCAGGGTGACTAAATCAATGGTTCGGTGATCAAATAGGTCTGATAATTCTTCTTGGATCTGATGGAGTTTCAGAAAACCAGGGGTGAAAATATCGCTATCTGCTGTAAAGTCATCTCGTAAGACTGAGCCAAAGAGGGAAAGTTTATCGATATGCCACTGCTGGCAAAGCGCCGATATTTCTGCCGTCGGAACTTTAATATTTTTGAGTTCCATCCCTGACCTACTTTGGAAAAACTAGACAACAATATTTGTTGTACTCCCATTAGTTTCTTGGCCTTAGCCATTGGTTTAATTATTGACTAGAATATATAAATATCAGTGAATTGACAATAAAGATGTTAAATATGGAAGACCTTGATCATCATTAAATAAAACCACAGTAACTAAAGTCACCGAATAAAGGCTCTAGGGCAGTTCTTGCTGGAGTCGGAAAATAGATTTTTTGCCTTATGCCACAGGGTCACCAAGCCCCTAAATTTATTGAGGAAAAACCAAAAAATCTGGATTTCGAGACGCGTAGCACCAGAAATACTACGTCCTGATTAAATCCCCTAAATTTATTTATGGAGATTCATAGCTGCCTCCAGCAAGAACTACCTTCTTAAGGAGTTGTTCCCCACTTACCGTGTGTCTCTATGAGATATGATGAGGTGACCAGAGTATCATACAACGACTAAAAAATGAGCAATCAAACTCCTATCCCAGTTATTGTCAATGGTGCAGCAGGTAAAATGGGACGCGAGGTAGTCAAGGCGATCGCCCAAGCACCTGATTTAACTTTGATGGGTGCCATTGACACCACTGCTGCCCATCAAGGCAAGGACGCAGGTGAATTGGCAGGCTTGAGCGACCCGTTAGAGATACCTATCACTAACCAACTAGAACCAATGTTAGGGTATGTAGCTGGGGAAAGACAAATGGCACCGGGGGTGATAGTGGATTTCACCCATCCTGATGCAGTTTATGATAATGTTCGCAGTGCGATCGCCTACGGTATTCGTCCGGTGGTTGGCACCACGGGCCTAAGTCTAGAACAAATCCAAGAACTGGCTGATTTCGCTGATAAAGCTAGTACTGGTTGCTTAATTATTCCCAACTTCTCCATTGGCATGGTACTGTTACAGCAAGCAGCAATCACAGCCTCACAGCATTTTGACCATGTAGAAATTATTGAGTTACACCACAACCAAAAAGCCGATGCTCCCAGTGGTACAGCTATCCAAACTGCCCAACTCCTAGCAGAGTTTGGCAAAAGCTTTAACCCTCCCCTGGTGACAGAGACAGAGAAGCTACCTGGAGCTAGGGGTAGTTTAGCCGCCGAGGGGGTTCGCATTCACAGTGTCCGTCTACCAGGACTCATAGCCCATCAGGAAGTCATATTTGGTGCCCCAGGTCAAATTTACACCCTCCGCCATGATACGAGCGATCGCTCTTGCTATATGCCAGGGGTACTACTAGCAATTCGCAAGGTCTTACAGCTAAAGTCGTTAGTATATGGATTAGAAAAGATCCTGTAAACCATGCTAGTTCCACTAACTCGCCAAAAATTTGAACAACTCATCCCCCTAATTGCCACAGGACCACAGTACAAGTATTACTGGGGTAAAGTGGCCAACTTTCTGCAGCGGCTATTAGTATCTGTAGTTACAGTAGTAGTAATCTTGCTGATCAAATTCTTGTTTGGGCTAGAGTTTGGGTCAGTAATATTTATTTTTGGCGTATTCGGGGCGCTATTTTGGCTGTGGTATCCAGTATTTGAAGCCAGTATTAAAAATCTCAAATACCGCCGTTATAAGTACGGGGGCTTTTTTCGCGGCAGAATCCTAGATTGGTGGATTACAGAGGAGTTGATTGGTAAACAGGAAACCGTCAACAGCAAAGGCGATTTGGTGATTGTAGAAAACCGGGAGAAAAGGATCAACCTAGAAATAGGGGACGATTCAGGATTTACCATTGAGTTTGATGCACCACTACGCCCTGCCCACAAGGTCATCACTCGTGGTCAAGTGGCAGAACTGCTGGTAATGTCCAATCGCTCCGATTTAAGTACTATCGAAGAATTCAGCAATATCTACATCCCCAGTCGTGACCTCTGGGTCAGCGATTATCCCTACCTACGCCAGGATTTCTTTGTTGAAGTTAGCCGTCGGTTACGAGAAGGTGGGCAAGATAGACCACGTCGCCGCCGCAGGGAGAGCTATCAAGATTTTTAGATGTTAAGGAGGAGGCAAGGGGGCAGGAGGTTCTGTCACCAGAGCTTCAAAACTATACCATTTGGATTTACTCACACTACATTTGAGATAGCTCAAACTCTGGCTGTATATAGAAAAATTTGTTTTGAACTGACTTTCCCCACTTTAACTGTCACACTAAATTAGGATCTGCTCAGGGCAAAAGTTTCAAAATATTTGGTTCATTTAGACTATGCGTCCTCTATTCGCATAATCGCAGATTTAATTGCGAATAGCTAGAGTGCCATCGCCTACGGTGGGTGTTTCGTCATCAAAAAAGTTCAGACTTATTAGCTTGGTTGGCAAGTAATATATAAAATACTGCCTTACAGAGAGTAAAAGAGTGTGGAAACTAAACCTAAGCTTGGTTCTATCGGCTGGGTCATCGGTGTAGGTTTTTTAGTTTTATTTATTTCCAGCAGCCTACGACATATCTTGTTTAGTTCAGGGGGAGATCTAGCATTTTTTGACCAAGGGATTTACTTAATTAGTCAGGGGAAGCCACCTATTTCTTCTCTCTATGGTTTTCATATTCTCGCTGATCATGCTGCGTGGATTTTGTATGGGTTGGCTCTATTGTATAAGATTTATCCTAGTGTTTACTGGCTGTTTTTAGTGCAGTCAGCAGCTTTAGCACTAGGTACTGTATGTACATATTATCTGGCATTTCAGGCTGGGTTAAAACAAAGTCAAGCAGTGGCATTGGTATGTGTTTATATACTTTATCCTGTAATATATAATGCAAATTTATTTGATTTTCACCCAGATGCGATCGCAGTTCCCGCTATTTTGACAGCAGTTTTAGCCGCTAGGTGGGGAAAAATTAGTTGGTTTTGTCTGAGTATTATTACTGTATTAGGCTGCAAAGCTGTGTTATCCCTAACAGTAGCTGCCATGGGAGTGTGGTTATTGTTTTTTGAAAAGCGGCGTTTATTTGGCGTAATCTCACTACTTAGTGGTATAGCTTGGTTTGCCATTGCCAATTGGATTATCATACCTTTTTTTGGTGGTGAAGCAGCATCAATAAACCGTCATCTTTACCGCTATAGCTATCTAGGACACTCTTTTTCGGAAACACTACATATCTTGCTAACACAACCAAGCATTATTTTCACACAGCTTTTTTCGTTTACAAATTTAGAATACTTGGCTCTATTATTATTGCCTATAATTTGGGCTATAACGCCATTAAGCCTTATCCCTTTAATAGGCGCAATTCCTTCTTTAGCTTTAAATCTACTTTCTGATCATCCATCTCAGAAAAATTTGATTTTCCATTATTCTCTACCAGCTATACCTTTTTTAATTTTAGTCTCAATTAACAGTCTAGCGACAGGTAAAGCATGGTTACATCAAAAGCGAGCAATTGTTTTTTGCTCTTTAGTGGGGTTCTTAGCTTTAGCTAAGTTTGGTCTGTTATTTTCTGAACATATGAAATCTCTAGATAATTGGCAAGCCACACAAGAAGCTATATCCCTCGTTAAAAGTGAAAATGGTGTACTTAGTCATGATAATATCCTCCCTCATTTAAGCCAGCGTCAGTTAATTAAAAGTTTACAGCCAAATCTATCCCTAGATAATTTAAAGGAATTTAACTATATCTTACTCAACCTGCGTCATAACTCTAACACTGAAAAGCTGACTCAGAGCTTTTTGAATCAAGTGGAAAAACTACCACAAACTCATTTATACTATCAGCGTGATGATGTATACTTATTTAGGAATTTTTAACCAAAGTTAGGGAGATTGAAACAGGCAAAAAGGAGTTTCAGCACTTTTCTTCTTGGCGATGAAAAGATAACCGGAAAAGTCAGATTCACCAGCACCAAATAAATTAATACGAGATATGAGGAATGATTTCATACAACAGAGTTATTAATAGCGGCTCATTTTTCCCCCTAGTAATGTGGTTATCAAGTAGGCTCTTAATATTACTAGCAATGCTAATAATTGCTCCCTTACTACCTACTCCATCAAATGGGTCAGCAGCGACATTTAGCTGGGATATTTTTTCCGCTTGGGACAGTAATTTTTATGAAAAAATTGCAACTTCTAGTTACAGTACTTCTAGTTTTGAATTGTTTGCATTTTTTCCACTCTTCCCCTTATTCAGCCGTTTAGTTATGAATATTGGCTTACCTTTTAAAGTTGCGGCTGTATTAGTCAATAATCTAGCTTTTTTAGCCGCTTTGATTATACTGTATCTTTGGATAGAACAATACTATAGTAAAAGTGTAGCTCGCTGGTCAACTGCTGTTTTAGCCTGGTGTCCTTATTCTATTTTTGGCACAGTTATTTATACTGAAGGTCTATTTTTATTATGTACTACAGCTGCATTAAAGGCCTTCGACAAAAAGCAGCATACTTTAGCAGCTTTTTGGGGAGCATTATCTACAGCTACCCGCTTACCTGGAATTGCACTCATGCCTGCATTTCTATTTATATCTTGGAAAGAGCGCAGAGGTATCAGAGCCTATATTGCTAGCTTAACTGTTGGACTAGGTATTGTGCTTTACAGTTTATATTGTCAAATTCAATTCGGTGACGCTTTAGCCTTTATTCATGCACAAAAAGCATGGCGTGGTGATTCATCTGGGTTTGCTTGGGAGGGTTGGGGGAAGATGTTGATGGAAATTACTATCGGTTTTACAAATTTAAAGTATGGCTATATTCAAGAAATTTGGCATCCATTGCTATTTTGTCTAATTATTGTTAGCGGTTACCTTTTATATCACTTTCGATTCCAAATTGGTTTGGTAAGCTTCCGTTACAGTTTTTATTTCTTATGGTTAGTGCTATGGTTATTGACAGGTGATGAGTTATTTAAAATATTACTTATTTTTGGTGGTCTATATCTAATATGGTTATATCGAAGCCAAATTCCCTTGGTTATTGTTGTCTATGGATTGTGCTCCTATGCTTTAATATTAAATACTGGAATTACTGCTTCAGTTGAACGCTATGCCTATGGTATTGTATCTTTAAGTGTGGCGTTGGGTCTATTTTTATCTCGCCATTCCCGTTGGGGATATATGTCTGTAGGCTTTTTTGCCATATTAATCATTACCTTTTCGATCCGATTTGCCCAAAAGCTTTGGATAGGATAAATTGACTAGCGTAGGATTAATTAAATGAAAAGTTACATCTATTGGATTATTGGTGTCAGTACCTTAATTTTATTTACTTGTAGTATTTTAAGACACGAATTATTTCAATCAGCCTCCTATGATTTAGGAATTTTTGACCAGGCGATTTATTTAATTAGTCAAGGAAAAGAACCAATTACTACAATACAGGGTTTCCATATTCTGGGCGATCATGCAGCTTGGATTCATTATCTTTTGGCGATACCTTACAAAATTTATCCTAGTGTATATTGGTTATTCTTCATCCAAGCATTGGCTTTATCTCTCGCTGCTCTACCCACATGGTATCTAGCACTGAAAGCAAGGTTGAAAGAAAGTCAAGCCATAGCGATGGTATTTGTTTATTTATTATATCCAGTTGTTTTTAATGCAAATCTCTTTGACTTCCATCCTGAAGTGATTGCTGTACCGACATTTTTAGCCGCAGTTTTCGCAGCACAGATAAGAAAGTTATTTTGGTTTTGTATATTTATAATTTTAATTACAGGCTGTAAAGAGGTTTTATCTCTCACCGTTATAGCTATGGGAATCTGGTTACTTGTATTTGAAAACCGCCGTGCTTATGGTTTATCCGCTATTATTTTTGGAGTTGTTTGGTTTATCCTAGCAACTAAGTTAATTATCCCATTTTTCAGTGGTGCAGAAGCAGCAGCAGTAGATCGTTACAGCTATTTAGGTAACTCGGTTTTTGATATTATTAAGAACTTGATTTTTCAACCAAGATTAGCTTTTAGCAAGGTTTTATCCCTTGATAATCTTGTTTATTTAATTTTGTTATTGATACCTGTGATTTGGGGACTTTCAATAGAATCTTTAAAACCTTTAGTAGCTATTGTTCCTTGTATAGCCATCAATATTTTAGCTGACTGTCAACCCCAAAAAGACTTAGTTCACCAATATTCATTACCAATTTTACCATTTCTGATCTTAGCTGTAATTTCTAGCCTTGCTGCAGGTAAGGGATGGTTGCAAAATAGACGCGCCATTATTATATGGTCATTAGTAACATTTCTGAGTTTAGCAAAATTTACCTATTTTGGTGGTCAGTATCTAGAATATGTGGATAATTGGCAGGCAACACGGCAAGCAATTTCTTTAGTTTCTACTCCAGGAAGTGTTTATACTACTGCCCAAATCACACCTCATTTAAGTCATAGAGTTTTGATTAAATTCACAAATACTGATGTAAATCAAGATGTAAACATTTTTGACTATGTATTACTCAATGTCCGACATCCTGGATGGACAAGCACCACAGAATTTGCTCATAATTTAGTCAATCAATTGAACACGAATCAAAATTTCAATTTACAATACAACCAAGATGATGTATATTTATTTGTAAAAAATACTGTTGGGGTGATAAAATAGCTGGGAAAGCAGACGAGAATATTATTTACTTCATAAAGTTTCCCTTCTGGTTTCCACTCTACAAATTCTGCAAAGGTGACTGGTTCTTTTCAGGCTTGAACCATTATATTAGCTAATTGGTGGTGCAACCAAGGTAAAACCTCCGTCTGATCCCAGGACTCTACGACCGGATAAATCTATTTTATGTAAACTTGGATTATCTATCAGTAAATAAAACCTCTGCCGAAAATCTGAAACCTGAGCCGGAATCACTTTACAGTCACTATAAAAATCCAAACTAGGACGATTATAGGCAAAAGAAGTATAGATAGTTGTCCCCGGTGGAACATACTCACGAATTAAGACAGCAACTGGCTTCACTGGGAACGCTTCATTTAACTCCCAAATCCAGGATTTAGAACTCATTAATAGTGCTAGAGTTAGGTACATCCCCCCAAATAAAACTCCCATAAAACGCCGATCACTCTTTACCACCATCCAGGTGGCAACACTCATACTTACGCTCAAAATCAGACCCATGAGAATTAATACAGGCTGGGGATCAGCAACGACAAAGTAAACGCAGCCTCCTAAACCAGCGATAGCAAATATAGCTAAAAATCCTACCCAAGTTCGGGTTTTAAAATTACGGTACTGCCAAACTTCATTTAAGTTAGCACCAATAGCCAGGGCTAAAAATGGATATACAGGCATCACATACCAGGGTAGTTTAGTTCTCATCAGGGAGATGGTACCAAAGTAAATAATTGTGCCCACTAGAGTGAGATTAGCCCAGGTATTAGGGCGCTTTTTCCAGGCCAAAGACAATCCTCCAGGCAAAAATAAGAGCCAGGGAAAACCGTATTTAATTAACTCAATTAGATAGTACCAAACAGGTCCAGTATTACCTTCCACGGATTGGGAAAGACGGTCAAAAGTTTGGGATTGAAAATGCACCTGTAAGAAAATATTGCCATAATGTTGCCATTGGGCGAAATACCAAGCGATCGCTGGTGCATTACCAAAAAGCATTCCCATCCAAAAATAGGGATTTACCAGCAGAGCTAATTGTCCCTCTGCCAGCAGGAATAAACCAGCAATTAACATAAACAGTAAAACTATCATCCCTTTAGTCAGAGTAATTAGCCCCAGGCAAAACCCTACACCCAGAGCATAGCTTCGCTGCTGACGAGCCTGTAATAGACAAAACAATAACAAGAGGAAAAAAGAAATCACCATTCCATCCAACATTGCCAGCCGTCCATGACGTACTACGGGCAACATCGTCATGTACACTAAAGCAGTAAATAAAGCGGGTAGACTTTGGCGAAAAACTAACCGTCCGATTAAGTAAAGCAGTGGTACACCCAAAGCAGTCAACACCGCACCAGGCAAGCGGGTAGTTAACTCCTGCACTCCCCCCAGTTTATAGCACCCAGCAATTAACCACAGCATTAGCGGCGGTTTTAATAAAAATGGTTCCCCACCTAAGGTAGGATGAAGCCAATTTCCGGTGCGGTAAATTTCTCTGGCAACCAAAGCATAGGTACCTTCATCCCAGTCTCGCAAAGGTGAGTTTCCCAGGAACATCAACCACAAAACCAAGGAGGCAACCAATAAGCTCATTAGCCATTGTCGTACTGGAAATGGACGCATAAAGTTCTAACTCAAAATCAACAACTATAAACTACCCTCTCGGACTAGACCTATGTGCAAAAATAGCAAAGGGACACGGAGCAGGAGGCAGGAGGGGAAATCAAGACTTTAACTTTTTGTGAATTAAAAATTCTCAAGCAATATCAAAGGTTTCAGCCTTAGCTTTAATCGTAAAATCTACCCTTATGAAGGAGACTGCGTTATTTCAGCCTTCTACTCACATAAGCCGTATTATATGATTTTTAATCCTTCTGGTTCCTTCTCTCTTTTATTTCCTCCGGCAAGAACTACCCTATGGAGCCTCCTGCCTCAAAACCTCCACGAAAAGATAACGAGAAAAGTCAGGTTCAGAGTTCCCGATTACAGACCATTAATTCAGGATCACAAGTAGGGTAGAGACAGGACAGACCCATAGATACCCTTGACAGGTAAAATATCCTTCAGTAAATTTTTCTATTGGCAGGAATTGTCATGGTCATGATCTGTTTGGGACTATATTAGTCCCGCTTTATACCTCAATTGGTACACCTTAAATTCCGTCCCATTTATACCTGAAAGCAAATAGGAGATTTAGTTAAACAATCAAATGTGAAGAAAATCTAAAATTGTCAAGTTTACAAGTTAGGAATTGGGGAGCAAAAATCAAATTAGACATCTCCGACAATTAATATCTGCGTCTTGCTGCATCAGGGTTTCAGGCTCATTTTCGGAGATGTCTATTGTTCTTTCGCCTGACTCCCATCCTTCATCTACTAAAAAACTATGAATCTGCCGGAATTTAGTTTACTGTTAATGTCAGTCTTGATCAGTGTAGTGGGACAGCTTTTTTTAAAACTAGGTGCATTGAAGTTAGGTAGAGTATATGCAGGCAATGCCGTTAATCTTATTCTTGGCATCATTACAACACCAGAACTCATAGCCGGACTTACCTGCTATGGTATTGGTGCCATAGCTTACATCCTCCTGTTGACTAGAGTTAACCTTAGTGTGGCCGCACCATCTGTGTCTATAGGTTACATTTTCTCGGTCTTACTCGGTTACTTTATTTTTAAGGAACCTATTCCTCTCATCAAGCTAGTTGGTTTGAGTTTGATTGTGCTGGGAGTGATTTTAGTTGTTTGGCGAAAATAGAAATTTGCTTCAGGACTCAGAAATTATTTTTGCTCAAATAGTGAAGAGTATCTAAACTAACGACTAAATGATCATTAGCAATGAGAAACTATATTTAGTTGATCGTCGTCCTACTCTTTTAGTAATAAGCAAAGGACATGAAGTTGAGAGTCTGTTGGATGGTAAGCATTAAACCACTCAGCAATAGGCTTGAGTTCCATCTGTTTGCTGATCCTCACTCTCTTCCCGGCAGATAAGTATCTAAGCAAATTCGCTGCATCTACCGCCATAAGGCTAAAACCTGCGCTACAAACTAGGTAATCTTATAACAGGAAGGCAGTATACTCCATTGGTAGTACTCATCCAGATGTGGATTTGAGGATTACTGTAAATTTGTATTCCAATTATCAGGATTATCAGTCAGCAGCTGAGTATCTAATATCTAGAAGAAATGTGCTATGACCTACCGTCAGATATGGGGCTGATGTAATGAAAAAAAATATGTTGTTTTTTCGGTCACCAAGAATTTTTATGGTACTGTTTGGTGTAAGTGCTTGTTTAAGCCTCAGCTTAACAATGCTTTTCAAGCTAAATCCCTCTAAAGCCCAAAATATCCCAAATAATGACACATCTGCCAATGTAGAAACCCAAGAGCGTCTAGAGGGGTTGAAGGCTACGATGCTTACCACCTGGCAGCAACAAGCCCAAGCAAAGGGTATTGCCTACAATGTCCCATCCCGATTTCAAGGGGCAGTAGTTGAAGTGGTAAAACTACCTCAATCTCAGAAAGTGATTGCCCTCACCTTTGATGATGGACCTTGGCCGCACAGTACGGACCAAGTACTAAGTATCCTCAAGGAAAATAACATCAAAGCGACATTTTTTATGATCGGGCAGAATGTCAAATCCAATCCGGCTTTGGCAAAACAGGTAGTGGCTGGAGGCCATGTTGTTGGTAATCATACCTGGCATCACTGGTATCATTATCTGAATACACAAGCAGCGGCATACGAAATTGACCATACAACAGCTATAATTCAGCAGACTACAGGTGTGAAGACAGATCTATTTCGTCCCCCAGGTGGAATTATGAATAATGGGGTAGTGGCATATGCTCGAAATAGCAAGTACACGATCATTATGTGGTCATCTGATTCGTCAGATTATTCACATCCTGGTGTGTCAGCCTTGATCCATAACATATTTAAAACAGCAAAACCTGGTGGTATTGTGCTGATGCATGATGGGGGTGGTAATCGCTCCCAAACTTTACAGGCTCTACCAGAAGTCATTAGCAGATTTCGCAGCCAGGGTTATCAATTTGTCACTATTCCCGAACTTTTGACATTAAAGGCAAAAGACCAAAAACTGATTGCTAATAAAAAATAAATCATAGTGGGGGAAAGGTAATTTCCCCCTTCCCCTTAGACGACTAGCAACTTACAATCGGAATTGGCCTCTGGACTCTCGGCTTCGGAAGGTGGAACTAATTGCCAGAACTTGGGCAAAAATTCTGACCAGTGTTGGAGAATTTCCCTCGCCCTGGGGGAACCAGTGCGATCGCTGTGGGTTTCAATTAACTCATACAGTTGTTTGGCTCCGGCATCGGTAATCACCCGTTGGATTTTGACAATTGCCCGGTTGACTAACTCCGGCAAGGTGTCATCCTCATCCAGGAAATACCCCAATCCTCCAGTCATCCCCGCTGCTACGTTGCGTCCAACTTTCCCCAGAACAACGATGACTCCCCCGGTCATGTACTCGCAGCAGTGGTCTCCTGCACCTTCAATTACAGCCGTACCTTTGGAGTTGCGAACCGCAAAGCGTTCCCCTGCTGAACCATTGGCAAACAACATCCCACCAGTGGCACCATAGAGGCAGGTGTTGCCGATAATCACGTTTTGGGCTGGGTCATATGTGGCAGTGGCCTTTGGTCTGATGATGATTTCTCCCCCGTGCATCCCCTTACCTACGTAGTCATTGGCTTCTCCCTCTAAGGTGAGAATCATCCCAGGGAGGTTGAAGGCGCCAAAGCTTTGCCCGGCGCTACCAATAAAATTGAGGTTAATTTGCCCTTCAAAGCCGCTGTCACCATAGCGGGAAGCAATTGCCCCGGCGACCCGGGCGCCGATGGTGCGATCGGTGTTGACGATAGTGTAGGCTTTGCTGACGCTAGCTTGGTTGTTAATTGCTATTTGAATGTCCCGGTCCTTGAGGATTTGATCATCTAAAACTGGTCCGTTGCTGTGGACTAGTTCATGTACTAACCAGCTGCGATTGGCTGTGGTATCTGGTAGTTGAGTGAGACAGTCGAGGTTTAAGGCTTGGGTTTTGGTAAGTTTGACCTTTCGGAGTGCTAATAGGTCGGCTCTGCCAATCACTTGTTCCAGGGAGCGATAACCCAACCTCGCTAATAGATGTCGCACTTCTTCGGCGATGAAGTAGAAGAAGTTGACCACATGTTCTGGCATCCCTTTAAATCGTTGCCGCATTTCCTCTTTCTGCGATGCCACACCTACAGGGCAGTTATTTGTATGGCAAATCCGCGCCATGATACAGCCTTCAGCGATCATAGCAATGGAACCAAAACCGAATTCCTCCGCCCCCATCAAGGCAGCAATAACCACATCCCAGCCACTCTTGAGACCTCCATCTACCCGCAGAATCACCCGATCTCGCAGGCTATTTTCCATCAGCACCCGATGGACTTCACTTAATCCCAGTTCCCAGGGTGTGCCGGCATGCTTGATGGAACTGAGGGGGGAGGCGCCTGTGCCGCCGTCATGGCCGGAAATTTGGATGATGTCGGCATTGGCTTTGGCTACTCCGGCAGCTACGGTACCAATACCAATTTCTGCCACTAGCTTCACCGATACCTTGGCTCTGGGGTTGACTTGGTGCAGATCAAAGATCAACTGGGCTAGGTCTTCGATGGAGTAGATATCATGGTGTGGTGGTGGAGATATGAGGGTAACACCGGGCTTAGAGCGTCTGAGCATGGCGATGTAGGGACTTACCTTGGTCCCCGGTAGCTGTCCCCCTTCCCCTGGTTTTGCCCCTTGGGCAATTTTAATTTCAATTTGTTGGGCGTTAGTTAGATACTCTGGGGTAACACCAAAGCGACCGGAGGCGACTTGTTTGATGACACTGGTGGCGGTATCTCCATTTTGCAACCCTTTGAGGTGGGGTAAGGTGGGGGAGTGACCGGAGGAGTCTACGTCGTGGAGAACTTTATAGCGCACTGGGTCTTCTCCCCCCTCCCCAGAGTTGGATTTGCCACCGATGCGATTCATGGCAATGGCAAGGGTTTCGTGGGCTTCCCGTGACAATGCCCCCAGGGACATCCCCCCTGTACAGAAGCGTTTGACAATCTCACTTACCGGTTCTACTTCTGCTAAAGGAATCGGTGCGCTTTGGATTTGGAGGTCTAGTAAGTCGCGGAGGGCGGTGGCTGGTCTACCCTGGAGGTACTGGTGATACACTTCGTAATGGTCATAGTTCTTCCCATTCACTGCTTTATGTAGGGCTTTGGCTAGTTCTGGACTATTCATGTGGTACTCCCCACCGGGACGGTACTGGACAAAACCCAGGTTTTCTAGCTTTTTGGTTGTCAGTTCTGGGAAGGCTTTACTGTGGAAGGAAAGTACTTCCTGGGCGAGTTCACTGATACTCAAGCCACCAATGCGGGAAGTCGTACCCCGGAACCCTAAATTGAGTAGATCTGGACCGATGCCGATGGCCTCAAATATTTGCGCTCCCTGATAGCTGGACAGCAGGGATATCCCCATTTTGGAGAGGATTTTTAGGAGTCCTGATTCCACCGCTTGGCGGTAGTTGCCGAGGGCTTGTTCGAGGGTGAGGGTGGCAATTTTCCCTCGGGACATGAACTGCTGGGTCCTTGGCTCGGACCACCAATCCCGTACCGTTGCTAAGGCTAGGTAGGGGCAAATGGCTCCTGCCCCGTAGCCGAGCAGACAGGCAAAATGATGGGTACTCCAGCATTGGGCTGTGTTGACGATGAGGGATGTTTGCATCCGCAATCCCTCGCGGATGAGGTAATGGTGGACGGAACCCACCGCTAACAAGGGGGGGATGTAGGTGTATTCGGTGCTGATGCCTGCCTCTGGGGTTTTGTCGGTGAGAATGAGGATTTTTACCCCAGCCCGCACTGATGCTGCGGCTTGGGCTTGGAGGGATGCCACTGCGGCTTTCAACCCTTGTGGTCCTGTGGCAATGGGAAATAGGGTTGACAACTCTGCTGT
>Ga0209208_10008377_pt1 | contig 13782 bp, 16 predicted proteins | sample S1TSphfallax_3_FD_187694 | JGI IMG/M metagenome (GOLD analysis project Ga0209208, IMG submission 187694) | Host-associated microbial communities from peat moss isolated from Minnesota, USA - S1T2_Fd - Sphagnum fallax MG (SPAdes) (version 2) | ecosystem: Host-associated > Plants > Peat moss >...
TGCTTAAAAACTTAAACTTAAATGGTAGGTGTGAAATTACAATGAACAATAGAAGATAGTTTTGAACTTAAGACAAAAAATATATATAAAATAAAAACTGCTTTACATATATTCAAATGTCATAATAGATGATGTACTCCAATGCAAACCTTGGCCTCTATGTACACAAAGGTGAATGGAAATTGCCAAGTTTATAAAACCCTATAAAAAAATGTCCATTACATATAACAAGAATATATATGATACATTCAATAGTCCATTGTTGAATAATCAATTGAAAACTCAATGTGACACCCATGTTTAAATTATTTGTATATTCAATGTATGATGAGCACAATGTTTTTCCATAAGCCTTTGGACATTCCTTGGTTTCAATTTTCAATCATACCAATTGCAAGGCTCCCATCCAAAACAACTTTGCGATTTAAACGTATTCGTAGTCAACACTATGGCAGACCCCATCCCCAAAAGCATGGCCAACAAATTCCCAAAAATCAATGTAGGCACATAAAACGACTCGCAACTTCCAAAATAGGGATTCTAGAACTTTCAATAATTTTTTTAAAAAAATCCAAAATAAGCTAATTAACATCCAATTGGTCCAGGTAATGTGGTATTATGAAACTTTGAAGATCCTTTTGATTTAAGTAATAAAACCTTTCATAAATTCTCAAAATAAAAAACGAAATTTCTCATTGACTTGTTCCATCCCCCCCTAATTTAACAAATGGCATCATATTCATGTAACTAACAATTGTTACTTTATAATGGGTATGTCATGATACCTATGTTATAGACTAGTGGAGCTACCAAGGACCCTCTTTAAGAAGCTAATAATAGTTGTTCCCACCCCAATGATTAACAAATATATAACATCATATTCTTACTAACCATTGTCAATTTATAATATATGTTGGTACCTATGTTATAGTCTAGTGGGTGCCAAGTATCCTCTTTAAGAAGGAACTCCATAGTGGATTCCATTAACATGAAGCTCATTAGTCCGACTATGCCTTTGCAAGGCAAACAATAAATATGGAGGAAACCATTAAATGTAGCATTGCTCTTGATGTAGTTGCAAGACAATGCCCAACATGAGAAAAAAATTTAAAAATTTTACTGCACCCAAACTATGATTAACATTTTAATTATCTATTTTATTTACAATATTTCAAAGGAAAATTTAATGATTTGGTGATTGTAATCTCTCCCTTCAACCAAAGGGTACATGGTTCAATCCTTTTTTCATTTTTTTTTCTTCCATGGTGAAAATCGATGAAAAACAAATTGCCTCAAGGCAACTTCTTCAAGCTAGATGCTTCAAGAAGGGAACAACTATGATGAACATTTTAATTATCTTTTTTACTCAATATTTCCAAGGAAAAATCAGTGATTTGGTGGTTAGAATCTCCCCCTTCAACCAAAGGGTACATGGTTTGATCCTTTTTTCAAATTTTCTTTTTTTTCCATGGTGGAAATGGATGAGAAATGTAACCTTTGGGCAACTTCTTCAACTTTTCCCTAGGGCATTTAGAAAAAAGGACTAGTTGTTTTTTCCCTTGGGGAGAAGGGGATTAAGTTGCTTTCTCTTCGAGGAGGGGAGTTACCTTCTCTCCCAAGGAATAATGGATTAAATTGGTTCAGAAAATAATTTTTTTCATGGAACAAGTCCCCAAATGTTTGAGAAGAAAATAAAAGGAGTAAAATTTCTTCAAATCAAACGTTCTATATACCATTGCAAAGTTCTTAAATTTGTAATTTAAAGGGCCAAAAGCACATTTGAACCAAATGTGCATATATGTGTAATAAATATTTTAAATATTATTTTCAACTTCTTTTGCATTTTTAATCATCAATATGAATTTCCTTTCAAATTTTGGGAATGAATGGTGCACATTTGATAAACAAAAGGGATGTTCAAATCTAAAAGCAATATTTGACAATTACATTTTAAGTGTTTTATGTGCATGAAAGGATTCTTTAAACTTACTAAAATGACCTTAAATTTGTGGAAGATCAAGATCATTTGCAAGTAAATAAAGTTGCAAAAAAAAGAAGTAATTTGAATAAATACATTACACAAACTTGTTTTCCAAAGTTGACATGGTACAATATCACACTACATTTGACAACTACTTTGGTTCCTTTTACTATGAATGTACCCATGATGATGTGGCATTCCATGTGCAATTAGAATACTAAAGCACACCTTTTATGACTTGTCCTATCGACTACAGTGGGAAAACAATCAGAAAATGGCATAAGCAATTTAAAAACAACTAGAAAAATGACTATAATTGAATAGGACCAGTCATAGAAGACATGTTTTGGCATTGTATGTAATAATAATATTTGATTATTATTCAACATGATGATTCATACATTACTTTGAATAAAATGAAACATTTGTTAATTGGTCATTGTTAGAAATGATGTCCGATCGCTCGATTTGGTTCTTTGCATCAAAATGTAAGTCCAAAAACTTTACCTTCGCTACAACAAATCTTGAACCAAACACAAAAATTATTATTGTTTTTTCGACTACATTTATAACTACTTAGTCAAGACAATCATTAAATAATGACAAAAAACATCAACATGCCACATGGTAGCATGGTTTTTGCAACTATAATCAATATGACAACTTGTTGAGTTTTTTAGTAAATTATCATTTTTTTTAAAAATTTGTTATGAGTTAGTTAGTTGCAAAAACCATCCAACTTTGTGACGAATAACGACTCAATCTCCAAGGATGATGACAGGGTGTGAAATATGCCAACAAGATGATGTGGTCATATTTGTCAAAGTCATAATTCATGTCATTGATTTGATAAATTAATCTCATTTATTAGTTAGTTGAAAATATTATTGTCCGTGATTAATAATGATTCAATCTTCCATGTGATGATGACATGGCATGCCATTGGCAACAAGATATCATAAATTTTCTTGGCAATCCATTTTTTTTGTGACACCATAATTTTTTGTGTTTTAAATTTATGGCACCAATATTTGTCATGGCATGGCATAATTTTTTGTGTGCCATGAGATTTTTGAAGTCATGAATTCACATACATGTGTATGTGTACTAAACAATCTATTGTTAATTTATAATTATGACTAAAATATTAATAGTCATTTTGAAAAAAACAACACATAACTTTTTGATTTTTTAACTATTTAACACACTAGCTGAACTTAACATACCTATTAAGTTAACCTATGTATGTAGGCTATTTAATAAAAACCTACTTCATAATATAGGCTACCTTGTAAGTTACTTAACTAAACATAAGAAATTTATTACATCTAGTATGTTTAAATAAACCTAGAATAGGTTACCCTATTAATAGGTTAACCTAGGTAGGTTTATTTAGGTTTCTAACTTTAGGTTTTTTGCCAAATCAACCTAAGTAGCCTCATCACAAAATATTTTATCAAATTTGTAACCACCTCAAGTTTGTGTGATTAGATTCAACTAGACACAACATAATTACCCTAAGTTAACGTATTTTTTAACTTAAGAATGCATAGGTTAACCTAGGCCAAGTTATTAAGATGTATAAGTTGACAAACTAGTTCATCTTAAGTCAATTTAAGGAGGTTTAAGTTAGGTTGGTAGGTAGTAGGTAGGTTGACCTAGTCAACCCAAGGTGATCAAGGTTAATTCAAAGCTAAAACCTTTGAACTTTATAACTTTGTGTTGAATATATATAATATAAAAAAAATTGGTAGTGCAATGGATGAAGATTTGAACCCTAAAATGAAGGTGAGGGGTTCAAGTCCTCAGTCTTGCGATCTTTGATATTTAAACCGCTTGGCTTAGGTTAGGTAGCCTAGTTTAAACTTCTTGGCTTAAAAATTTTATGTTTGTTTTTAATTTATGGCACTTAGCCTAGATTAGGTAACCTAGGTTACCTAATAGAGGTAGTTAACCTAGCTAGGTTAAACTAAGTTGACTTTTGATTAGGTGAACTATGATAGGTCACATAATTTAACTAAGTTCAGCCAAGTTGACTTTTGGTCATGGGCAATGACTTGTAACATGTTTATAAACTTTTGACACATGTCATCCATTCATCAAGATATCTTTTATAACATTTAATTGAATTTAATGACTAAGTTGATATGGCATGCATTTTGCACATCGTACAAAGGTTAATGATGACATGAAATTTCATTATTATAAGAAAAAATAAAAATCCTAGTTGTTAAAATGATTGGGCCTTGCAATTAAATGTCCCTTGGGACTAAATGGATGAAACAACATGAGTTTAACAACTCACTAATCACTAGTCACATATATCCTTCCTAACTAGTATGTAATTATAAAGGCCAATCACAAAATCCAAAATGTGCTCTTGTGTTTCGCCAACTTCAATAATTCACTTAATTACTTGGTTAATAAAACATTGTTATTAATTGTAACTCACATTTTAGTCACTAAATTTTTGTCAAAAGTTCACCCATAGCCTTTGGTGCTTGTGATTTCATTGTAAACTTGAATATGCTTCCTTGCAAATCCAAAATGTTGGCACTCAAAGGTTCTATAACTTGTAGAAGTGAAAGTCTCACCTTTTTTGTCTCATAGTAACATTTTTTGATGATCACAAAACGGAAAGAAAAAGTAAAATTAACATTAGGCTACATCCATAACCATGGATACATAATGCGAAAGCATTCATCAACTCAAGTTGTGCAAAGTTTCGATCCAATTCAATCACAAGCACATCAATTGTAGTAGAACATTGGGCTTTCACTTGCCCAATGGATGTCAAAAAAATATCTTTGCAAATAATCTACTTAATATTAGTAATTGCATTATAAATGTGAACATGATAACTATGACCAGCCATTCAAAAAGAAAGAAATTCACATGTGTTACACCTTTAGCAACTTGTTGCAACACTATTTCAGGACCTTTAACAAAGTACAATTTTTCATTTATCACATGTGCATTGGTTTTCAAGAAATAGTGTTCCCCCACTTTAACCTTTGGCATAGTTACTAAGGCTTTGTGACGTCCAACATGTTTCCATAGAGAATTAATTTTAAGAACTAGTAGTTTTTCTTTCCCCTCAATTTGGGTGCATGCCTTGCATTGAACCTAAACAACCTTGCCACCAACCCCAAGCATAGATTTTGCCCATGGAAGCTTTAATGCCCAAGTATCCTAAAATTGCCTATGTAATTCATGTCTTCTTTCTTTCTTTCGACAATTCAATGTCCCCTTTTGCAACAACAAGGTCCAAAACCACACAATCAACTTCAATGGCAGGAGTAGATTCAAGTTCAATGATAGGAGCACCAATAGAAGGAGACTCAGGTTGAATGGTAAGAAGACCTAATAGAGGGAACATCCCCTTGAGGGATTTTAGGCCAAAAAAGAAAGTTGTATTTAAAATTCTTGGGGGGTTGTAGTTTTGCTACAAATTTCAACATGAAAAGCAAATGTTAAAAAACCAACAAACAACGTACTTGACAAACAAGTCACAAAGGGAATTGACAATCACAATTTGTAACAACAAAGAAAAACACGACAATCAAGCCTCAAGGCTTTGATTCAAGAATCTATTAACCCCTAAACCATAATGAGAAAGTTTACCCAAAAAAATTGTGGGAATGTTGAACCACAAATTGAGCTTGCAGTCCACCATCCGAATCCCAATTCCCAACTTTCCAACTTTCAAAACCTATGAAAGAATCATAGTGCACACAACACACCTTGAGGCCCAACAATAGACATTAGATAGTGGACACCAACACATACATGAAAATAATTTATGTGTTCAATGTTCAACCTCTGAGCTTCAAAGTGCACAATGCACATAATATTTTGAAAAATACAAAAAACATGAAAGAAGAAAGATAAAGAATAATTGGACAATGGAGCATCATTGAAGTTGAAGATGAAAAAAAACCTTTCAAGAAGTTCAATAGTTGGTCCAATAGAAGATCGACATTGCGCAAAAGCTCGAGACTCTAATTTGTCAAGTCCTCGCACAAACTTGCAACTCCAAACTTTTTAAAAAACAACTATCATCACCCAAACTCCAACGCAAAGATTACGATTTTGCATGATCAAGGATCATCAAGTAATAACTCTAAACCCTAATGAATTAGAAACCATCCCAAGGTGGTGAACTTCAACAATGCATAGATCGGGAAGGTGGCAAATGCCTGAGCAAAGTTTTCAAGAGAGATGGCGAAATTAGGTTGAGAGAAGGGAGGAGAGGCAACAAATGCTACATAAGAGAAGGTGGGAGAGGTGGTGAAATGAGAGGAGGAATGGGATGGTTTATGCGAATGAAAATCTATGGAAATGTCGAATCTGGCTTCTCAAAGTTTTTGATCTACGGTGGAGGCGACGACTCATTATTGGACCGTGGGTGCCATTTGCAATTGAGCATTTCCAGAGATGCTGACTTCGGCAACCTAATCATGTTTTTTACATGATTTTCCCTTCATGTCATTCACCGGCTCTAATTTCTAGTCGCCTTTTGGCGAAAATTTGCACCCCAAAAAAAAAACTGCCCAGCAGGATCTGACTGATGAACATCATCTAAGATTTCCAGTGCAGAGTCACATACTGAGTGTAGGTGGAGATGCTCTTTAGGAGTGTTGAAAGACACGCAGCAGCCACATCATGAAGTCTCCCTATCTCCTAACGTGGATTACTTGCTCTTTATTCGTCCAGAATCGACAACCCAACACATGGCAATAATGCACGTGTCGCAACTTTGTTCGAAGTATTTTGCTTGTGTCTTTTTAGGGGATTGTTGAAGGCAAAAAAGTCTCAAGAGATTATTAGTTTGGGAGTCAGCACAAACCCTATGTATGTATGTTATGGCCTTTCAAGCATTCAAGCATAGGTTTTCTTTGCTCATCAAATCTTTCCAAAAAAATTTGTAATTGTTTGTAATCTTCCTTCGGGTTGTTGTGCTTGCACCCTAAGAATTCGAGATCTTTAATCAAATGCCGCATGACCCATCTAAATTTAAGCACATCTGATTCATGAAATTGGAGATTTTTCCCAAAGGGTTGAAGGTTGTGTGTTGGTGAAAGAATTTGGTGTTTTTTGTGCTTTTTGTTTTTGTGGGGTTGTGGGGTTGGGGGGAATGGATTGCTCTCTGTTGGCTGTGTGCAAGTCGCCCCCCATCGCCTCTTCAAGGGTAGCTTCCTCCTCACTCTGTGATCACAGCAATTTTTCGAGTGCCTTGTTTGCTGGGATTCTTCGGCCACAATTGGGCCATAAAAGGGGTGGAAGTCATGGTCACTCGGGGTTGGTGATCAGAGCAGCAAGCACACTTCCACAAACCCCAGGTGAGAGGTCGCACCCTGCCTCGAATTTTTCTTCTTGATTGCAAACTAAGGTGCCAGCGTGCGTCACTGTGTCTGATTCGAAAATGTTTGCGAGGAAACGGCATTTGAGAGAATGGAGGAAGATGTGAATGAGACATTAAGATCTCATTTTCCAGTGCATCGCATTCGACCATCGATGTATACGGTAGACCAATAGCAACAAGAGAAGTTTTTCGCTGTTTTTCAAATTGCAAAGCTATGTATCTTTGAGCTTGCATTGTGCTGAATTTCAGCCAAGCAAGATAGCACTTCGTCCTTAAGGTTTTGAAACCCCAGTAGTCATATCCACTCTTCTCAAGACATTGCATCCAGTTGCATCATCCAAAGGATCATAGATCTGCATGTTCTATATGCAAGGCAAGTAAGGAACATGGTGCAAAAGCATCACCTTCTGAATGTGAGAATACATTCTTGTAATTTCAGGACAGTGTTTCAGACTTAATGCTATTTTGTTGCTGCAACAATAATTCACATAATGTAGGCTGACCATGCAAGGGACTTGGCCAACAACACAGTTAACGTGTCATCAGATTTATAAGTTATTGTTGAGGTTCAACTGTTTGGAATCACAGTTCTGATGGTTGTGTTTGCTAAGTTTTTATGGTGACAGAATCCTCGAGGCGCTCCGGATTCATAGAACCTGTCCAACTCTTGCAGAGCAATGATGCAGAAAGGAAGTCTACAGATTCAACTTCCCCTGATGAAGAGCCAAGTTCTTCAGGCCAACAATGGTCAACTTCAGCTTCTTCAAGCAATGAAGATGCATTCTATAAAATCCAAGTATACACAAGCAATGAGGTTAAATCAGACTTGACGGAGGTGACTGCTGGTGTGGCTGTGGCCATGATTGGGGAAAGTGGTGAAGCATTAGTGCAAAGAATACCCCCTGTTAAGGAGAATGCAGATGGTTCAGCTATCTTGGGATTCCGCTTCCAAAAAGGATCCATAGATGAACTCACTTTTCGTGGCCCAAATTTGGGGCGCCTTGCAGCTCTTTGGATTGCACCTGAGGCAGGTCAGCTTGTGCAACTTTTCTGTAGTGAGCACATAATAAGAATCCACAGCACACAACTTGAGGCATTTACTTTGTGAACTGGAACCCAGAGTATATTAGGGTTAGGGTTTTGTCAGTGTGTTGGGACCAAGTGCTTTCAGTTCAGCCTACAATGCTTTAGTGCAAATAAGTGAGAATCCATCTTCTGCACCTTGTGGGATCCTGCCCAGTGGATTGTATCCTCTCAGTTCTATCAGATGTAACAGTCACCTGTAAGATGAGCATCTTACCAGTCCATTCCAGTAGTCTATGATCTATCAGAGGTGGTCTAAAGGTTTTGCAACTCCCCATCTGTTTTTTGCTATACTGTATTTCCCACAGACTATTCATAACACAAATATGCTTAATCACGCTCGAAGAGTCTGCAGGGACTTGGCGGGTGGAAAAGGCTATAGTGACTATTGTACCCCTCCCCCTTCAAGAAAGTTCCAATGTTGTTTCTGATGGCACAAATTCAAATTCCTCAAAGAAGCCAAAGAGTGGCCTATATCATGTCTTTGAGGGTCATGAATCAATCTTGGGAGATGGAGGGGCTCTTCCAGCTGCGGAGTTAAGTCCAGCTTACATTCTTGAACTCGGGAGTGATGACCCCTTGGCAGCAATTATACCAGCTAAAAGGCCCAGATCATCTAAAGAATCAACAAAACAGCGAGAAGATGGATTGAAGGAGTACATGGCTCTCAAGGTCTCATTGTTGAGCTCAACAGCAGTGATGGTTACAGTGGGAACATTAGGGCTGTTTGTGGTGGGAGCTCCAGATTTGGCCCAAGGCTTTGCAGTGGGTGGAGCAGGTGGTCTCCTATACCTATTTCTGTTACAGAAAACAGTGGACCAGTTGCCTAGCCTGGACAGTAATGATTTCGAAACAAATTCTACAAGTTCAGATCAAGGAGGAATGTCAGGTCGATTCTCTCCAGCAACAGGTGTTGTTTTGGTTGCAGGGATTGCTTTGGTGACATTAAGGTTGGTGCAGGGTGGTGCTTCAAGTGCATTGTCTCCAGGAGAGCTTTTGGCTGGAGGTCTTGGATTCTTAACCTCAAGAGTTGCAGTCTTTCTAGCTGCATTTAAGCCAGATGATGGCAACAAATAGACACTATTAAGTTGCCCTGTTGACGTGCAATCAGAATGAACTGTTAATTGCGGTGCACATAGTATGTATGTGCAATGCAACTGTGTGTGTCAACTGTAATGTTATATATTAATCTGATTCATGCCTACAATCATCAAGTGACCAAATCATGGTGTGTGGGATTGCATGTCCTTGCTATTTGTCTTCGACAGTTCAAGATTTCAACTCTTTATCCTGCAATCCCATGCCTGCCAGGATAGCCAACATTGCTATATCATCAGTAATTTCAATGATAAAGAATCTTAGCAAGCAATTGCTTCTTCTTCAGCTTCCTGTACCTTTTTCTGCATCATCCAGACCTTGAGGATTACATGGTTACAGTTGCAATGACACCTGACATCACACCTGAGTAAATGATTTTCTTGGCTTTAATCTGTTGTTGCAGTGCAACTGGATCTAGTTCAAAGACTCCAACAGTCTCAACATCTTCTGCTTTCATGCCAAACATTTTCCACTCCCACATCTGTACAGGTTCCATCTGCATTTTAAAAGGTAATTAGGATCCTAGAGCTCAAACATGGGGAGCAAGATGAATGGTAGTTTTCTATCAAAGCAAAATCATCAGTGTTTTTCTCAAATGCTAATCCAGAGAAGTATGCCCGACAAAGGTTTGCAAACAACAGCTTAGCTTGGCAGAGCAGAGAGGAACCATCAGCACAACACTGCACAACATCAACATTCTGGCCATGCACCCTCCCAACTTGATAAAAATTTGAGAGGGGTATTGCAATAAAAAACTTACAAAATTGCTTCATCTTCATATGATATAACTCACCTCAGCCAGATTATGCTTGTAGCAACTGACAAGAGTACTGATCATTCAACTGTTACTGTGTGTACTTAGGGAAGCCCAATCTATGAGCTGAGCCTTCACACAAAAACTAAATATTCAAATCATACTTTCAAGTGTTTGTCAAAAATTGGTCTGTAGCCCAGATTAGACTAAAAACAGGGTTTGCTAGTTGATTGCTGTGTAGCATTGCCCACAACCAGAAAAACTATGCAACAAAAGCTCTAGGTCATGCCCACAACTGATTTTCAGTGTTTGACATGCCTTTGCAAAAAGCAATCAACAATTAGGTCTTCATTTCAGGAAAAACCATTTTAGGGGAAGCTGCTTATAGGCTTCATCCAGTGCATCCCTTCAGGTAGCTTGTTCAACCCTGCCCAACAAGGTGAGAAGTCTGGGAACTCTCCAAGTCTCAAAAAAAAACCTGGTCCTTCATGCATGTTTGCACAGCTATCAAGGGTCGTTTCATTCTCTATCACCTCCTCTTCCACAACTGTCTCCATCACCACAGAACCTCTTCCTAGCCTGTTTCATTCACTAGGTCCACCGGCCTCCCTTCCCATGACCTCCTCTTCCACCTCTACCACCCCGAACACCTTGAAATCCCCTCCCTGCCCACCCCCCTCTCCCTCCTCTACCCTTGGCAGCCCCATCAAAGCTACCATTCTCCTTGTCACGATTCTTACCTTTAGCCCCAGGAACAACCTTGTCTAGATCCAGTTCACCACTGGGCAAAAATAAACTCTTTGGAAGAGGCAACAGCTTTTCAACACACTTGCGGTAGCTGAAGTCATCCACTGAGCCATCAGATCGAATGAGATAGTAGCATCGGCTTTTCCATGAAGGATGCATGCGGACTTGAATTGCAGAAATCCCAGCACCAACCTTGTGAGGTGCACCCTCCTTGAGCAGTTCCGAGACAACCAAAAACTCATACTGAAAAATTGACAACCAAAGACCCAAATCAAACACTCAACCCAATCACAATCACAATCCATCATTAAGCGGGTGCACTGGACATTTTGCAACAGATGCTTCACATGACTCAACCAAGACAGATTCAAAATCAAGAAGCATTAAACTGCTGGTCAGCTACACCTGATTTTGCTTCTACCCGTACATCATTTGCAGCATTATAGAACTGAAAGTTCAGGGAACTACTGACCTTGTTGAGGTCTGTGTTGACAACCCATCCGTGCAACAGGTCATAGAGATAGGAAAACAACTCAATGGAGGATAGGAAGAGCTTGGGTCCAAGTTTCAGTTCAGCAGCAGACATTTGCTCCTCCTCCTTGCCAGCTTCCTCCTGTTGCAGACTGTCAGCTCCTCCTCCCTGCACTACATCTCCCGTGTGCTCTTCACCCATTTGTGTATCATCCACAGCCTTGGAGGACCCATTATTCTGCTCTACATCAGCCTCCACTTCTCCACCAGCGGCAGCATCCGACTTCACCCTCTTCACAGCCGGGACATCACCCTCTTCCCCTGCAACAGCTAGAATTTCGTCAACGGCATCGGCTGCAGCAACCGGCAATTGCTCTGCCAAGGCTCTAGCCTCTTCACTGACAAAAGTTTCGTCCCGAAATCGTTTCTTGACGGCCGTCTCCTCTACTGCCATGGTCTCTTCCTTCTCTCCTGTGTCTGCAATTGCAGAACCATCTACAATTCCTGCAGCTGCTTGTGGAAGTGCGGTTTCTGTCATCGTTTCTCTATCCACAATTGTGGTTTCAGTCACATTCTGTGCCAAAACTTCGCCGGTGCTCGGGACCATCTCTTCGACGATGACTCTCGTTTGCAAAACGGATACCGACTCTTCCACGACTCGTAGAACCGTCGCCTCCTGCTCCTCTTTCTTTTCGTCGTCTCTGACAATCTCTGCCGTGACGGCACCAAGCTCCTCCGCTTTCTGTACCTCCTGTGCCGTGCGCTCATCATCTTCAGCGGCGGCGAGTACAGTTGCTGCAATGCTCGGATCTGCCATAGCGTGAAGAGGAATCGTATCGTCGGGAGGAACTTCTTCGAAAGGCAAGCTATCAGGAAGAATGCTAGGGTCAACAAACGTGATATCCTCCTTCGTCGGGAAGGCTTCAGACGTAAGGACTCTGTGATCGTCATCTTCTTCCAAGGAAACAGCGGGTTCAGCAGCAGCAGCAGAAGGCACTTCTTCAAGCACAGAAACAGGCTCAATGGCAGCAGAAATATCAGCTGATTGCATATCTGCGAGTTCTGAATACGCAATGCCACTTACAGGAGGAGTATTCTCCACACAGGTACCAACATCAGGGTCCACTTCAACAAGAGAAACTCCGTCCTCAGGAGCGGTAACGACACCGGAACCGAAATCAGAAACCGCCGTAGCACCAGTTCCAAAAACCTCCACTACGCTAACGTCCTGAACCAAAACCTCCTCGACATTAACAATCTCCTGAACTACGCTCACACTAGTTACGACATTCTCCTTATCCTCAAGCAAAGACCGAGACAAGTCCTCATCCGCAGGAAAATTGACAACAGCATCGGACGGCGAAGACATCTGTGTATTTAACAAATGGAAAGCTGTTGCTGCAGAAACGATGCAAGGAAGTTCGCTGCAAGAAAGCGAGAAAGCAAGAGCAACGAAAGGAAGAGAAGAGAGAAAGTAAAGAACCAAGCGAGAGAGAGACAGAGCGCCAAACCCTAATTAGACTCAACCAGTTTTCAACCGCAGTTAGAATATGAGTAACCTCAGTGAAGTTACTCACCGCCGTTTTTTTAAGTCAACAACACATGTCACAGGTACACTAGTCCCTAGGTGCTTTTTTTTAATTAATTAATTAATTAAATTGGGCTAATCCCTATGTGATTTTCTAATTATTTTAAATTAACTTGGGCTAGTCCCTAGGTATTTTTTGTTAATTATTTAATTAACTTGGGCTCCAGGCTACCCCTAGTGACAATGAAATGATGAAAAAACTGAGTTGTTGATTTTGTGAAAATTAAGTTCCATTTCAATAAAAAGTATTGAATGAAATTGCATGTAATAACTTGAATAAATTTCAAATTGCATTCAATTTCAATCTAACTAAATTCAATTTCATTCCAATCTAACTAAATTCAGTTCAAATTTAATTAACTCAAATTCAAATCGATGTATAAAAATATTGAAAATATGCTCATCATCATATTGAAAACTTCTTGTGAAATTTGGTTGAGATTTTGTGACAATTATTCCATGAGCAAAAAAAACTCACAACCAAACATACTTGCACTCTCCCGAATCAAAACAACAAAATTTTTAATTTTTAATTTTTTTTTAAAAAAAAAAAGGAGTGAAAGAAAAACAAGAAATTTTCGAATGTTTCAGTTCAGCTTGAAATTCAATACACTAAACTCTCATGTCATCTAGGGTGGTAGTAGAGCCTCTTAATTTCCACTTTTTAATTTTGAGGTTTTAGATTGTTTTGTGTG
>Ga0209208_10008378_pt1 | contig 13782 bp, 11 predicted proteins | sample S1TSphfallax_3_FD_187694 | JGI IMG/M metagenome (GOLD analysis project Ga0209208, IMG submission 187694) | Host-associated microbial communities from peat moss isolated from Minnesota, USA - S1T2_Fd - Sphagnum fallax MG (SPAdes) (version 2) | ecosystem: Host-associated > Plants > Peat moss >...
TACATTCTACTTTGGAAAACAGCTGCTAGAACTCCTTGTATGGAGGAGCTTCATACTTGTTACACCAACTGCCAAATTCATCCCCATATGATATTTACGGAGAGCTGAAATCACCAAAAGTCACACACTAATCATGAAAAACTGAGACCAACAAAGTTGGGTGGTCCAAAGAGGTTTGACACAATCAATCTATACATTTCACGCTCAGCTTCCAGGAAGACATAAAGAGCCAGGCAGAACAGCAATGTATTCTGGGAAAAAGAGGAAGAGATGTCAAGCATCTGGCCCAACCTTCCTTAACCTCCTCCATCAATGTTTTTTCTGACAGCACACGTGGAGTTTGACAATTATGCAATTTTTTCTCAATCAAACGTCTGAAAAAGGAATTAACAGTGGGCAGAGATTTCCAATGACATTAGGTGACTGTTACCAAAGCCCTGCACCAATACTCAAAGAACATTTACACAAACAAAACCTTGAAAAGCATAAACTGAGTCTAGTGGCTTACAATCCAGACATAAAAATATCTCGCACTGCATGAACCTCACCTCGGGAAGTAAATCATGGCAGGAACAACCACTAACCCAGGAAACCAAGAATCTGGGAAGGCTGTGGCACTTTTTCTGGTTTATAGCACTAGAATTTGCTGCTAAACATCAAATGTACACATCTGCAGTGACATTATCATGCTCTTTCTTTTTGTCTAACAGCAAACAGACTTAAGATAGTGAGAGATACCTATCATACTTTTGTGAGTGACATCTCTTCAGTGGCCATGTAAGGTGTGGGCTCCAGGTCCATAAAATACATCTCCATCTCTGCTGGGTTGATATTTAGGTCATGAATAGGAACACCTTTTTGGATACTGGTTCTGCAAAATCTCCAACATTATATTTACACATGGCAATCACTTGTCACTTTGAAGTTGGCATCCTTGACCAGACTTGCAATGCCTGTTTGACGCCTCTTCTTTCCACCCAACTGATGCCAATTTAAAGACCATCACAGATCACAGATGATCAAGTGTAAGGGCTCTCAAACAAAAAATGTACAGCTTGTAGATTATGTATATAGTGCATGCAAAAATGATGAAGAAAAAAGACCAATGCAGCAATTGTGGTAAGATGCTTCAATGATGCTTTTTTGTGATGTTTTTAATCACAAAAAAGGAGAACATTGGTATGTAAAACAGATGTGTAATGGTATGGGTTTAGGGATCTTTCCTCCCATCAGACATGGCATGGTAACCTTTAGGAGATACATTACTCCATATTCTTTGGTGTTTGAAAGCTCCTTGGAGTAATCAAAGTGAAGAAATGTAACGAAGGGACCAAAAGAAAGGGTATAGACATAGATCCATACAACTATCTTCAATTATAATCTTTGAACTCAAAACAGCAAGAAAAACAACATCATGGCAATCATGCATATTTTATACCAGTAGATCACAATCGTGTATCTATTCTTGGGAATACTAAAACCAGGAAGAGTTTTAGTACTTTGCAAAACAAGAATTGAGGTTCTTGTTCCAGAGACCAAAGACACACCCCATGCCTACCCATCATATCATCATATGAAGCAGTGACAACTTCTCACTGCAGAAGCATTTGAATTTGTATAATTGGCAAAATAATCATGGGATGAGCAACAACAAAAATTTGAAGTGTTCAAGTCTTCACCCCCGGTGATCTCATGATCAAGAACATTAATGGACCTTCAAATCATTGATGATGTGAATGACGCAATCAACCTTTGAACCCACGTAATATGTTAACTTCTAAACAATGATAAATCCTACTACTTAAGTCTTCCTCAAGTTGAAACAACAAGACTCTGCCATTCTTTGGTGAGAAAAGGTTTTTGATCCTAACAAATATATGGGGGTTCTCTATAACAACAATGCAATCAAATTCAACCAAACACCAATAGTTGTAGATGGCAAAAACATGAATATATGATACATATTTGTCGATGTTTTTCACTATTGATTGTGGGTTGAAAGATCCTTGAATCGAATTACCTAGGTTCCACCTTAGTAGCTTATCCTATGAACCCTCATACTTCCCTCTTCCCCCACCTAGGCAACTAGGGTATGTGATTAAATACTAAAGTAAGTAGATAAGGAATTGGAAATAGTTATTATGTTAGCGGGTAAGGTCTCTTTCATTTTGATCAAAGTGGCCTAATGGAAAGAGATTTTGTCTCCAAACAAATTTCCAATACATCTTTCCTTCATTGTAAACACACAATTCTACTCCAAGTCAAGCATTGATTGAAATACATAGTCATGACTCAACTTATGAATCATTATAATGTGAAACATATCATTCCTTTTGATGAGAACATGTATTTCAAAATGTTTCCAACATTCTCAACATTAATTATTTACAAATTTTCAACCCAATTATAGCTCTCCAATGAAAAATGCTTTTCCATACAATTAAAAACATGGCATGATTTTAGTGGTTTTCTATTACCTTGTTGTCATCACCATATATTGTGTGTATATGTGACAACAACAAGCTAAGGTTAATCACTTGGTGACTATTACGAGGAGATGCATGTGAACGATCAGTAGTGGTATTGGAAAGTTCTTGATTTTGAAAAAAAATTAGGTCTAGGTTTTAAGTTCGGTTCTAAGATATCCAGATTTGAGGTTCAACATTTTATTAATATTGTCATTAAAATCAGTCTAGACATTTTGTAAAAATTGAATTATAGCTTGATTTGGGTATGTTGTCCCCTTTTATACATGTTTAAATCTTCTAGGTGGATAAGTATAACGTTTCAAAAAAAGTAAAACATGATTTTTTTTTAATGCTAGTAGTTAATTTTAATTGGTTGTACATAATTTTTATTTTGAACTATGTGGAGTAGTTGAACAAACTAATATTACCCAAAAAAAAATTATATTTAGTTGTGCACGTGTAATGGAGATGGAATTGGACTTGATTTTAATCAGACTAGGTTTCAATTTTGATAAGAAAAGATTATAGTTGAAAATGGTTTCAAGATTGAATTCGAGGTTCCATCAAAATCTAAAAAAGCTCAAATTCAAAATCAAAGGTTCTTTTTAAAATCAAGAATTGAACAACACTAATTAGTACATAGTTAACCATTGGTATTAGTGGTTAGCTATGGGACAAGAATACAATGAAAAAGTGGTTCATGTTCACACATCATCCATCTTACATGGTGCACAATTGCCCAAGTTACACTTGACCCTTTTTAAACTCCAAAGACAAATAACCAACTTTGAAAATAGTCTTTGGTTGGGTGGTCTCCTTTGATGATCTATCTATGAAGGAAGGTAGTTTGTTCACTCTTGGTACTATTGGAAAGCCCTTGATGTGTCCGTAGGGGTGCATTGAATTAGTTTCATAGTGTTCAACCTACGATGCAGAAGTTATTGAATATTGACCAATTTTTTCATTAAAATTTTATATAGATCAAAACTAAAAATCATAAGAGAATTCGGGCACATTTTTGGTATTGTTGGTAAACCCTTAGTGAGTAGGATTGATGAAAGTGATTTCGAAACCTAGACTTAAGGTGTGGGAGATATTGAATTTTCAAACTAAATTTCATCTAAATTTCAAAAAGTGGTTTTGGTGTGAGAAATTTGTTGGGCAACAAGTTCACACTTTGGCCAACAACAGAGGCCACACTAGACTTGAAGCTCATGCTTTGAAGGAACCATTCCTCTTAATGGCACCAAGGGGAGATTGGGTATGCATGTTTATTTTTATGGATCTTAAATGCCAACCTTATCTTACTACAACCTTGAGGATGGCACCATCACCAAACTCTAGCTCTTTTGTGGTCGAGACCATGGCAAGATAAATCTCACTGGCCTATTGAAAGAAAATCCAATGCACCATTTACTCCTAGAGACACAAAATAAAAGTTTCCAATATTCCATGATGGTTGCATACATAACTAGTGTGCGGTCGGTCACAAGGAATGTAGGAAAATAACTACCATCCCCAAAATTGTACCCAATTTTAGAATTGTAGTGTATCATGGCTAAAGCCTTTGACTTCAATTTAATATCTAAACTAAAAAAATTAATAATTATTCTCCATCTTAGCTAACAACCTGGAAAAAAAATAAATAAATAAATCTTGGAAATTAAACATGGGTTGAAAAATAGATCTATACTATTTTTTGGGGGGATCCATAAGCTTTAACCCATACAGACCTGCTTGAAGAAGACATATAAATTAGTACCATAATACATGGGCACCTTCAGCACTTGTGTGGCGAATAATTAATATAATTTAAGATTTTTGGATTTTTTATTCTGAAAATTTCGACAAAGAAGGAATTAAGCAAATAAAATTGCAACAATCTTTAAAGCTTTTACTGCTAACCTTGTGGTTAGATGATTCACATTCAACAATATATTTCATTACATCGGATGAAAGTTTGAATCTTGTTCCCTTCAAGTGCTGCTAGCTAGGCTTTTATAATGATTTGATTTGAAGTTTTGAAATTTTTGGCATAAAATGCTGAATTTTTGCCAAAATGAGAAAGTAATTTAATTTATGCGGAAGCTACCCATGTAATAAATACAGTATTCTCATATGTATTACACAAATTGGAATAATGGGAACCTTCACCAAGAACATGAAGTAGAATGAATGCCAAACATATTTTGGCAACAATGTTACACATTTGATGCCTATTATGCCGAAACTGGCTGTTCTCACCCCCTAATTGCCTGACTTTACAGATAAACTTTAATACCTACTAGAGTTTGGAGTTTGGAGTTCTGAATGATAGATGTCCAAAATGCATGGAGAAAATGTCTGGCATCTCTTGATTGCAGAACATCATTTTTTGTAATTGTCAATTATTACCCCCAAGTAGGGTTTGTACTCTCTACTATGTAGATTGTCTTCCTTGTATTTTGGTGTTATGAGATTTTTAAAGCATGCATGAATAATAGGAGGCATAGAATGAAGGCTCAAATTTGTGTTCTCCATTGTAAGTTTTGAATTTGGATTCCTGCAATTGAAGGTGAATTCATTTGGTCTCATGTGCATGCATTTATTTATTTATATGTGTGACTTTGTTTGCCTTGCCTACCAAGGCAAGAATATTGTGTCTAGATTCATATTATAGAGTATAGTAGCGTAAGGGATTTTGGCCTCTAGGTAAAAGGTATATTTTTATGTGAGGATTTTTGAAAGATGATATTTTGGCTTGTGTTGAAACTTGAGATTAGTTATAGAGTTATAATATCTTGAAGGATTTTGGTTTCTTTTAGAGGATTTTTTTCAAGATAATTATATTTTTGCATGGTGAAATATTTGAGTTTTCATAATTCTTGCTTTGCCTTGTTAGTTTTGATAATATATTGCACCCATATTGTAATGCATAATTTAAAGAATCAATTGAAAATATCATAAGAAAAACTTGCAAAACTTCTTGATCTCTTTCAATGAATTTGAATAAAAGGCCAAAAAAAAAGAAAACAAAAAAGGGGGTAGATAATCATCTTGTTCATAGGGTCATACCTCATTTGGAGTCATGAAAGTACTTGTATGGGAAGAAGCTATGTCTTAATGATTCCTCATATCATGACTCCCTTGAAATGAAATGAGTGAGCCTCTTCTGACTCCATGATTGATGGGAATTCAACTGCCCAGGTGCTCCACCCAACTTGACCCAGATGAAATAAACCCAAGTGAGTAACACAAAGGCAAGCTACCACCTCTCTCCTAAAGTGAGTCCAAGGGACAACCTAGTGGAAAGTACTTACATCATATCTAGCTTAGTAGTAAAATAATACACTACCTTTGAAAAAAACTCCACATACCTTTAATATTAAAAAGCATTTTCAACTTGGGCTAATACGCCCACGATAAACCAGGGTTACTTATTGCTACTTCTAGAATACTTCTATTAATTTTGGCTACCCATTGGAAGTTTAAAATAGAAATCAATCCATTTTCTTTGAAAATAAATTGGGAACTAGAAAACCCCAAAAAATCGTTCACCATTTTGAAAAAAAGTTCTGCAACTAACATCAATTTTCCATTAAAAAATCAACACTTTTAAAGTTGAATTCATTTTTAAAAACTAACGTGTTTAAATTTGAACTCGTGCTATCTTGCAGGTGCTTGTTGGCACTTGACCGTGCTAAGTGCTACTTACAAAAGGTTATATTATCTATATCACACACACCCTCCTAAATTCTGCAGTTCACACAAGAGTTTGTTCCACATGAGCAGCACATTCTTATAGAGCTGTGAACAGTATTTTTAATGGTGAATTTTCGCCAAATTTTCACCTAACAAATTTGATTTTGAGCTATACTAAGTATTTTTCCATGGGAAAAATGGTCCAAAACTGCCAGATTTTGGGGGAAAAAAGGATTCCCAGCCAGCTTGGTGACTAAAAAGAGACCATTAAATTATAGCTTTTTCAGGGCACGAACTTTTGGTCTTTTTTGGTGCGGTATACATAGTTCCCAAAACTCATGGTGGAGAGTAGGCTATATTCCACCCAGAAAACCATATATATAAAAAACTCTCACCACCCAGTGGAAAACCTTCTTTTCCAGACTGACATTAGAGTTAAGGGTAAAGTATCAAAAAACTGGGGACGAAATCAAAAGTCAGGATGAAAAGAGTAGACAGGATAAAAAGAGGGAACCAAACCAGTTTTCTCACCTAAGTTTTGGTCCTTTCAGGAATTGCATTTACCCCCTCCCCCCCAGTTTTGGATTTACCTTCTCATTTGTCTCCAATGCTGTTCATATTATTCCTCACCAAATCAAGTCTTTGTGTCCAAAACAAATCCTGGAAAAACTCAGAACTGATACTCAGTTTCATTGAATGGTGCCCAGTTTTGCTCACTTCCCTGCTGCACTAAAATTGGGGATGAAACAGGGATTACAGGGTCAAACTAGGGGCCCAAGACAGGATGACTTTGAGGAAAACTCCATTGGGATAAAAAAAAACGCTTTTAGATAACCCCCCAACTGCTCTGAGTTGAGACAAAGTATAATAAGTGAGTCACGGTTTTGGTGTGCACAAAAGAGTCCAAGATTTAGATTGAATGCATCAAACCAAGCAACACAAGATACACACTATATACCACAATTCACCTTGATAACCAGTCCAACTTTGCAACATTCAGGGGGTGTAAAACTCCCCCCCAAACAAGCTTTTCTTTGTTGTGTACGGAACTATAGACTATACTGAATTGGGTTAGAAATGGGTTGAGTTTATACTTTAGAGCATGAATCTGAATTCTCACCAAGTATAGATTTGTGGGTCAAGTTAAGTATATACCACAAATCGGAGCTCACCCAACTGAAATTCCATCACTTTTTCCCAACCAAGGAACAGAAATTGAGTCTTTCCAAATGCAACCGTCAACAACATTGGGTGGTTCTTTACTTTTATGAAGAATCTCTGATTTTGGTTCTTGAAAATAAATTGGAATTTTCTTGGTTCCAGTTTTAGTTCCAATTATAAATAGAATTGGCAATTCCAGGTTTGGTTCTTGAACCCACCCCAAAAAACACACACACACACACACACACACACACACAACCTCAGTTCTGGTTCCAGTTTTGAGAACGAGTCCAGCTGAATTTCTACTACTCGGGATTGGAACTGGTGATTAATTGCTGGCTAATCACCAGATCTAGTCCGTGTTATTGGCTGGAGTGACCCAACCCCCATGACTGCACCAGTTCCATCTGGGATGAACTGGTTGGTGTTCATCCCAGGTATTGAAGCTCTCGTAGTCAGAAAGGTTGAGTCAAAAAGGTTTTCTGCCCACCCTCCAACAGTTTTTTTTTTCCACCTTGTATCACCCCTGCTCACCCATCTACCCCGTTTACTCAGCTACCCCGCTCATTTTGCACTGGCAAAACCTATATCTCTTCTTAGTTAAACTTATAATTCTTGGGAAAACCTATATCTATTCTTGGTTAAACTTATAACTCTTGGCAAAACTTTCATCTTTTTTTGGCTAAACTTTTCTCTCTTAACAAAATCTATATCCCTTCTTGGTTAAACTTTTCTCTCTGAACAAAACTTATATCTCTAAACTTCTAACTCTTGGCAAAACTTATATCTTTTCTTGGCTAATTTTTTCTTTCTTGGCAAAACTTATATTTCTTCTTGACTAATTTTTTTTCTTTTGGCAAAAAATTTCTCTCTTAGCAAAACTTAAAACCTATATCTATTTTTGGGTAAACTTCTAACTTTTGGCAAAAACCTATATATTTTTTGGCTAAACCTTGACCTCTCAACAAAACATTTCTATTTGTTGGCTAAACTGTTATCTCCCAACAATTCTTTTATATTTTTTTCGCTAAACCTATACCTTTCAATGATACCTTTTTATATTTTGGCTAAACCTTTTCATTTCATGGTTAAACTTCTACTTTTATAAAAGGAAAAAAAAATGGAATCCACAAGGTGTAAAATGAAATTCAGTATATTTCTTTATAAAAATCAATCAAGAACATAAAAAATAATGTTGATTTTAATTTTTTTTAAACTAAAAAGGTTTTTTTTTTCCCCTATATTTTCAATGATTATTTAATTCAATCACTTAAATCATAAAAATATTAATGTAAAACACATGGTTTTGAAAGGGGGGTTAAATTTACATATAAAGGTTAAGGGTTTAGGTTATGGGCATTACAATGCTCATGTCACTTTAAGTTAACACCATGTTTGTAATGGTTTGGAGTTCCCAAAACTAACACCTATTATATGGGCAACATGTAGGTATTGCCTATTATAACAATTACTAATAGTAGTTATTGATTTAATCCCAACATGCAAATACCCACATACATAAACAATGTCATTTGTGACCCACATTTGGATTCAATTGGGTTTAGGCTACATTGTTAAACAATTATAAGACAAGCCTAAGGTGATATGGTGGGATAGAATCAATGGGGGAAAAACCACGAAGAAGGATGAAATCATTAGACAACAAGACATTGCTTACTTGGATTACAAACACAAGAAAAGGAGTTGGCATTTACACAAAAACCTGGCCATTTTTGTGCACACATGGGCATTTAATCATTTGAATGATGTGTTTTATTTCCCAAATGTGAATGAAGTTGATGGAATTAAAGTCCCATTCACAATAGAAAATCAAATTCTATCACAATTACAATCCATGGTTTCATTTGGTGATAATGGGGCAATATCAATAGATGCCACCTTCAACACCAATGATGTAAAATTCCATTTGTTCACATTGATGGTGTTTAATGTATCGGAATGCCAATTGCATGGATCATTACAAGTCACCAAACATGTAATGATTTGGTGGAGTGGTTTAAAGTCCTTTAAAAACAATGTTTCAAAGGAAAATGCCTAAATGGAAACCTTCATGTTTCATTGTTGATAATGATCCACAAGAATTACAAGCATTATGATGGGTTTTATTTTTATTCCGCCATTTTTATTTATTTATAATGTACATGCAACAATGTTAAATTTTCCTCTCACATTTTCCATGTTTAGATAATGTTGTCAACTATTGTACTAAATTATTATTCAATGCATGGTTAAGATGGTGTGGGGTGAAAATCAAGTGCCCATTTACCTTTGAGCATGACATGTTTTGAAGGCTTAACACTTGCGTTCAATGGAAAAAATCAAAAACAATGAGGTGAGGTGTGTAATGTTGGATGACCTTCACATTCTCATGTACATGCCCATGAACCAACTGAAAACACTGAAACTTTTATGAATCATGAAAATAACAAGGTTATTCAAAGCTTCACCCAACATTTGTTTGGTGACTTATGGATTCAATACTTTTGGAATATTATTTTCAATTTAGTATTTGACTTAGTTCTCAATCCATTGTTGTTGTTCCACCGTGTTGTGCATATTCCAAGTTATTCGTGCACATTTAAATTAGGGTACTTGAACATGAATGTGAACATTGTGCATGTTGGCATAGATTTGTGGATGATGGGGTTTTGACAAATGCTACATTCAAGCCAAAACACACAAGCATCCATTGAATCTTACCATGGGGCATTGAAACATTGGTTGTCCTTGGAGAAAAAAAGGTTTCAAGGTTGGTGGATTGATTAGTTAATGTGGAAACTCACAACAACAGTTGTAAAACACTGCACACTCACATGGATGAAAAAGTGTGGGTTTATAAAAAACAAGGTTGTGAAATGCATTGTGAAAACAAGTGTTGAAAAGGCCACATTGATCCCCCTGCACCCATGTCACCCATGGGATGGATGGCCATGTAGGGATGGTGCGAAGCCAACAACATCTAGATGTGACTTATAAGGTTCCACCAAGTATGCTTGTTGCACATTTGAATGGGCATTACATGGAAACTTGTGCAAACACCAAGTTGTTATTCTTCTTATATGTATCGATTTTACCAAGGAAAATATTATTCAATATTATGGGACATGGTATGGATCCAATCATGGAGGTTTTGCTACCATGTTTGGGACCTTACATATTTACACCTTTATGATAATGAGTCAAATAATGAAGAACCCAATGAAGATGACATTGAAGAAACATGGGTTGTCAACATGGGTGGGCTTTTGACATTGGATGGTACTTCCCCCAATGTTGAGGGAGAAAAGGATCAAAATTAGTTTTCAATTTCAAATGCCCCCATGGAAATAGTGCTTACCCAAATGGGTGATGTAATGCAAGAAATCATCTATGAAATAAAAAAAGGTGGGATTCAACTCATTGATCATGCCACATCATTATTGCATGTGATTACATCAATGTTTGAAATATTCGCCTTTCCAAGGTGGTGAGATCTTACGTCTAAACATGGTGTTTCATCGCATCAATGATGGCTTAGGCAATTTAGTGCACGAGATGAAGGATTGGCCTGAGACCATGGTAGAACGTGCAAATATCCATAGAAAAAGAGTTCATGAATATAAAAAGATAATATACTTCCACTTGTATTTTCTCCCATATTAATCTCCATTTATTTAAAGATGACACATATTACCATAATATGTGTTAATGGTTTCAACTTTAAACAATGAACATATATGGCTTGAAGGTTAACCCCACAATTCATAACACACCATATTAGTTCAAACAATTAATGTACAATAATTTAGGGTTAGTGAACAAGCTTTTTCATATTGCATAGAATTTCACATATTACATGGGACATAATGATTTTTTATTGTGATATATGAAGGTAATGCACATCCCATAACCTTTCCAACTAGGGATTTGCCATCTTGATGTAGGTATATATATATATATTTGTTATCATAGTGAAAACTTCCTTTAGTGGATATTGGTAATGAAGCATGGGGTTATAGTGAAAGTTTTAAATTCAAGTATTACCAATGAGTTCATTTTCACAACAAGCAATTGTGTTTTTGGATGAAGGTAATGCAATATCAACATGTTTAAAAATATGATGAAAGTATTATTTTGTTGGTGTGCGCAATGAGTAATCACAATTGAGTTTGTATGAACAACATTCACCCATAATTTGACATTTGTATTAGATATTGACAATTTAGGTATTTTAGTTTTTTGAATTTTTTGGTAACCTTAACCTAAGTGATTGAGGGGCAAGTATTTGCAATACCCGCATATTAAAACCTTTACATAAATGAAATATAATTAGTAGTAAAAATAATATGGGAATTACAAGGACTTGGTTTTTTTGCATTTTAATCCAATGGGGCCACAGTTTTATCACGAAGGTATTACAAAATTTAGGTCCATTGTCATTCAAGCTCCATCATAACATTATTAGTCCATTGTATGCAATACCTTTGTTTTTTGTTTTTTGACATTATGACGAGAAATATTTAAAAAAAGAAAAAGTAAAATGAAATTGTGTAATACTCACATCTAAGGCATAAAATGTTGGCTAGATTTTTTCATGTTTCACATAATACCCAAATGTTGGGCATAAAATATGCATATTTAATGAATAAAAAACTGATGAAAATAGTTCTGATTTTTTTTAATTAGAAAAATTGAAAAATTACAAAATTGATTGTGAAGAAGAAATAGAAGAAAAATCATTTAGAACAAGAAAAAAGACAATAAAATTTTAGAATGAAAAATAAAAGTACAAGAAACTAGAAAATTAATCTAAAAGAAGCAAAACAAAAATTCAAAAAAAAAACTTTCATTTTGATCACAAATGACATTGTTTTCATATGTGGGTATTGCATGTTGGGATTAAATCTTCAACTACCATTGGTAATTGCAATAATAGGCAATACTTGCATATTACCCATATAATAGGTGTTAGTTTTGGGAACTCCAACCCTTTACAAACATGGTGTTAATTTAAAAGTTGACATGAGTCTTGTAGTGCCCAAAACCTAAACCTTCAACCTCTATATGTAAATTTAACCCTCTTTTCAAAAACATATGTTTTACATTAATTTTCTTATGATTTAAGTGATTTAATTAGATAATTTTTCAAAATGCAAGAAAAAATTTAGGTTTTTTCTTACCTCTTTAATCATTTGTACTAACTAAAATCAATAATATTTTTCATGTCCTTGATTGATTTCTATTAAAATATATATTGAAGTTCATTTTACACCTTGTGAATTCCATTTTTTTTTTGTAGAGGTTGAACTATGAAATAAAGAGGTTTAGTCAAAATATAAAAACGTTTTGTCGAAAAGTAAAGGTTTACCTAATATGTAAAAAGATTGTGTTGAGAGGTAAGGGTTTAGCCAACAAATAGAAATGTTTTGTTGAGACGTCAAGGTTTAGCCAAAAAAAAGGATTTGCCAAAAGTTATAAGTTTAGCCAAAAAGAAATATAAGTTATGCCAATAATAGATATAGGTATTGCCAAGAAGGGATATAGGTTTCACTAAGAGAGAAAAGTTTAGCCAAAAAAAGATATTAATTTTGTCAAGAGAGAAAATTTTAGCCAAGAAGAGATATAGGTTTTGCTAGGAGTTATAAATTTATCTAAGAAAAGATATAAGTGCTTCCAAAAGAGAAAAGTTTAGCCAAGAAGAAATATAAGTTTTGCCAAGAGAAAAAAGTTTAGCCAAGAAGGGTTATAAGTTTTGTCAAGAGAGAAAAGTTTAGCCAAGAAGGGATATAAGTTTTGCCGAGAAAAAATTAGTCAAGAAAAGATATAGCTTTTGCCAAGAAAAAAAGTTTAGCCAAGAATAGATATAGTTTTAGCCACAAAAAAACATAGGTTTTTCTAGGAAAAGATAGAAAGGGTAGGTAAGGCATTAGTTGTTTGGGTTAGGATTTAGGCTAAGTGGTAGGTCAATAGAGTAGGTAAGTTAGTAGGGTAACTAGGTGGGAGGGTAGGATGGAGGTCAGGGTTGGGAAAAAATTGGCCCAGAAAAAAAAAGTCAAAGGTAAGCAAGCAAAAAAAATTGACTGTGGTAGAATGTTGGTTAATGTAGGGTGAAGACATGGATGAAAAAAACATAGCCCATCAATGCTATGGACAGAATGGCCAACTGGTGCAGTCATGGAGGCTGGTTCACTCTGACCCTCGTTATTCTAAAATAAAATTTATGTTGGTTCCAGTTCTTGATAAAAAAAAACTTGGGTTGTTGTGGATTCTTAAAAACCTAGGTTCTGATTTGGGTTCAGAAAATCAGTCCCAGTTCAGATCCAGTTCTTACTAACTGGAACCAGCAGTTTGACGGGTACCCGCCCAAACATTTGTGAATACCAACTTCAATACAATCCGAACAAGAAAGCTGAAACCAGTCAACAGCCAAATTCATCCCCAGTCTCGACACCAGTTTTCTTTCTCAACTTGC
>Ga0209208_10008379_pt1 | contig 13781 bp, 9 predicted proteins | sample S1TSphfallax_3_FD_187694 | JGI IMG/M metagenome (GOLD analysis project Ga0209208, IMG submission 187694) | Host-associated microbial communities from peat moss isolated from Minnesota, USA - S1T2_Fd - Sphagnum fallax MG (SPAdes) (version 2) | ecosystem: Host-associated > Plants > Peat moss >...
CGGGTCTGGGCCGACACTCTCGGACTCTTGGATTTTCACTGATCGAGCTTGTCGTGCGGGGTGTCGGGTCGGGTCCGTCACAGAAGGTCGGCCGGTTTTCTAGTCCTTTGCACGAGTGGAATGGGCATGGCCATTCTCTGGTTCCCAGCATGGGGGAGCGTGGCCTGGAGGAGGAGCGCTGTGCTAGCATGGATGGTGCGAGCACGACCGTTCTCTGGTTCCCAACACGGGGGGAGCGTGGCCTGGAGGAGGAGCGCTGCGCTGCTATAGGCGAGAGAAGAGGAGGAGGAGGACAGAGGAGAGAAGAGAAGAAGAGAAGAGAAGAAAGATCTTGATTGGAGCTGATCAAGATCAAGATCTTTTTTTTCTGTTGCGACTCTCTCGTGTTTTCAAACAAGAAGTTCTGTCTCTGGTTTTCTCTCGTTGGCGTTGCTGAGGAAACCAAATCGTGAAGCAAAAGCCTGGCGGAGGTGGTGGTGGTGGTGTTGAAGCACGCGACTTCACAGAAGAGAAGAGAAGAGAGATCTTGATTGGAGCTGATCAAGATCAGGATCTTTTTTTTTTTGTTGCGACTTTCTCATGTTTTCAAACAAGAAGTTCTGTCGCTGGTTTTCTCTCGCTGGCATTGCTGAGGAAACCAAATTGTGAAGCAAAAGCCTGGCGGAGGTGGTGGTGGTGTTGAAGCACGCGACTTCACAGTGTCCGAAGGTCACGGGCAACCACTAGTCATAAGAATTGACCGTTTCTCAGTCGGTCATAAAGGTATAACATTGGACAGTCCTATGAACCTCAAAATTTCTATCCTGCAGCAGCATATGCATGAGTTTGTTTCATACATATGTTGAGCTTGTATTCAGGGTGAACTTAGCTCATCTTGACTGTAACTCATCTTTTCTTGAGCAACGATTTCCAATAGTCAATCTCTGAAGTGTAAACCTCAGAACCCATGACTTCCACTGGGTTACCAAGTTTATCGGCAACAAAACGGCCTAGACATCATCTCTCATCATCTCTCGCTGTGTTTTAATTTTTGCACAGAGAATGTCAATATCCCAACTAATCATAATACCCAACCTCAAAACATTCTCACAACACCCAACATATCACAATATCCAACCTCAACACATTCTCTCAAAGCCAAATCAATCACAATACCCAACCTAAAAGCATTCTCTCAATACCCAATGTAATAACCAACCTTAAACCATTCTCTCAACACCCCAACCAATCAAAATGGCAAGGAAAACAATTGCCCAAAATAAAACCACATTAAACTATCGAAAGTACATAAATAATAAATAAAAGTAGTGTAAAAACTGCAGAAAATATACAATCTGACCTCAACTGCAAGGTAAACAGAGAACTGTCCAAACCAAAAGGGCAGTGAACTATCAAGATAACTGTACATCAATGATAAACAACAATTGTGTAAGTACTGCAGAAACATACAATCCCTCTTCATTCTTCTAACTCTCTTAAATATGAAATACCCTTACCACTGATTAAATTATAATAATCAATGGTACAATTTAATCAGTACAACAAATTAAATTGATATACAATTTGCCATCTTTGCATATACAAGAGAATATTAGTCCCATGACTGTCAAACTCCCCTCTATAAGTGGGCAAATCAGCCATCTAAAAAGCATCTTTTTCTACCAGTACAATTCATTGCCAGTACAGTGACCTGAAAATAATGCTATTCAACAGTTAGCACCCAAAAAACTGCCACCAGGAAGAGGAAATCCTGATAGATGTTGGACAGTCAACTCATGTACAAGTTTACTGCTTTTGCAGGAGTTCTCCTGACTCCTAATGCCTGCATAAAGATAGGTAGTCAAGGACAGAGCCAGCTCCCAGTGAAAACCATATACCTATATACAGGTCTTCAGGAAACTCATCCTTTTGTACGTCACTTTCTCCTTTGCCTTCTTGAAATCAGCATGTGTAACCTGCAGTAAATTTCATTTCCATCTCAGGAAAAATACCATATTCAACCGCAATCAGACATGCTCAACTTACTTTGGACTGTGAGGTACCTTTGGATTTCTGAAGCTGTACCTGAAATGCACAATACATCACTTGAATGCCAAGATGATTATGTATTTACTTACATCAAATGCAGTCTTAGTTTCTTCCCACAATTCTCATCATGTACCAAGACTTGATGAGACCTTTGATGTGAGGAAAGTAGACTAAGAAAAATGGAAACTGACCTTCATCTGTTGTTCTCAGAGAGTCAACAGGCCAACCTCTGGAGTCTGTGCAGATGGCCTTCCTGTCAGCACCTGAAAATTGGTCCTTGGTCAAAAACTCTTCCAAATTGACATCATCTGACAAGGTCATTTGGGATGTGTGAATGAATCATCTGCATGTGACAGAACAACAGACATGAAAAAACTCAATTCATTACTGAATCCCACATTCAATTTTCACATACATCTAAGGAGATCATATGTCTGCAGAATCTATCTACATTCTTTTCACCTCATAAACCTGTTTCACATGCAGTTTGTGACATGTCCAGACTAGAAAACAAAACCAGAGCTCAACAGAGCAAAACCAGAACACAAGAGAGACTTAATTAGGGCACTAAGTATTGAACTGTACTATGTTGCATGCAAGAGTCTAGCATAACCTTTCAACACACCCAAAATGCAGGAGAGCTAACATTTGTGACTTCCCCCCAAACATCACATGACCACCAAACCACTGCAGGGTACTGTGTAATGACCTGGAAAATTCTCCACTTTGTCTTAATATCTGGCAACAGGAACTTGATCTTTTGATCAATTCTACCAGGTTGAAGCAGAGCTGGATCTAAACTTTCAGTATGATTGGTAGCTAAAATGACATCAGTGTGTACATCAAACCTGTCCAACTGATTCAACAAATCTAGCATGGTCCTCAGGATCTCTCACTCTCCCCCTGATGTGCATCATATCATCCAGGTGGCATGGAAATTTCAGAGATGATCCCATGACCATAACATAGTTGAAGCATCAGTAATGTACCTGCAGCAGAAGAACTGGATTGGTCCTATTGTGACTCACCTGTGTTGTACAACCAAACAGAGTGAAACCTACCTTTTCCTCCCAACAGCATCAATTTCATTGATGAAGACAATGAATGGGGAAAGCTCATCAGCAACAGGAAAATGCTCTTGCACCAACTTTGGACCATATCCCAAATACTTTTGAATGAGTTCATTTTCCACCACCTGAAAAAGTGTTGCTGATCTGGAATTGACAACTGCAAGGTGCTCCAAATTCCCACCCGAATGTCATTTCTTTTAGATTGCACCTATTGTGCCCACAACAACTGATCACAACTGAAACCAACAAAATCCCTGACTCTTGGGTGTTGTTAATGTACTTTGAAAGCTCACCTTGGTAAGCAATGTCCTGTTGTGTTCCAGGTTCACCATGAAGGATCACACCCTTGGGAGGTTTAATACCGCTGTCCTCATAAGGCTCTGGGTGTGTAAGAGGTAGCTCAACTGTGTCTTTAATTTCTTGAATCTGTGGGGTCCAGTCTACCTCCAATATCTGCATATGACTCCAAAGGCTGGGGCTTCTCCACCTTCATAACATATACCATAGGCTCTACATCATCTTGCAACAACCCCCACAACTGAAAGCACCTGGATTACAATGACAATCACATGTTAAGTGTCCCTTTGACCATTTACATTGAGATCAGATCACATCTGTTTCAACCATCAAAACAAGCCCTGTCTGGACCTATCATAGAAAGAATCTCCTAACAAATTATGACCAACAAATCTGCTCAAATGCTGTCTCTGTCAGATGCACATATGGTTTGAACACATGTACCAGCAGAATCTTATACAATTCAGAAGTTCACAAAAACTTAGCTACAAAGGTAAGTTGAAGTACCTAACAAGGGACAACAGTGTTTGTTTTCTCCTAGGCTTGCAATGTTTAAGGGTTTGCCATGGCAGACAATGATACTGCCTGAACTCCAAATGCCGCGTAGTATGTATCATTCCGCACATCACTTTCTTGCCATGCATTTAGATCTGGCATCAACCGCATGGAAGATCCAGCTCGAATCCCCAAGTGTAAACCCAGACCACGTGCAATGTAAGGAAGAGTCTTTGGTTTAGTGCGTGACCATGTTTTGCAAGGACTGCCTTGCAAACCTGCATCTCCTCCTAGGTCTGGATACAGTGCCCCTGGCTGCAGGACATGCCAGTCCAGTATATGCTTCTCTGTACTTGGCATAACAGACCTGTGCATGGGTATCTCAACAGGAGGTCCTGCATGTCCTTCATCATGAATTGGGACAGTCTGAGAGTCCTTCAACATGTCCATAAAGTTCCCAACAGAAGTCAAGGACCACTCTGGCAAGAGGGTCCCTATGTCTGGTGTCACATTTGTGACATCAGTAACAGCAGGAACAACACCTCCTTCCATAGAGTCTGCTGCCCCACATACTGTGGATGTAGGAGGAGGCTGAGTGGCTAGAACTGACTGTGTGAAATTGGCAGTAGCAGTATGGAAGCCACGGAGGGCTTCAATCAGCTTGTCCTTATGATCCTGGTTATAGTCTGCAAAGAAAATTTTGCCAATATGAATTCACTACAATGTACTCAGAACAAGAACAGAAGGTGTTGGTGTTATGAAAAAAGGATCTTACCTGCTGATTGGACAAATATCCAGCCCATGTCCAAGCTCTCCCTCATCTGCAGTACATCATAGAACACAGCAGTAGCCTCTTGCTTGCCTGCAACTTCATTTGGTCCCTCTACAGGTCTGAACCAAAGTAGTTCCAGCTCAATCCTCTGTCCCATCTTCACCATATCAACAACAGCACGACAGAATGATCTTACCAGCCACCTCCATGTTAGATCTATGAGTTCTTCTTGAGATGATGACAAATATCCCAGCAAGCCCAGAAGATCTTTCCTAATGCCCTCAGCAATGTTGTCGTTCATATCCATGTGGGGGAAGTAAAGGAAGCCCACATCTATGAGGTTGTCTACTGCTATTGTAAAGTGAACTGACTTGCTCTGGTTCAGCAGTACATGTGCAATCTTTTGTTTTGATAGGCCTCTAAAAGGGCAGCACAGTGGTACCAGACCTCCTACTGTACTAAATTGAATGAGCTTCAGTACTCTGACCAATGGAGGACAAGGGATATCTTCAGATGCAGTGACATCACAAGCCTCAACTAAAGCCAGTAGCTCTTCAGATGTGTGCTGCCAAGGTGCACTTGGAGTCCACATAAGAGTGGGCCCTGAAGTAATGGAGTTCATCTTGAGGAATTGAAACAGTGGTGACCAACCCCAGTTGTTACTCTCCTCCTTCATGCATTCAGCCTTATCCCACTTCTCCAGTTCCTTTCTGATAAACTCATCCTGCTTGATGAGCATGAGGTGGTTTTTAGCTTCAACAGCATCCCAAAGCTCTTGCTGTTTGCCCTTAGCAGTTAAGTAAAGTTGAAATGCTTTGATCTCTTCTTTGCGGGCCAGGGGATCTGCCTCCCCGTGCTTCTTCTGGAATGCCTTGACGGTCTTTACAATGTATTGGTCATTGTTGGTGCTTCCAGGGGCCTGCCAGAGAGACCATTAAATGATTGCATATCACACAAACCTTAATTTATATTGCAAGGCTGAAGGAATTACAACAAATGAAATATGAAAATATGTTGAAAGCTTACCCCAACATCAGTGCGAAAGAGATACTGCCCATATGCCTTGAAAATACGTTCAGCAAGAATGTCCTGGCTTTGCAGACTAAGCATTGCCTCCATAGCTGCTTGCAGGTCCTTTAGAAGTTCAGAGTTTATGATCTCAGAGGTATGTTCTGCAAGAAGGTAGAGTCCACTAGGAGGACAACAGTCCACCAAGGGAGACAAATTAGCATCATTACCCACATTCAACTCCAAGGGGAACTTCTTCTGGGCTGCTCTCCTGGCATTTGCCTCCAATTCCTCTCTAGTCTTGGGCAAGGAAAGCTCCATTTCTGGCAGAGCTCTGTGAGGCTTCAGAGATGGGATGGTGCGTACAGCATGTGCTTCCTTACCGTCAGGTACTGAATGCAGAGGAAGTAATTTTGTCTTGGTGGGGTGAATGGTACTGCTTTGCTGGGAAGGTCCTGCCAGAAAGTTTGCCTCCTGTGATTTGGCACGGTTCACCTGTGGCAACCTAGGTTCAATAGAACACTGCTCTTTTTCTCTTCGGGATTTTTTCTGCTGTCTTGGAGTATCCTCAAAGTTAGTGTCTGTCTCACTATCCACTAATGGAGATGATACCCCAGTACCCTTGGCTTCCATGTTGTCCTTCTTACTGCTCTTGACTTTTGATTTATCCACTTTCTCATTCCTCTTCGTCTCCTTGACTCCATGTACCCACTCCTTCTGTTTCTCTGATTCTCCTTTGTGTCTGTGGAGGACCTTGAAGTCCTGTCCCTGTGTTGCTGCAGCATCATCATCCTCAGGTGGTGGTGGTGGAGGCAACACAGGGTACTGCAACTTGTGTTTCTCGAACACAGCTTTGATTTCTGTCTTGTCACAGAAAGGGTACATTTTGAGGTACTGTCCACCTCCAGGAGGGCGTTTTGAGCACTCATTCTTAATCCTATGGTATGAGAGTGTGCCCTTGTCCTTAAAATCTTCCTCACAGTACATACAAAAGAAGGGGATCCTAGAGGTCCGCCCACACTGACTCCTTCTGCAGAACTGGTGCACCTCTATGAGCATATACTCAAATTCTGACTCAGTGAAATATCCCTCAAAAGGGCCTTGCCTGCATTGTTTGAATGTGCACTTCCGAACTCGCTCTCTGCCATCCTTGCCTGCCAATACCTGTTGCATGGTACCCTAAACCTTAAAGGTGTAATATTGGTTTAAACCCTAAACCCCAGCAGGTGTAGATTGTGGTTTTGCTCCTCTTTACCGAAACAGGATGACAGGTGCAACCTCAAGGTTGAAAACTATGTTTGTACCCTAAACCTCAATGCACTAACCCCAGCAGCTGTAATTATCATCATCCTGTGTGAAACCACAACATCTGCAACTTCTACCATGCTGAAATGCAGACCAAGGACCTAGGAAGTAAAACTCTAAAATCTCTAAGACCTTGAAACCCTACCTAGAACACCAATTTTGCAGAGGAAATGAGAAAAAATCTGGCGGGGTATATGTTGTACCCCAAACCCCAATGCAGTAAACTCAGCAGCGCTAATGATCATCCTGTGTCGTGCATCTGTCTTTCCCCTGAAACCAGGACATCTGCAACTTCTACCGTGTTGAAATGTGGACCCAAGTACCTTGAAAGCAAACCCCAAAATCTCCAAGACCTTGAAAATCCGACCCAGGACACCAATTTTTGCAGAGGAAATCAAGGAAATAAAAAAGCTGGCAGGGTATTGAGAAGAACTCACCCCTTCAACCCAGCCCGGTGGCGAGGTCTTCATGAGTAGAAGTTGCTGTGACGTCAAAACCCTAGTGTCCAGGATGAAGGCATTCTGCCGTAGCTTCCCCAGAAATTCATTCCGCAGAGGATGGTTGCAGGAGGAAGTCTGTGTCATCTCCTTCATCTCTCGCACAGAGAGCGAAGCAGAAACAGCAGAAACAGGAAGAGAATTTACATAAGAGAATTATGTATATATTCTAGTGTGGAAACGATTCCATCGAAGTGCATACTGTCACAAAGTTCACTTCCTGTTGCACACACTACACACCAGTTCATCATTTGTTAAAAGACAATGGAAAGGATTGCACAAAAGGTGGTACAATATTAATACCAAGTCGCAACAAGTTACAAAATCAAAAGTCCCATACAAGTTACATGGTAAAATTCTATATTAAGATTGAACGGGATTTTAAGGACATTATAGTTTTATACATCAAATAAAACTACTAAGTGGAGACCAACAGCTGCAATACCTACTTTGGTAATAACAACTTACAAAATTGAAATCCTCGGTCCCCATTCTTTTAATTCAAAATGATCGCCATATTAGTATTTAGATTGGAGAAGAATGGAAGGCCTAGTAGATCATCTACCTAATGCAACTTATGACATCAAATTCTTGATTTTTGACATGTGGCCTACTAACACTACTTTATAAATAGAATCCAATTTCCAATATAAAACAAACCCATTTCCATGCAATCTTCTCTGTAATCAGATGTATGTACTATGTACATTGTCCAAATTGTTTTTACAGACATTCTATACTTAAAATGTTACTTCATTGATACTAGTGTAGCGTGCTGTTGGCCCTAGTGTTAACACATTGAGGGCTCAAATGATTTTCCCTTCCAAACCCAATTTTTGCAATTTGTTTGAATTTCTAACAACAAAATCCACTCAGAAATCAATATTTTTCACACCTTAGCTTTGAAAATTGTGAAATGAACTGTATTAAATCTGAAATGTTGAGGACTTTCCACCAAGACCAAGAACACCCCAAAATTCCAATACAGTTTTCAGTTCCAATTTTGTTTACTTTTCGTTGAGAAAATGATTCAATTATCAATAGCTTTCATATCGTAGCTCCAAACAGTCTCAAACCAAGGTGGTGCACTCATCAAAAGCTTTCCAAAGATGTCAAGAGTGCGGCATGAAGCACTCTGTGATTTGGAAGATCTCAGCATAAGTAAACAAAACAAAACAAACTACCTTGCTTCATAGATAGATAGGCTAATGGATCTAAAGCCCACATTGAAACAATTATTTTTTTCCTAAATCAAATGATGGACTTCCAACTAGTAGATGAGCAATCTAACTCCTACGAGGTGAAGTGCCGTCATCCTTTTGCTATTTTCTAGTTCTCCATCAGTATTTTTTTTCAAAATTTTGGAGTTCTACATTGTTTCTTATACCTTTCATTCCATATTAATGACCTTAGATTTCTTCCCTACTCTTTAATTGTTTTGGCCGATTCTAATTTGGCATTGGTTCCTATAGTGTTTGATTATGGTCAACAACAATTACTTCCCCAAACCTTTGGCTTTTCATGCACATACCCACCCCGTCCCCCACAGGTGATATGAGGTTGTGTGAACAATAGCAATTATGGTTGTGATTTCTAATTTCACTACCATTGCCTAATTTATGAACTTAGGGTTAGGGTTTCGAAGTTTAATTTTGCGTGATGGTTTTTCAGAACGCAAAACCTAAACATATAAAGATTGAAACATATTGCCATTGCCAGAGTGTTGCACTTTGCACATTACACTTGGTTGCACTTCAGCCATATTGCACTAACGCTCTCTTCTTTGGCAAAATTTTGTTACTTGGCAACAAGAGAAAAAGAGGCCATGACTTGTACAAAGAATTTTTGTGAAAAGTGGCCCAAAAATCCTGATATTTTGAGGGGAAAAAAAGTTGAAATTGTCATAGTTAGACCAGGTTTTTGCATGTAGCTAATATATAATTGGGTTTCAGGAGTTTTCTACTTTTCTCTCTTACCTGTAGCCAAATTTGGTTAAGTCCTCTTGTGAATGATTGGATGTCCACTTATCTCACAAAATTGAAAAAAACCCTAATTAGCACCTTCTACATTACTTGCATTTGAGGTGTTGGTTACCTTACCCTAAGGTTAGTTTTGTCATTAGATAATCCTCAAAATAATGAAATGAAATTTTGTGAAAATATGAAGTTGACATGTTGAAAATCATCATACTTATCATAGGTTACACTCTGAATAATTTCACTACTCATATCACAATATTAAGAAGACAATGGAAAAAAATAAAAAAATAAAAAAATATTCATTTTGTCAATGTGAAAATAACCTTAAGATATGATGTTCCAATAGTGGGGGCCAAAAGCATGCTTAATAACTAAAAGATAACAAGTTATTTGTAATACCTTCATTGTTTAAAGACCAGCATCATGTTTTGTAGAATGTGAGTTGGTTTAGTAGGCCCCTATATGATAGGGGTGGTTAGTTGGTATGTAGGTAGGAGCAAATAGGTGTGTAGGTGGGGGAAGAAAATAACTATTTTTTTGTTATATTAATCAACAGTTTTTTTCTTGGAAAATTTGCCACACGGCAACAAAGGTCTTGGGCCACAATAGCCCCATTGGGAAATTGGGGATGCAAATCAAAGATTTTTGCTCCTATTACCACGTGGGAAGATAGCCACCTTCACTTGCCACCCTCCTTTCATTACTCAACTGTGTGAATACATTGATCAACCTTGCACAAGGCTGGGACATTTTTGCATTTTTCTGTGTGACTTTGAGAAATCTCTCAAGCTAGCCTAGCATGGGCTTTACAAGCTTTATTGGGGCTCTTTTGGTAAGTTTGAAAATCTGACATTCAATAATTTCAATGGAATTGGGGCTTTAACCAATGAGAGCATTCTTGTGCAGTGGTTTTCTGGAGAGGACAAATATCCTATATACACTTTCACCATTTATGGTGTTACATCTCCACATCAAGGCTACCTTCAACATGTGAGTGAGCAAAGTGAAGGATGAATGCTATGGGGCAACCCATAACCTTATTGAGGGGCTTGAAAATTGCTTCCCTAAGTATGAAATCATGATTGCTTTGGGTGTGGTTTATCCATAGATTGGGCTGAAGATAAGTTTTTTTTTTTCACATGGGTGTGTTGAAAGCCACCTTTTGTGCCCCTTGCAAGGTGGGTGAATTTGGTCAAATTGTTCATGCTTTATTTTCAGGTAAGACATTTATGAGATAAAATAGTTTTTTAAAATGACAATGTTGCATAACTCTGGGGCAATTTTATGTGAAGAGGATGAGTTCAATCCTTTTATAAGGATTTAAGCAAAGTATTTGTATTTGCAATCCTCAACCATAAGCAACAGAATACATTAAATTGACCAATGTTACTACAATATGGGTTTTTAGGTTTGCCAAAGATGAGTGGACATTCAACATTGTGTCCCTCATGAAAAATACATTTTAAAATTATTTGAACACACATTTGAATTTGTGCAACAAGTTTTTTAGTCAAAGGTTTTATATTTTGTAAAATTTTCCTTAAGACCAAGCCATTGTTAACCAGCCAGGAAATTTGCGTTATTGTGTAGATGCGTAGTTGACAAAAACCTTTTGAAAGTTGAAAGTTTTTTGGAGTCTCTTGGTTTGCAAAACAGTTGAAACCCATTTAAATACCCTTTTTATTAACTTTCGAAAAAGGTGTTTTATAAATCAAAATTTGTAAATCAGAATTTTGGGTCACAAAAAAATCAGAATGTAAAAAGTTGAAAATTAAATGGGTTTCAACCTTTTACATTTTGACTTTTTGAATGCATTGAGTTAAACTTATGTGACATTTGTATGTTCAGTTTGTTTAAGTTTTCCTAATCAAATTTCTTTTCTTTCAGGAGGTGCATAACTTTAGAGCTTGTCGGAAGGTTGAAACTTGATTGAGTGATTCTAGATGAATGGGTGAATTTGGCTAAATGATTGTTACTAACTTTTTAGTCATATCTTATATATAAAGGCAACATGTCTGTCTATCTATCTGTTATTACCTTCTTTTATTTACTGTCTGTTTGAAGTTACCTTCTTTTACCTAATTTACTTAAATTACTTTCTATTAAGCAACTTTTGCATATGCTCAAACGCTTCCCACCACGTGTACGTACGGTCTTGCTTTAAGTACCCATTCCCTGTGTAACTTCTTCCTTCTGTCCCTGGCAGCAAAAGGAAAATTCGAAACAGGGTAGGGCAAGGGCAGGGCAGGGCAGGGCGTCCAGGGCAGTAAAAAATAAGAAAAAATAAAAAACAGTGGCCGAAGGTTACAGGCACCCACGGGGGACTTCACAGTGGCCTTTGGCCACGGGCACCCACTAGTTCTTTTGAAGTGAACATGAAAAAGGTGGTGGTGCTGCAGTGGCTGGAGGTCAATTTGTATCATTCTGAAATTTGGATCCTTAATATTTATGTTATTTTTGTACAAGTTTTTCCTTCAAAGATTGTTACAAAATTTGTTTGTTTTTTTTTTTTTTTTGACATTAATAATTTAGGTTATAATAAACTCACACAATTTGATTTTTTAGGTATTACACAACACTGAAATTTAGAAGTATATTACATAATCTAGTCATTGGTGCATCCTTTAATTGAAACCCAAATGAGTTTTTGCAAGCTGATTCATTATTTTTTAATTAGGTTTTGGATCTAAGTAAACATTGAGTTGCAATGGGTAGCACCTTTTTTGAGGTTGGGATTCAAATCCCTTTCAAGGATCATAGGATTTAAATTTTTCTTGCAAAATAATGCACAATGCAAGTTGGTTGTGTGTAAGAAGTCATTGTGCTAGATGTCAATAATAATGCAATAACAATAATTGAAAATAATTGAAATTCAGAACATAATAAAAAGTTGTGGGCCATGGTAGTCTGGAGATGTAGTTTTTAGAAAGATATGCTTGTAGAGATCTTTGACAATTTGATTCTTTCATCTTTTTCACAAGGTTTTGTACCCCAATTCCACCATCATGTACTATTTGTTCTAAGAATCTTTCAATACTTTCAATGGACATTTGGGGGTGAAACTGAACAATCTATGTGAATGCTCCCCATAGGCCCCCACCCTTATATTGCCACTTCCTTTTCTCTTGGATCTAAAGTTTAAAAACATACATTCATGGTTCAATAAATCTACACTAGGACTTCATAAGAGATTTCAATCTTTGGTTGGTGCTCTATGTTACCATATGTACTTCATTGCAAAACCTCCCAGCCAAATAAATTTACTTGGTGAGGCACATATAGTTAACTCCTTCAATCACACTTGTTGTCACTTTGTAGATATTTGCAAATGACAACTTTCCATTTTAACCACTTTTCAATCTAAAAGATTCATCAAATCACCTCCACCTCACACAAATATTAAATCACCTATGCTAATTGAAGCTTTAGCTATGTTACCACCTTAACAACTACTTACACTTGAAAGACAGGGTTGACATAAGTTAGCCTCATCCATTGTCTAGTCACATCCTTTGTATCAATGTCATTTTAATGGAGATTTTTCACATTTTTTCAACCTGAAAATTATAATTTTGACACATTCAAAGGATTAAAGTGAAAAAGTTAGCCATCTTCACCAGTTTTCTGAATTTCTTTTTGTAAATTGCCAGATTTCTACAACAGACCCCACTAGGTAGCCAGAATATGTGATGGTTCTTAAATTTTTTCTACTTTCATATCTGGTCTATAGCCAAATTAGGCTATATCGTCTTGAGAATGATCACCAGTTTGGCTATGTTACAAAACGGGGAAAAAAAAAGAAAAGAAATATAACCCTGCTCTAAGTCCGTCGAAATCAAAATTTCAGGTCGAAAAAATGCGAAAATTCGCCCTAAAGAAGAAAAGAAGAAAAACACTGGGCCTAGAGTCTTGATTGAATTTGTGTTGTCTATATCTATATATTTAATATTTTAGGTGTCTGTTTGTCCGGTCGTCCTTTCCATCCATCCATCCCGTCATCCGTCCCGTCATCCGTCTTGTCATCCATCCATCCAAGTTCCTCATCCCGGAAGAAGAAGATGATGGAAGAGGAGGACGACGAATGGCGGCAGCAGCAGTTTATCCAAATGTTTATGTGATCCAATCGTGTAGTTTATGAAAAACTCCTGTAGTCTTGCAATTTGCCAAAAGTTACAAATTAATTTTAAAAAACTAAAAATTGTTGAAAAAAAAAAGAGAAACAAGAGAAGAATTTGTTTTTAAACAACACAAGAAATTTCAAATTAAAAAAGAAGAAGAAAATTTATCAATAAATAAATAAAATGAAACAAATTTGTAACCAAAAAAGAAA